>ERZ808041.1004-NODE-1004-length-13545-cov-17.907410_pt1 | contig 13545 bp, 9 predicted proteins | sample MGYA00380192_ERZ808041 | MGnify/ENA primary metagenome ERZ808041 (study PRJEB31490, sample SAMN06133412) | mouse gut metagenome | isolation source: Z1_1 | host: mice | place: China: Chengdu | collected 2015-05 ... | reverse complement strand
TATGCATGAGGGAAATCTCCAGAGTGAAGCAATTTGCGCGACAGGGTAGCATAACCTGCCGCGCAAACGTGTTATTCGATAAGGCTTTCTGAAGGGGTGATCAGTTGCGGGTTCAGGCAGCTTTCATAATAGGCCTGAATCTCCATCATGCGAGTGCGATGACGCTGGTAACGACGCCAGGCCTGTACGCCATTGTAAATGGCGCTACCCAGCATCGTCAGTAGCAGCAATGTGGTGCTGAGATAGCGCCACAGGCCGGAACGATCCGGGATCGGATGAAGGCCAATATGCTGCGTACCATTGGCGTCAGTGAAGATTTTTGTGACGATACCCTCGGCGTTAAACGGCGTATGCATCAGCATTTGTGCCAGTTTCTGGAAAGCGTTCCACTGTTCTTGCGGCGGGTAGTCGTAAAGTGATGCCGAAGGCCAGGGCTGATCAACAAAATCGCTGCCTTCGTCGCTGACAATCAGGAATCCGCCGGGGGCCGGACTGTTTAGTGATTGTGCCGCTCGCGCCGTTTCATGCGTGATAAACGGCGCGGTGGAGGTTGCCACCAGGTTATCCAGCGATTCCGCACTCACCGGGCGTAATAACACATTCACGCCATCGAGCTTCCCGGCGTTGGCGCGTTTTACCAGCGCGTCCCAGTCTTTACTGTTGCCGAGATTGACCAGCGCATTTTTCAGTCGCACACAGTCATCTTTGGCAGAACATAAATCCGCTGTCTTCAGTACAATGTCGCCAAAATCATCAAGCAATACCATGCCGGATTTTTGAATTGCTGAACGTAATGAGGCACTGACGCGAGATTCATCTTCCGGTTTAGGGTGCAGCTGGCGATTAACTGCTTCAGTCAATGCCGTCGCTTTGTTGACCAGTTCAGATTCTGGTAATGGCAATGAGCGGGCGTCGTTCCAGATGATCTGCGAGCAGTCAAACGGTAAAAAAGGTGAATTGGTTTTCGCGCTCCAGGTTCCGGAAGTTCGAATATTACACATTCCCGTACCGCTAATACGCAATGTATCGCCTACCCGCACGCCAGCGTCAGCCAGTTGTTTTACGCTGGTGGCTTCAATGGTCTGCGCGCCTTTCATCCATGAGAGAGTGAATTTCAGCGGCATATCCAGCGGGATCCAGAATAACAGCATAAACAGCACCAGCAGCGAGCCCGCAGCGATAATCGTACTGCGCAGCCAGTGCTGTAACGGAAAGTTTTTTACTTCATCATGCAGCGAAAGATATCGCCCCTGACGCACTACGTGGCGGTCGAGATAGATATCGATATCGGTTTGTTGACCGAGATCCTGAGCAATGTATGGCTGCCAGTGTGCGGGATAGACCAGGTCGATAATACCGAGTGAAATATTGTTGATCTGTTCCTGATCGTTTTCGCCAAACAATCCCCAACGACGGGGTGTACCGCGCAGACAATGAATTTCCCGCAGGGAGGATTTTGCCGGGGGCGCGAATAGCCCCCACAGACCTGCGCCCAGCAGCAGTAACGCGCCGCCTGCCAGCCACGGAACAAATACATCCGGGGTAATCAGGCAGAAAAAGAACATCAGGAAGGAGGCGACGATCAGCAACGCTTCACGCAGCCCGCGCGGACGACTCAGCGCATATTCTTCATGCGTTTCTTTGCGAATATTGAGTAGCTCGATTTGCTCACTCTCTTCCCCGCGAATCGACGCCTGCGTTGACGGAACAGGTTGCAAGGCATAGCCGCGCGTTTCCTGCATGTACTCCTGCAGCGTATGACCGTTGAGTGAAATAACCAGCGGCAGCGAATCGGTATGAATCAGTTCAACGGTATTCTCATCGTTGATGTACTGTTCCCAGAAAGGGGGCAGGTGGACTTCTACCGAATCGAGGTAGTAACGCCATTTATTCGGATCGTCGGTAGAGATGCCGTAACGCGTGATAGCGTGTGTCAGCATCATGACGTTGTTGCTTTCGGCATTCAGCGCCAGAGAGATCGGTGCCGCGCTGGCTCCCGTTGGGCCAGGCACCTGTAATACCTGCGTCAGGCTCTCAAGATAATTTTCAACGGCGCTACGTTCTTCAGGTGTGAGTTTACGCGTTTGCGCATCCGCGAAGGCGTTGGTCCAGGGCAGCTGACGCCGTCTGGATCGCACTTTTATCAGCCATCCCGCAAGTAGTGAGCAGGCCAGCAAAGCAGCTAAAAAAATCACAATGGTGCTCATGCTTTCCCCATCTTACTTAGTCTGTCAGGCGTGGTCAGTCGCACCGGACACAATACATGATTCTGCGGTTGGCTATCGGCAAGCGTGGAGTTTAACTTGAGCATCATTAAGCACATCACAGTAACCGCTGATCATAGCAAACCCTCTGAAGGCGGAATATCAGCAAATTCCTGGAGTTATTTCAACCTATTGACTTTTAATTTGATTTGAGGACGATTATTTATTAAGTTACATAAATGTAAATAACATGCAATTCACATTGCCGAAAGCGTGTCCGATATCGCACAATAACCGCTGATTTCACAGCATAGATCCCACGATGAGCAAATCATTACAAAAACCCACCATTCTGAATGTTGAAACTGTAGCCCGTTCCCGACTGTTTACCGTCGAGAGCGTGGATCTGGAGTTCAGCAATGGCGTGCGGCGTGTTTATGAACGAATGCGTCCAACCAACCGGGAAGCAGTGATGATTGTGCCGATTGTGGACGATCACCTGATCCTGATCCGCGAATACGCAGTGGGAACTGAATCCTACGAATTAGGTTTTTCGAAAGGATTAATTGATCCGGGTGAAAGCGTCTACGAAGCCGCTAACCGCGAGCTAAAAGAAGAGGTTGGATTTGGTGCGAACGATCTGACTTTTTTGAAGAAGCTCAGCATGGCACCGTCTTACTTTTCCAGCAAAATGAATATCGTGGTAGCGCAAGATCTCTACCCGGAATCGCTGGAAGGCGATGAGCCAGAGCCGCTACCACAGGTGCGCTGGCCGCTGGCGCATATGATGGATTTGCTGGAAGACCCTGACTTCAATGAAGCGCGCAATGTCAGTGCGCTGTTCCTCGTGCGCGAATGGTTGAAAGGGCAGGGGCGAGTGTAAATGCGTGAAGTTTGCCTGATGCACAATGTTTATCAGGCTTATGGGGTTTCTGCAATTTATTGAGTTTTCACGATTTTGTTAGCCGGATAACGCGTTCACGCCGTATCCGGCATAAACAAGTGCACTTTGTCAGCAAACTGAAAAGGCGCCGAAGCGCCTTTTTAATCAGAACAATTCCTGTGCCTCGCCATTATCGATAATGGTCGTTCCCACCTCGTGCACCGCCTGTTGTGTCGGCTGCGTACCTTCGATGAAATACTCTTCGCGGCTGTTGCCACCATTAGCTAACTGCCCGGTGCTGCGATCGATATTCACCGTCACAATACCCGGCGGCGGCGTCAGCGGCTGCTCCGGCACACCTTCAAGAACGGCTTTCATATAAGCGTCCCATGCAGGCTGGGCACTCTTGGCACCGCCTTCGTAACCTGAGATCTGATCTTTAATCGCTCCGGAAGCCGTTGTATGACCGAGATTACGACGGTGATCATCAAAGCCAATCCAGACCGAGGTCACAACGCCCGGACCGTAACCCGAGAACCACGCATCTTTCGAACTGTTAGTGGTCCCGGTTTTCCCGCCGATATCGCGACGCTGCAAATCACGACCTGCACGCCAGCCAGTACCCTGCCAGCCTGGCTCACCAAAGATATTGGTGTTCAAAGCACTCTTAATCAGGAATGCCAGCGGAGTGTTGATGACGTGCGGTGCGTACTCCTGCGCGCCAGTCTTCGCCACTAACGCCTGATTTGCCTGCTCCAGCTGCGGCATTGGTACAGAAACATTCTGCTGCTCGCGGGAGATAGCGACATCTTCAACATCGTTATTTTCCAGCACGTTCGATTTCTGCGTATCACCGTAAATCACCGGAATATCGCATTCCGGGCAGGCTACTTTCGGTTTCGCTTCGAAAATCACGCCGCCCTGATCGTTTTCAATTTTGCTGATAAACCACGGGTCCACCAGGAAGCCGCCGTTCGCCATGACCGCGTAGCCGCGCGCCACCTGCATTGGGGTGAAGGACGCTGAACCCAGCGCCAGCGATTCGGTGTGGACAATGTTTTGTGCCGGGAAGCCGAAGCGTTGCAGATATTCTGCAGCGTAGTCGACGCCCATCGCCCGCATTGCGCGTACCATCACCACGTTTTTCGACTGACCCAGCCCCTGACGTAAGCGAATTGGACCAGCATACTGCGGTGGTGAGTTCTTCGGCTGCCAGTCAGAACCGGCACCTGCATCCCAGCGGGAAATTGGCACATCGTTCAACATACTTGCCAGCGTCAGACCTTTATCCATCGCCGCGGTGTAGAGGAACGGTTTGATGTTGGAACCCACCTGACGCAGTGCCTGGGTGGCGCGGTTAAACTTGCTCTGATTGAAATCAAAGCCACCGACCAGCGCCATAACGGCACCGTTTTGCGGATTGATCGACACCAGCGCCGAGTTCACTTCCGGCACTTGTGCCAGCCACCATGCATCGCCAACCTGACGAACCCAGATTTGCTGACCCGTTTGCAGAACATCGGTCACTTTACGCGGCGTCGGTCCTTGCTGAGTATCCGAACGGTAAGGACGCGCCCAGCGAACGCCTTCCATACTCAATGCGACGGTCGACCCGTCCGCCAGCATCGCCGTCGCTTGCTGAGGATTGGCGCTGGTGACTGCGGCAGGCAGCAGCGGACCATAGGTTGGCAGCGCCTTCAGCGTATCGGTAATCTTGTTGTTATCCCACGCCGACTCGCCCACTTTCCACAGCACATTTGCCGGGCCGCGATAGCCGTGGCGCATGTCGTAGTCCAGCACGTTATTACGTACCGCCTGCTGCGCGGCCTGCTGCACTTTGCGGGTGATGGTGGTGTAAATGCGATAACCGTCTTCATAGGCACTTTCGCCATAACGGTTATACATCTCCTGGCGCACCATTTCGCTCAGGTACGGCGCAGAGAAAGCAATCTCCGGCGCGTGATAGTTAGCGTTAATCGCCTCAGTGCGTGTCTGATCGAACTGTTGTTGGGTGATATACCCTTCATCCAGCATCCGCGACAGTACGACGTTACGCCGCGCGACGGCACGATCCATTGAGTAGAGCGGATTAAAGGTGGAAGGCGCTTTCGGCAGCCCGGCTATCACCGCCATTTCGTTCAGCGTCAGTTGGTCGACCGTTTTACCGAAATAGACTTGTGCCGCAGCACCGACACCATAGGCGCGGTAACCGAGGTAAATCTTGTTCAGATAAAGCTCGAGGATCTCGTCTTTCGTCAGCAACTGTTCAATGCGAATCGCGAGGAAGACTTCCTTAATCTTACGCATCAGCGTGCGTTCTGGACTGAGGAAGAAGTTTCTCGCCAGCTGCTGGGTAATGGTACTCGCCCCTTGTGACGCGTGGCCGGAGAACAGCGCCACGCTTGCCGCACGGAAGATCCCCACCGGGTCAACGCCGTGATGCTCGTAGAAGCGGCTGTCTTCCGTCGCGATAAAGGCTTTCACCATCTCCGGTGGGATTTGATCCAACGTAACCGGAATACGACGTTTCTCACCGTATTGAGCAATCAGCTCGCCATCGGCGCTGTAAATCTGCATCGGAATTTGCAGGCGAACATCTTTTAATGTCGCCACATCCGGCAGTTGTGGCTCGATGTAGCGGTATAGGCCATAAATCGAGCCTGCTCCCAGCAGAATGCAACAGACTGCAAGGATCAAAAAATACTTTACGAACTTCACTGGAAATTTCCCATTTAGTTTCATTTGGGCAGTTTATAAACAAACGCGCGGTAGTATAAAGGCAAGCCAGACGCATTGATATACCCGTCAGAGTGACGGGTGATAAGGAGATCATCACAATGGCATTTAAGATCTGGCAAATTGGTTTGCATTTACAACAGCAAGAAGCGGTAGCGGTTGCGATCGTGCGGGGCGCAAAAGAATGCTTTTTGCAACGCTGGTGGCGGTTGCCGCTGGAGAACGACATTATCAAAGATGGGCGGATTGTTGATGCGCAGCAGCTGGCTAAAACGTTGTTACCGTGGAGTCGCGAACTGCCGCAGCGTCATCACATTATGTTGGCGTTTCCCGCCAGTCGCACATTACAGCGGTCATTTCCGCGCCCGTCGATGTCCCTTGGTGAGCGGGAGCAAACGGCCTGGCTGTCAGGGACGATGGCCCGCGAGCTGGATATGGATCCGGACTCCCTGCGCTTCGATTACAGCGAAGACTCACTCAGTCCCGCCTATAACGTGACTGCCGCGCAAAGCAAAGAGCTGGCAACGCTGCTTACTCTGGCAGAAAGGTTGCGTGTTCATGTGAGCGCGATCACCCCGGATGCCAGTGCATTACAGCGATTCCTGCCTTTTTTACCTTCTCATCAGCAATGTCTGGCCTGGCGTGATAACGAACAGTGGCTGTGGGCGACGCGCTATCGCTGGGGGCGCAAACTGGCGGTGGGGATGACTAGCGCGAAGGAGCTGGCGGCAGCGTTATCCGTTGATCCCGAAAGCGTCGCGATATGTGGCGAAGGCGGATTTGATCCCTGGGAGGCCGTTTCTGTTCGTCAGCCGCCGCTACCGCCGCCAGGTGGAGACTTTGCCATCGCGCTGGGGCTGGCGCTTGGGAAGGCGTACTGATGAACCCGCCAATTAATTTTTTGCCCTGGCGACAGCAACGCCGGACCGCTTTTCTGCGTTTCTGGTTGCTGATGTTCGTTGCGCCTCTGCTGCTGGCCGTCGGGATAACGCTAATACTGCGTCTGACAGGCAGCGCCGAAGCGCGCATAGACGCAGTTTTGCTTCAGGCGGAACAACAACTCGCCCGCAGCTTACAGATAACGAAGCCACGTTTGCTGGAGCAACAGCAGTTACGCGAACAGCGTTCGCAACGGCAGCGCCAGCGACAATTTACCCGCGACTGGCAATCTGCGCTGGAAGCACTGGCGGCGCTTTTACCCGAGCACGCCTGGCTGACAACGATAAGCTGGCAGCAGGGAACGCTGGAGATCAAGGGGCTGACAACAAGCATTACCGCGTTAAACGCACTAGAAACGTCACTCCGCCAGGATGCATCTTTTCATCTCAATCAGCGGGGAGCCACGCAGCAGGATGCGCAGGGACGCTGGCAATTTGAGTATCAGTTAACAAGGAAGGTTAGCGATGAACATGTTCTTTGACTGGTGGTTCGCCACATCACCCCGCCTCCGCCAGCTTTGCTGGGCATTCTGGTTGCTGATGTTAGTTACGCTCATTTTTCTGTCATCGACACACCATGAAGAGCGCGACGCATTAATTCGACTACGGGCAAGTCATCACCAGCAGTGGGCCGCACTGTATCGCCTGGTAGACACCACTCCCTTCAGCGAGGAAAAAACGCTGCCCTTTTCGCCACTGGATTTTCAGTTATCCGGCGCGCAACTGGTTTCCTGGCATCCATCCGCGCAGGGAGGCGAGTTGGCGTTGAAAACGCTGTGGGAAGCAGTGCCGTCGGCATTTACACGGCTGGCAGAGCGCAACGTCAGCGTGAGCCGTTTTTCGTTAAGCGTGGAAGGTGATGATCTTTTGTTCACGCTACAACTGGAGACGCCGCATGAGGGTTAAACGCTGGTTGTTGGCAGGTATTGCATTGTGCCTTTTAACCGGTATGCGTGACCCTTTTAAACCGCCGGAAGATCTATGCCGGATTAGCGAACTTAGCCAGTGGCGCTATCAGGGGATGGTAGGGCGAGGCGAGCGCATCATCGGTGTAATAAAAGACGGGCAAAAGAAATGGCGACGGGTGCAGCAAAACGATGTGCTGGAAAACGGCTGGACAATTTTACAGCTGACGCCAGACGTACTAACGCTGGGTACCGGGACAAACTGCGAACCGCCACAATGGTTGTGGCAACGGCAAGGAGATACAAATGAAGCAATGGATAGCCGCACTACTGTTGATGCTGATACCCGGCGTACAGGCGGCAAAGCCGCAAAAAGTGACGCTGATGGTGGATGACGTTCCGGTAGCTCAGGTGTTGCAGGCGCTGGCTGAACAGGAGAAGTTGAACCTGGTCGTGTCGCCAGACGTCAGCGGTACGGTGTCGTTACATCTAACAGATGTTCCCTGGAAGCAGGCACTACAAACTGTAGTGAAAAGCGCCGGACTGATAACGCGGCAGGAAGGCAACATTCTCTCAGTGCATTCCATTGCCTGGCAGAATAACAATATCGCCCGCCAGGAGGCGGAGCAGGCGCGGGCGCAGGCAAATCTGCCGCTGGAAAATCGCAGTATAACCCTGCAATACGCCGACGCGGGAGAACTGGCGAAAGCGGGGGAGAAGCTACTGAGTGCCAAAGGGAGTATGACCGTCGATAAACGCACCAATCGCCTTTTGCTACGAGATAACAAAACGGCGTTAAGCGCGCTTGAACAGTGGGTAGCGCAAATGGATCTGCCGGTCGGGCAGGTTGAGCTGTCGGCGCATATTGTCACCATTAATGAAAAAAGTTTGCGTGAGTTAGGCGTGAAATGGACGCTGGCCGATGCGCAACACGCTGGTGGCGTTGGGCAAGTCACCACGCTTGGTAGCGACCTCTCCGTAGCGACGGCGACAACGCATGTCGGTTTTAACATTGGGCGCATCAACGGACGCTTGCTGGATCTTGAGCTTTCCGCGCTCGAACAAAAACAGCAGCTGGATATTATCGCCAGTCCGCGTCTGCTGGCCTCACATCTTCAGCCTGCCAGCATTAAACAGGGGAGCGAAATTCCATATCAGGTTTCCAGCGGGGAAAGTGGCGCGACGTCGGTGGAATTTAAAGAGGCCGTCCTGGGGATGGAGGTCACGCCCACGGTGTTACAAAAAGGTCGCATCCGGCTGAAATTACACATCAGCCAGAACGTTCCGGGGCAGGTGCTACAGCAGGCCGATGGCGAAGTGCTGGCGATTGATAAGCAGGAGATCGAAACGCAGGTCGAGGTCAAAAGCGGAGAAACGTTGGCGCTGGGCGGCATTTTTACCCGTAAAAATAAATCGGGTCAGGATAGCGTACCGTTGCTTGGCGACATTCCCTGGTTCGGGCAATTATTTCGTCATGACGGAAAAGAAGATGAACGACGCGAGTTAGTGGTGTTTATCACGCCACGACTGGTTTCCAGTGAGTAAACAGCCGTAAAAGCGGTAATGTTTTTACGCTGAACGTGTTTCATCTATTTGACGCGCGCAGGTATTTAGCATACAAGGAGTACCGATTTGAGAGTTGGTGCTCTTCGCTGCCTGCGTTCCATGATGATGATTTATCATTCAGGCGGCATTTTGCTGTCTTTTTTACGCTAATCTTACCCGGTGATTTATCGCCAGAGCGGTGGTAGCAAGGCAGCGCGCTTGCAGCGACCAGATATGCAGAGGGATGGGTGATTTATTCAGTTGCCAAACCCGCTGGAGTATTGAGATAATTTTCAGTCTGACTCTCGCAATATCTTATGAGGTTTCAGTTCATGTCCTGCGGCGCTCTCTGAGCGAAGCGGGTTTATCATTAACGAATAGTCTTAGTAGTACCGAAAAAATGGCAGAGAAACGCAATATCTTTCTGGTTGGGCCTATGGGTGCCGGAAAAAGCACTATTGGGCGCCAGTTAGCTCAACAACTCAATATGGAATTTTACGATTCCGATCAAGAGATTGAGAAACGAACCGGAGCTGATGTGGGCTGGGTTTTCGATTTAGAAGGCGAAGAAGGCTTCCGCGATCGCGAAGAAAAGGTCATCAATGAGTTGACCGAGAAACAGGGTATTGTGCTGGCTACTGGCGGCGGCTCTGTGAAATCCCGTGAAACGCGTAACCGTCTTTCCGCTCGTGGCGTTGTCGTTTATCTTGAAACGACCATCGAAAAGCAACTTGCACGCACGCAGCGTGATAAAAAACGCCCGTTGCTGCACGTTGAAACACCGCCGCGTGAAGTTCTGGAAGCGTTGGCCAATGAACGCAATCCGCTGTATGAAGAGATTGCCGACGTGACCATTCGTACTGATGATCAAAGCGCTAAAGTGGTTGCAAACCAGATTATTCACATGCTGGAAAGCAACTAATTCTGGCTTTATATACACTCGTCTGCGGGTACAGTAATTAAGGTGGATGTCGCGTTATGGAGAGGATTGTCGTTACTCTCGGGGAACGTAGTTACCCAATTACCATCGCATCTGGTTTGTTTAATGAACCAGCTTCATTCTTACCGCTGAAATCGGGCGAGCAGGTCATGTTGGTCACCAACGAAACCCTGGCTCCTCTGTATCTCGATAAGGTCCGCGGCGTACTTGAACAGGCGGGTGTTAACGTCGATAGCGTTATCCTCCCTGACGGCGAGCAGTATAAAAGCCTGGCTGTACTCGATACCGTCTTTACGGCGTTGTTACAAAAGCCGCATGGTCGCGATACTACGCTGGTGGCGCTTGGCGGCGGCGTAGTGGGCGATCTGACCGGCTTCGCGGCGGCGAGTTATCAGCGCGGTGTTCGTTTCATTCAAGTCCCGACGACGTTACTGTCGCAGGTCGATTCCTCCGTTGGCGGCAAAACTGCGGTCAACCATCCCCTCGGTAAAAACATGATTGGCGCGTTCTACCAGCCTGCTTCAGTGGTGGTGGATCTCGACTGTCTGAAAACGCTTCCCCCGCGTGAGTTAGCGTCGGGGCTGGCAGAAGTCATCAAATACGGCATTATTCTTGACGGTGCGTTTTTTAACTGGCTGGAAGAGAATCTGGATGCGTTGTTGCGTCTGGACGGTCCGGCAATGGCGTACTGTATTCGCCGTTGTTGTGAACTGAAGGCAGAAGTTGTCGCCGCCGACGAGCGCGAAACCGGGTTACGTGCTTTACTGAATCTGGGACACACCTTTGGTCATGCCATTGAAGCTGAAATGGGGTATGGCAATTGGTTACATGGTGAAGCGGTCGCTGCGGGTATGGTGATGGCGGCGCGGACGTCGGAACGTCTCGGGCAGTTTAGTTCTGCCGAAACGCAGCGTATTATAACCCTGCTCACGCGGGCTGGGTTACCGGTCAATGGGCCGCGCGAAATGTCTGCGCAGGCGTATTTACCGCATATGCTGCGTGACAAGAAAGTCCTTGCGGGAGAGATGCGCTTAATTCTTCCGTTGGCAATTGGTAAGAGTGAAGTTCGCAGCGGCGTTTCGCACGAGCTTGTTCTTAACGCCATTGCCGATTGTCAATCAGCGTAACAACAAGAAAGGTCAGGCCGCTTATCAAGCGGTCTATTAGCTTCAGGTTAATTGCAACGTGGTAAGCATTAACCTTTTAGTGGGGTGTTAAATGGATGAATTCAAACCAGAAGACGAGCTGAAACCCGATCCCAGCGATCGTCGTACTGGTCGTTCTCGTCAATCTTCCGAACGTTCTGAACGTGGTGAGCCACAGATCAATTTTGATGATATTGATTTGGATGCTGAAGACACCCGCCCAACTCGTGCGCAAAAAGAGCGTAACGAGGCGCCGGAAGTCGAAGAAGATTACGAATCTGAAGATGAAGCCGTGGATGAAGAACGCGTAGAGCGTCGTCCGCGTAAGCGTAAGAAGCCTGCAGCTAAACCTGCATCCCGTCAATATATGATGATGGGTGTTGGTGTGCTGGTGTTGCTGCTGCTCATCATCGGTATTGGTTCGGCACTAAAAGCACCTTCAACTTCATCAACCAGTGAGCAAACAGCTTCAGGCGAGAAGAGTATTAATCTTTCTGGTGATGCAGCCGATCAGGCAAATGGGGCGCAACCTGCTCCGGGAACGACTTCTGCTGAACAAACCGCAGGTAATGCACCTCAGGATGTTACTCTGCCACCTATCTCATCTACGCCTACTCAGGGGCAAACTTCAGTAGCAACTGAAGGACAGCAGCGCGTTGAAGTTCAGGGCGATTTGAACAATGCTCTTACTCAACCGCAGAATCAGCAGCAGATGAATGATGTGGCAGTAAATTCAACACTGCCAACTGAACCAGCAACGGTTGCTCCGGTGCGTAATGGTGCCGCACCAGCACAAACAGCGACTACGCAAACTACCACGCGCCCAGAACGTAAACAGGCCGTGATTGAGCCGAAAAAACCGCAAGCAACGGTGAAAACAGAGCCGAAACCAGTAACGCAACCGAAACGTCCTGAACCGACAGCACCGGTAGCGACTACCAAGGCACCTGCAACGACATCTACGCCAGCACCTGCCCCAGCGCCGAAAGCGACAGCCAGTGCCGAACCTGTGCAAACGGCATCGCCAGCGCAATCAACTGCAAAGGCATCTACTGGTGGTAAGAGCACGGGTAACGTAGGTTCGCTGAAATCGGCACCTTCCAGCCACTATACGTTACAGCTCAGCAGTTCTTCGAACTACGACAACCTGAACGGTTGGGCGAAGAAAGAGAACCTGAAAAATTATGTTGTCTATGAGACAACACGTAACGGTCAACCGTGGTATGTACTGGTTTCTGGCGTTTACTCTTCGAAAGAAGAAGCGAAAAAAGCCGTGTCTACGTTGCCAGCCGATGTGCAGGCGAAAAATCCGTGGGCAAAACCACTGCATCAGGTGCAGGCCGATCTGAAGTGATCCAGGCTATGCCCTGCAATTTTTTGATGTTTCGCCCGATTGCGGGGCAAGACTACAGCGCAGGATGCTGTCGGAGCTTTCTCCACAGCCGGAGAAGGTGTAATTAGTAAGTCAGCATGAAAAAAAATCGCGCTTTTTTGAAGTGGGCAGGGGGGAAATACCCCCTGCTTGAAGATATAAAACGGCATTTGCCACAAGGTGAATGCCTGATTGAACCCTTTGTGGGTGCCGGGTCGGTGTTTCTCAACACCGACTTTTCTCGTTATATCCTTGCCGATATCAACAGTGATCTCATCAGCCTTTACAACATTGTAAAAACACGTACCGATGAGTATGTGCGGGCTTCTCGTGAGCTTTTCGCGCCAGAGACTAATCTGGCTGAGGTTTACTACCAGTTTCGTAAAGAGTTCAACGAAAGCCGGGATCCGTTTCGGCGTGCGGTGTTGTTCTTGTACCTGAACCGGTATGGATACAACGGTTTGTGTCGTTACAATCTGCGCGGAGAATTTAACGTACCGTTTGGTCGTTACAAGAAACCCTATTTCCCGGAAGCAGAGTTGTATCACTTCGCTGAAAAAGCGCAGAATGCTTTTTTCTTTTGTGAATCTTATGCCGCCAGTATGGCTCGAGCGGATCAATCCTCGGTGGTGTATTGCGATCCACCTTACGCACCGCTTTCTGCAACCGCTAACTTTACGGCATACCATACGGACAGTTTTAGCCTGGAACAGCAGGCTCATCTGGCGGAGATCGCCGAAGATCTGGTTAACAGGCAGATCCCGGTGTTGATCTCTAACCATGATACGGCGTTAACGCGCGAGTGGTATCAGCGCGCAAAATTGCATGTCGTCAAAGTTCGACGCAGTATAAGCAGCAACGGCGGCACACGTAAAAA
>ERZ808041.999-NODE-999-length-13654-cov-5.690653_pt1 | contig 13654 bp, 16 predicted proteins | sample MGYA00380192_ERZ808041 | MGnify/ENA primary metagenome ERZ808041 (study PRJEB31490, sample SAMN06133412) | mouse gut metagenome | isolation source: Z1_1 | host: mice | place: China: Chengdu | collected 2015-05 ... | reverse complement strand
GCCACACTTCGCCTGAGTATACATGAGCCATTCCGTCAGAGGATCATCATGAGTTATGAACTTCCTGCATTGACTAACCACAAGCCATTCATTATATTCTGGAAGCGGATTTAAGGGTATTGCTTTGTTCATGTAATGCAAGGCAAGATAATGTGCACCCGGTGGTGTCAATGGTGTAAACGCATAGTATGCCACCAGAAAACTCAGATGTGCCGCCCGGACGGTATCACCATTTCCCTCATAATAGTGCAGTGATGTCAGTAAAATGAAAAAGAGGTTCATCCTGTCAGTATCTGATGCCGAAACATAAAAATCATCTAAATCCTTACTGTCTATCTCCAACACGTTATCCTTTCCAATAATCGGTTCATCAAACTTTATCCTCATCTTAATTCTCGTCTCTCCAATTTTGCCAGAACGCCAGGGATGTCTGCCCTGTATTATCCGGCTGTGTTCTATTGCGGATATGCATCCAATACAACAGTGCATCTATCCAGACCTAATTTGCAGCTTCTCTCCAAAATAAGCCTTCTGAAAACGCAATCCCCTCCATAATGGACTGGACATCTTCTGCCGGATTATACACTGACAGATTTAGGCAGTCCCAATCAAAGACCAGCAGCGCATCCGCCTCCACGAACAGTACATTCAGCGTACCCGAATGGTTCTCCATAATTTCATAGACCGCCTCCTCTATCATTCCCGGAGAAGGACGGTCACCCCACCCATTCCACAGGATTGCCACATGGTAATAGCACATCAGTTTCAAAATGACAGCAACAAACCTGTCTTTCAGCCCAATATGTTTATCGCTGCCCAGCAGATAATACTCCACATCAAAAAACTGTCCTCCATTGTCCGCTTTCACCTGTTCCGGAAGATAATCCATGATAAAACATGGCTTTTTCAGTAATGCGTCGATTCTCTCCATTTTACTTTCCATCTTGTACCACCTGTTGCTGACTTATATGTCCAGAATCAATATTACTTTTTTTTCTTTCGGTTTATCACTTTGTTTACCCACAAATCAACAAAGATTTCTGCAATATCTGCAATCATCTCTATGATAAAATCAAACATCTTACACTCCTCCACATTCTTGCTATACGATTCCTCCATCTGCCGGAAAGCCGAGGATGCCTGCCCTGCCTCGTCAGGTTACTTCTGTGATTTCTTTCTGATAAGCATGGCCGCTATCCCCAAGGCAAGATAAACTGCCGCATACAGGATAAATGCTGTTTCCCCCATGTCAAAGAATATCCATGCGCCTATCAGAAATAGCACTGCTGAAATAACTGGAAGGCTCCACAGATGCTTCACATCTTTTCCCGCAAATGCTCCGATTAGCACGGAATATAATGGATTGACAGCAAAAAACAGAAGAAAACATACCGCCATTCCTGCATCGCCTTTTACGAAAGTAACCGCAAGCCACGGAAACGCCAGCATAACTACCGCCGAAGCCGCAAGCCATAAAATAATGTTCTTTTTCATATGATACCTCTTCCAAAAGCTGTTTTAATTATTCCCCGATCTGCCGGAACGCCGGGGATGCCTGCCCTGTCCGTCCGCTGTAGCTTATTGGGGATATGCCGTCCGCTAAAATCCTTTACACTGGCAAAGACCTCTTCCCAAGCAAATACCCATACCCGCCGACAAAAACAGAATCAATTACATTCTCATGATATGAAAGATTTACAACAATTCGTGAGATGTCTCCCATATTATGCCCCTGCTCAAAAACATATTGTGACTGTTGCTTATAGTATTTGAAAAGATAACATGCCAAAGCGCAGTTTGCCGTACCAGTTGCTGATTCTTCATCAATCCCATACAATGGAGCAAAATTCCTGCATATAGCTGTTACATCTGATTCCTTAATCATGGTAAAAACATGGACTCCAACTGCCTCCTTCTCTTTACTTATATTTGCTATCATTTCTAAATCAGGAGATAACTGCTCTAAATGCTCTACCGAATCAACAGGAAGCATAACGTCATTTAACCCCGTAGAAACTATCTGTATCGGAAATCTATGGTCTATAAAGTTCCTTTCTATACACCCCGTAAAAATATCTGAATCCAAAACTTCAAGGTATGCCGGTCGATTCTGCTCCATCAATATCAAACCATCATCTTTTATATGGATATTGAGAATCCCGGCTTCTGTCTCTATGGTACAATCTGGTTTATCTAACATATTCAGCAGTTTAAGGGTAGAAAATGCTGCTATTGTGGCATGGCCACACAATGGGACTTCTTCCGTTGGTGTAAAATATTGCAGCTTAAAATCAGCCTTATCAGAATCCAACACAAAAGCAGTTTCAGAATATCCCATTTCTTTTGCTATTGCTGCTTTTTGAACAGAAGTCAACTCCGACCTCCCCAAAACCACTCCTGCCTTATTCCCACCTTTAGCGTCTTTGCTGAACGCAGCCGCCACATATACATCAACCATTCTATTTCTCCATACAATCCCAATTTCCCGGTTTTGTCTATATTTGCAATTTCCTGATTATTTGATAAAGCCTGCCCCTCTCGCCCTCTGTGGCTTATCGGGGATATGCTGCCATTGATTTTATTTCTTATTCATGAAATCCCAATATGCCTGCATACTGTACTGATAATATGCCGCCGTCTTTTTCTGGAGCAACAGCTTCATGTCGCCGATTTGCTTCTGGAACATATCCATGAAATCTGTCCTGTCATTTAATCCCATAGCCCCGGCTTCCATCGGAAGGGAAGTAAATCCCCCCAGCTTCTTTACCCCCATATGTGCTTCCAAAGCACGCATCTCCACAACAGTCGCTGACTTGGGATTTATCTCGTTGATATGTATGGTCTTTTCAAATTCATTCCCATTCTCATCAACACCCTTTGCAATGATTGTCGGATCATCCTCTGTTGAATCTTCCGCATACTTAAGATAATAAGACAGCCCTGTGCCGTTCCCTCCTGTCCACAACATATCTTCATCTGTAAAAATATTATAGACTTTTGGAGTATCTGCCACATTGTTTACCTGCTCCGCAAAACTCCTTTTTACCGCATTCTGCTGTGCCTTTCTTGTTCCCTGCCATGCCTGATATCCTGCTGTCCCTATTCCATTTACATTCATTTTTTCAAATCCTCCGCTATTGTCATTTATTCAATATTGTGGCTGGGGGTGATATGTTTCCACCCCCAGCTACACCGTGTCAGTCTGAATATGTAAAGCATCACTGTTCTACAGAAAACATAGCTTTCTGGATATTTTTCTGCCAATATGAGCTGTCAAAATAGTTCCCGCTTTTGGTGTTATTCGTTAGTTTATCTGAACCAAAATCCTCAGTTTTTCTCCAAATTAAATAAGGTATGGGATATTTTAATCTGATATATTTTCCGTCAGATTATTTCATCTTCATACCTTTTGTGCTATGCTTTTATCTGATACGCAGAAAAAGGACAGGAACCCACACCGACCAAAGTTTGTGTCCCTGTCCTTACTCACACCATGGCGGACGGTTCCGCCACAGACAAGGATATGATAACAGTAATCACAGAAGAATGCAACGAAATTTCACAGGAATTTTATGATGATGCCATGGATTCCATCCAGATCTGCCAGCTGGAGTGTTCCTGCGGCCACTGCGGCTGCCTCGCAGGGCACGGGGCCTATACCCGCTCCATAAAAACAGCACTGGGAAAGATCCCCCTTGTCATACGCAGGGTGCAGTGCTGCCTCTGCAATGCCACCCATGCCCTCCTTCCCTCCGGCATCGTCCCCTACTCCCAGGTCCTCCTCACGGACCACGCCGCCATAGCTTCTTCCTTTGAAGATGGGAGGGACGGCAGGGAGGTGATGGATACGAACCCGGAACTCTCTCCCAGCCAGGTCTTTTACATCCTGTCCTTATATATCCGTTTCTGGCGGCAGCGTCTCTTAAGCGAAAGCCTCCCGCTGTCCCCCGCCCATGCCCTCACTAAGCCCTGCATCCGCCTTTTCGGACGCCAGTTCATGCAGATAAAAAATACCAGGAACCTCCTCTTTGTGCCGCCTACATAACTTTGGGTGACTCCCATGCCCCTTTCCCTTATGATGACATAAAAACATAAGGAGGTTTCAGATCAATGGAACAGGAATACAGACATGCCATCGCGTTGATGCGCTATTCGGCCATCGCTCCGCTCATCCCCGGCCTGCCGGAAGGGTACCGAAATCTGGCGGACTATCTGGAGAAAACATCACAAAAAGGACTGCTGCATCCGGACGGGGAGGTCAGGAATTATGCACCCAAAACACTCTACAAATGGTATTTCACCTACCAGAAAGGGGGATTTGACGCCCTGCTTCCTGCCGGGAGGAACGACTGCGGCAGATCCAGAAAGCTGGACGATGACCTGAAAGAAAAAATCTCATATCTGAAAGGACGCTATCCCCGCATGGGTGCAGCCGCCATTTTCCGGCAGTTAAAGGAGGACGGCAGCATAAAAGGCGGCGAAGTCTCCGAGTCCACTGTGAACAGGTATGTGAACCGGCTCGCCCTGGAAGCAGGAAGTACGCCCGTCCAGGATATGCGGCGCTATGAACGCCCCCATGTGAACGAAGTCTGGTGCGGGGATTCCAGCGTCGGGCCGTACCTCAGGACAGCAGACGGCAGGAAACGCAGGGTATATGTGATCGCCCTGATCGATGACGCAAGCCGCCTTGTCACCGGGGCAGGGGTGTTCTTCGAGGATACCTTCGTAAACCTCATGTCAGTGATGAAAAGCGCTGTGGCAAAGTACGGCGTGCCCAGGATGTTCAATTTCGATAATGGCAGCGCCTATAAGAACAAACAGATGGAACTGCTGGCCGCCCGCATCGGAACTACCATCAATTACTGCAAACCCTATACCCCGACAGCCAAGGCCAAAGTAGAGAGATGGTTCCGGACCATGAAGGACCAGTGGATGGCCTCCCTGGATATGCGGGATTTCCCTTCCCTGGAGGCCCTTTCCGGAAGCCTGTGCGCCTACGTCCGAGGCTACAACCTTTCCGCCCATTCCTCCCTTAAGGGGAGCACCCCTCAGGAACGTTTCTTCTCCGAGCCGGAAAAGGTACGCCGTCTCCCGGAAGAAAAGATGAAAACGGATTTCCTCCTGGAACTGGAGCGCAGGGTATCCGCAGACAGTGTGGTCACCATCGGGAACGTGGAGTATGAGGTGGACATGCGCTTTGCCAGGCAGAGGATACGGCTGCGCTGCTCTCCGGGCATGGATGAGGTCTATGTGGCAGAGGCGGACGGCACCCTGCTCCCGGTAAGGCTCTTGAACAAGCAGGAGAACGCTTCCGTGAAGCGGGAAAAACTCCTCCTTTCCGAAGGGGGTGAGGGATAAATGGAAAAAGGACATTTCATGGAGGTTTCGCGTTTCGGGCTGGAATTCAACCCTTTCCTGAAGAATTCCAAAGAGATCCTGGTGGAGACGGCCCAGTACCGGGAAGCCCTCTTCCGCCTTTCCTACCTGGCTAAGACAAAGGGCTTCGGCCTGCTCACGGGCGGGCCGGGGCGGGGCAAGACCACTGCCGTGAGAAACTGGGCGGCAGCACTGAACCCTTCCCTCTACAAGGTGGTCTATTCCTGCCTCTCCACGCTCACCGTTTCGGATTTCTACCGCAGCCTCGTGGAATCCCTGGGCGGGCAGCCCTCCTTCCGCAAGCCGGATAACTTCCGTTCCATACAGGAGGAAGTCAGCCGGCTGTGCCTGGAGAAGAAAAAGACCCCCGTCATCATTATTGATGAAGCGAATTATATAGGCAATGCCATCCTGAATGACTTAAAACTCCTGTTTAACTTCGAGATGGATTCCAGGGACCGGGCCGTGGTCCTTTTGTGCGGCCTGGGGCAGCTGAACAATACCCTGCGCCTGTCCGTCCACGAGCCCCTGCGCCAGAGGCTCGTGATGAACTTCCACATGGAGGGCATGACGAAAGAGGAGGGGAGGGCTTTCATCCAGGCAAAGCTTGACGGGGCGGGATGCAGCCACGCCGTCTTTGACGAAGGAGCCACCGAGGCCATCCTGAACGCTTCGGACGGCACGCCCCGTGTGCTTAACCGCCTCTGCTGCCAGAGCCTGCTGTGTGCAGATGCAAAAAAGCTGGATCTGGTGGATGCCGACACAGTCATGCAGGCCATAAACGACTGTGAACTGGGATAGGAGGCCGCTTATGGATAAGATAAAAAGGAAAGTCCTGCAGCGGGAACTTAAGGCGGTGGAGGATGCCTATGCCGGGACACTTGACTGGCTGGAACTTGGGGAACTGCGTTCCTGGGTGGAAGCCGGAAACAGCCCCTATGAGAATCCGGAACAGGTCATCCATGAAGATGGTACCTTTTTTGACTTCATCGAATGGCATCGGACGGCACGGTGGGTCACCGTCAGGGAACCTCTCGATTTACGGGAGCCTTCGGACAGGGAGCTGTTTAACTTTTATACGGACAGACGCTCTGACCATGGCTCTTTTGAGGAGACAAAAAAGTACCTCCGGGATGCACAGACCTTTCTGGGCTGTGAGATCCTCACTCTCATAGATTTTCTGAAAGAGAGAGATCTGCTGTATACGTACCTGCGTTATAAATATCCTGAACCACTGACAGAGGAAGAGGAACTTCCATTCTGATCTTTTCAGGAAGACATACCCCTGCGCAATTAATTTGCATAGGGGTATTTTCAGTTCCGAATAATGTGCGAAACCATGTTCCCACAATGTGACGGGAAATCTATCATGGATTACTTTCCTGCTAATATAATCTGCAAATCGAATGCTCTTTTAATCTGAAGAACAACATTTTGGGCCGATTACTGAACATATTCATGATCATGTCATAAGTCATGGATGACGTATCTATAAACAGTTCCTTTCCGTCCTTTGATTTAATCGCTGTACCGTTTGTTCCCACATAGGCAGTTGTATTGTCATCAAGGTGCTGTATCGTTCCTGTCATTTCCGCGAACTTTTTCAGCCACGACTCTCCCGTTTCCTTGCACATTTCCTTAAATTTCTTAGCATCCTCCCCCGTCATATAAGGGTGCTTCCCATCCCTGACATACCATGAAAAACCTGTTGCTTTGTCCGTATATTTCGGGTCTGTTGCCGCCCATTCTTCCAAGGTCTTATCGCCATACCACACTGTCAGCCCGCTGTCATTTGATACGGTGTTTTCCTCCTGCCCCATTATTGGATTTGTTGATTTAAGTGCGTCATATATATCCTGCACATTGGCATTCTGCCTTGCACTTCCGGGAGCGGATTCCTCTGCCGCCTGTTTCTGCGGGTAGAACTGTCCTGCCCTGCTCCTGTTGTATCTATTCGCTGATACATTGTTCTGATAATAATTCTGTCCTATTCCATTTACGTTCATTTTTCAAATCCTCCATTGTCATCAATTATTTTGATAGCAGCCCCTCTGTCGTTCAGAGCCGCCCCTGCTCCCATGTAATAAGTCCGAGCAGTTTATGCCTCCATGCAGACATACCGCCTAACTTCCCCTGTCAAACTTCATGACAAACACCCCCTTTCGCTGTCATCCGCTAATAATACGAACCAGCCTTCAAAAACGTTTCATTTCTCTTATCACCTACAGCCACCCCCGCAGTCCGCAGAGGCAGGTTTATGCGCCTCTGCGGAATAGGGTGTAAAGATTATATCTGTATATCTAATGTGCTGCCCGAAGACGGTGCTTTTGTACCTGCTGCCAAGTCAGACTGTATCTGATGATAAGATACAGTTCCCTTTGCGTTTTCTCCATACTCTTTTTTCAGGCGTGCCAGTTCATCATTATAGATAGATGTAAACACCCGCGCCCTTGCAAATTCTTCCTCCGTACTTATGGCTTTCCAGTTCCTTGATTCAGGATTATAAGACAGCGTTTTATTCCCATTGTTATCCCAAAACATACAGGCCGCATTCATCTTCCCGCCTGTCTTTCTCATGCTTGATTCATAGATGGCTTTCCTGTCCGGGGAAACGGTCTCTCCATGCTGCATACATAATTTCCTATATGCCGCATCATCCCGCTTCCCAGTGGCAAATTCCTTCTGTGCCAGCTCCTTTATTGCCGCCTCAAATTCTTCCTCCGACATTGCAGGCTTATCACGCTTCGTCATGATATTATCCCAATTCGGCTTCGTGAATTGAATATCAACCGGCTTGAAACGCAGTGCAAAATTCCCATAATCACATTGAGCTAACGGATTATTGGAATTTTTCTTATTGCCGAACATCTGCTGTACCATGTTGGCATATTGTGAATAATTGTCTCTTGTTATCTGCATATCACATACCTCCTTGATAAAAATTTTTTCTTTTTCTAAAGCTATCCCACCTCATAAAATCCATCGGCGGATTCACCCGCATTTCAAACCACGATTGCACCAGGTGACTAAAAATTGCACGAAATGACCATAAAGTTTATAACATCACCACCGCCTGGAACTTTTCCGCATCGCAGGAAACGGCAAAATCGCCCCCATATTTATCTGCCACCGCCTTCACATTCGACAGGCCGGTGCCTTCCGTGACCTGCACCTTTTCCACCACGGGGTTCCTTACGGAAAAGATCAGCTTCCCTCCCTCCTGCACCAGCTTGACATGGATGACGGCCTTCCTTCCCTGCCGCGCCGCCTTCACGCACTCATGGATGGCATTGTCCAGCAGGTTGGAGAGTAGGATCACCGTTTCCTCCTCATTCAGCCGCAGCCCGCCCATGTCGCCCACCCGGAACGTCATGGACACGCCCTGCTCCCTTGCGGCATGGAACTTCTGGTTCAGGACGGCGTCCACCACCGGATGGTACGTGTTGACCGCCGCCATCTCCACCGATATGCTCTCCGTCAGCCGTTCCGCAAGCGCGGCGGCAGCCTGCGTGTCGCCTTTCTTCAACAACACCTGCATTGTCCTTATCTGGTTCTTGTAGTCATGCATCTTCCTCCCCTGCCGCTCATAGACCGCCTGCATATCCCGGTAATGGGCAAGCTGGCTCTCCTTCTTCTGGCCTGCCAGCGCGCTTTCCCGGAACAGCTCCTCTTTTTCAAGGATACCCTGCAACAGCTCTATGACAAGGATGTTGATGAATATCAGCCCCACCGACAGAAAAAGGTATGCCGTCTGTACCTTTGCCTCTGCACTGTTACAGAAGAACATTAGCAGCATGGATGCCACAGTGAGCAGCGGAATCATGGAAAATTTCAGCCACTCCTTACGGGAAAGTTCTCCATAATTGTTTTGTCCTTTCCATATTTTCCGGACTATGAACACCAAACAGAGCCAGAGCATTTTTGAGGGCAGAAGCAGAAAAGTAAGCACCACGTTTGGGGAAATGGACATATTTTCTATCTGCAAGAAAAAAAGGTCTGTCAGAAACAGCAACGCATAATTCAGCCCGGAAAAGAAGATACGCTGTTTCCAGCCCGCTTCGTAAAACACTGTGCAGAATGTGATGGAAACAAGGATTATCAGCATGACCTTGATTCCCATTAAATCAAAATGTCCTCCTAATAGCGCCACTACCATGTCCGCAAAATACAAAACAACATATCTGCACTTTCCCAGCCGCCCCACCCTTTTCCTTTCCATGAAAGTATCAAAGAAATATATGCTCCCCCATGCCTCTATCGCCATGATACATAAGGAAAGTATCCACATCCCCATAATCACTCCGCCCCCTTAAACAATGTGTACTGCCGCTTCACTTCCGGGTACCTGGACTTCGGGACGGATATCTCCTTCCCCGTGGTCAGCACCATGACATAGCTGCTGAGTTTCCCGATGTACCTCATGTTAATAAGGAAGCTCTGGTGTATCCGCACGAAGCCCATCCCCGCCAGTTCCGCCTCCAGCTCATCCATCTTCTTGTAGATGCTGTACGTCTCCTCCGCCGTGTAGAACACGTTCTTATGCTTGCTGGTCTCAACATAGATGATATCGTCCACCCGCAGGCGCACGTTCCCCTCCACGAAGCCGAACTCCACCACACGTTCCTCCCGCAGGATGTCATCCACGCACTCCGGCAACGTCTGCTCCAGGTCATCCTTTAAGAGGAACCGGCTGGCTTTCACCTTGTACCCGTCCAGCGCATAGTTCACATAGGCGGTCACCAACACAATATGTACCTTCGGGCATTCCGCCTTTATCTTCCTTGCCGCTTCCAGCCCGTCCATGCCCTCCATGTTGATGTCGAGGAACACGATGCCGCATTCCCGCACATACCCCATATCCGCATAAAGCTCCGCGCCGGAGCCGTATTCCCTTATTTCAAAATCATAACCGCAGGCTTCCAGCAGCGCCCGCAGTGCGCCCCTGTCCTCCCTGCTGTCATCACAGACAGCTATCTTCATCCATATTTTCCTCACTTTCCGTCATAAATTATATCGGATTATAGGGCATCCTATCAAACGCCATTGCACAAAACGCCCATAAATTGCACAAAACGACTATGAATCAATCTCAGAATATCACCGAAATGGCTAAAGTTTTTCGCCTTTCGTCCGATATAACGTTTTTGCTTTCCAAGTAATTTCCGTTATCAGGCCGCCCGGCCTGCCTAGGAAAAAAGCAGACCGCCACATATGGCGGATGAAGACCATAGTGCGGCGGTTTGTCTTTTGTAGTATTCCCTCGTTATAAACGGAACGTCATTTCTATATAATGCCATTCAAAGAAAGAATCAGCAGAATGCAGGTGATGATGACCGCCCCAAAAAACAGCCATAAGCCAACAGGCTTTTTATTCTGCTCCACGGCAGACTCCGATAGATACCCCGTCCTGCGCAGTGCCGTAGTGATCGGTTTGTAAAGCAGGAATGTGAATCCCGCATTCAGCCCGGATTTTAACAGATTGAACGGAAGGAATGCCGGGATCAGTAGCTTTGCAACCGCTTCACGGGGATAACCCATATAAATGGGGGCTATCAGATAATTCCACAGCATCATCACAAGCACCATTGCCACGCTTCCGGCCAGCAACCCTGTGACGGCTCCCTTCAATGTCCGCTTTTTCTTATAGATGACCGCCGCCGTGCAGGCAAAGGAACACGATGACACAATGTTCATAATACACCCAAGAATCCCGTTTTCACTGATCGTCACCATCTCTATCAGCGAAACAATCACGGATACGGTAAAGGATGTCAGCGGCCCCCATATCAGCCCGCCCAGCGTGATGATGATGTCCTTCGGGTCATATTTCAGAAAAAGCACCACCGGGATGCGCCCTACCACCACTACCACATACGCTATTGCCGCAAGCATGGCAGTTGTCGTTATTTTCTTTGTATTGTTGTTCATATACATTTTCTCCCTTCCGTAAAATAAAACAGGCACCCAAATCTTGTATTCAGGTGCCAAATAATTGCAGACAGCACACACCATACGAAAAACACCTATCTTTCGTACCATGCGGCCTTATCTTCTTCTATCCAGACTATACTGTTGGTTTTGGAATCTCACCAAATCCTGACTTGGACGCCTGCCAAGTCCTGCGTTTTCACGCTCGCGGACTATACCGCCAATCGGGAATCTCACCCTGCCCTGAAGATACCAATATTAAGTTGTAAAAACTGTCTATACCGTTTCGTAAGATACCAGTTCTTCCACTGGGATTCTGGTCTGTGAGTGGCGTTCCGGGTCTGCCGCTTCCTCATCTGAATATCCGACTGCAAGGATATTGACCGGCTCCAGATCATCCGGCAGCGCGAACTCCCTGCGTATCACATCCGGCTTGAAATAGCATATCCACACGGAGCCAAGGCCTAATTCCGTTGCCTGCAGCATCATGTGGTCTGTCAGTATGGATGCGTCTATATCGGTGGTCTGCTTTTTATCAAACGGGCGCACCCATGCCTTCCCGTGATCAGCGCAGACGATGACCGCCAGCGGCGCTCCGTAAAGGTTCGCCCCTTTCCCAATCTTCGCAAGCCCCTCACTGCCCTGGACGGCGATCAGACGGACGGGCTGGAGGTTGGCCGCTGTCGGCGCAACATGGGCGGCCTCCAAAATCTTTTGCAGCTTTTCTTCCTCCACTTTCTTGTCCTTATAGCTCCGGACGGAATAACGCTTCTTTGCAATTTCGATAAAATCCATAGTGGCAAATCCTCTCTTTCTATTGTATACTGAACGTGTTGATTAACCGTTGACCTAAATTTTAGCAGGATACAGAAATTCCGCAAGAATGCACTTTTGGGGTAGATACTTCCCAAAAGGGTAGCTATAAAAAGGAGAGGATACAGACAATGGAATATTCAAAAGACCAATTCAACTGCCCGGTGGAGGCCACGCTGTTTTTGATTGGCGGGAAATACAAGCCCCTCATCCTCTGGTATCTGATAGAAAAACCGCTCCACTACATGGAGCTGCAGCGCATGATCCCCAAGGCAACGCCAAAGATGCTGTCGCAGCAGCTACACGATTTGGAGGAATGCGGGATGCTGCACCGGGAGGTCATCCCGGACAAGCCACCCAGGACACTGTACTCCCTCACCCCATTTGGACGCAGCATCATTCCCGTACTGGATGCCATGTGCGATTGGGGCGCAGGCTTTTTGGACGGGCTGGACATCCAGCCACCGTGCTGTACAAAAAAGTCAGCAGGAGAACCGTGACAGGCTTTCCTGCTGACTTTATTATTCCATCTCCCTGAACGTGCCAGCCATTCCTCCCACAAGGCTCCACTGGCGCTGCATATAGAATTTCAGATTTTCTGTGCTTTTCTGATATGCCAAATTACACCCTCTGCCAGAGCAACATACAGTCCTGAAATTCAGCCGACAATTTCCCATTATCTTTCAGCCATGAAAGGTAGGAGCGTACCGTGCTACCTACCAACACATACTGCTCAAAATTCATGGAAAGCCCATAGCCTTTGAACACTTCCTGCAAAATACGTTCAAAGCATATCGGCTCCTTGCAAATGGATAAAATCCTGTCCGCCACCCCATGCACCTTGTCCCTGTTATAACGGACAAGGTGCTTCACATCGGCAGAGGCTTCCGCATGGGCGGGGACGAACATGGCCGCCTCCATCTGCTCCACCTTATCCAGCGTTTCCAGATAAGCACCCACGTCATAGATAAAAGAAACCGCATATTTATCCAGCGTCTCCCTGCTGCTGATGCAGTCCGCAAGGAACACCACATTGTCCGGCATACGAAAACCCACCATGTCAAAGAAATGCCCCGGCAACGGTATCACCTCAACCTCCTTGGGAAAATTTTCATCTGAGAAATCCGTGACATCGCTTTCCTGCGCCATCAGGAACTTATGCCGCAAATCCTTACACGGATAACCACCATAAAGGAAAGATGGCTCCAAGACCGGGTATTTCGTGAAAGCCGCCTCTATGCCGCCGGAATAAACCTTACAGCCCGTCTGCCCCTGCAGATATTTGTTCCCGCCGATATGGTCTGCATTGGAGTGGGTATTCAGTATGGCGGTCAGATGCCAGCCATTTTTTTCCAGTATCTGCCGGACTTTCCGCCCCGCATCCTTATCATTTCCGCTGTCAACCAGATAAACATTCTCCCCATCTGCCACATAGACGCCTATCTTCGCCGGGCAGTTTATGTAATAGCATTTCTCACTGACCTGAACCAATTCATACATTTTATAATCCTCCTCGTTTTCCGAAAGAAAATGCGAC
>ERZ808041.997-NODE-997-length-13690-cov-6.725777_pt1 | contig 13690 bp, 15 predicted proteins | sample MGYA00380192_ERZ808041 | MGnify/ENA primary metagenome ERZ808041 (study PRJEB31490, sample SAMN06133412) | mouse gut metagenome | isolation source: Z1_1 | host: mice | place: China: Chengdu | collected 2015-05 ... | reverse complement strand
CAAGCCTGAAACAAGCTGATAAATCAGGGCTTGACGGGCTTCAAACCGGCAAGTGATGTGGTGTATAAGGCAGTATAGCACCTGTATGCCGCCCTGTAAAAAACGACATTCCGTTTCGGCAAAAAACGACATTTTAAAATGGCGCTGACACTGTTCGCCCTCGTTGACACTCCACACCCGGACGCCATGCTTCACAAACCACTCCACCACAAAAGGCGTTTCGTCCGATTTTCGGCCCAGGCGGTCGAACATGAACACCAGCAGGATGTCGAACTTGCCCTGTTCGGCCCGCTTTTTGATGAGTTGCAGCTTGTCCCGGTCGTTGGCGCTGACCTTGTAGCCGGACACGCCGGTTTCCTGTTCCTCGTTCACAATGACCCAGCCCATCTTCTCGGCGAAGTCCCGGCAGGCTTTGCGCTGCACCGGGATATCCGCCTGGTTCAGCTCATCGTGATCGACCTGCTTGGTCGTAGAAACACGATATAAACAATCCACTCTTTCAGCCATTTTGTATCCATCCTTCCAATTATCATGTGCAAACAGGTGGGAGGATCGGATACCTTTCCATATAAAATTTTCAAGGTGCCGTGGCTTATGCCACACCGATTATCCCACAGTCCGCGGGGAATGTCCAATCAATTCGCCGAACAGCTTCGGTGGCCCAGATGTGTAAAAACGGCGCTGTCTTACATGAGAACAGCGCCGCTTTAGGCTGTATATTTTCTTTGGGAGAAGCCCTCACTGCTTCTGAAGCAAGTCGGCATATTTTTGGCGGTCAGCCTCAGGTACTCGCAATGCCTCCATAGCTCGCTCCATGGACCAGCCCATGCTGGCCATTAAATCGCGGATAGACTCAATGCGTCCTTCGGCACGACCCTTGATGCGGCCCCTTTCCTCTACGCCCTGAGATAAATTGCACATAGCTTGCACCTCCGCTTCCAGTGTCTCTGTCATAGGAATATCAAAATCATGTTGCAAAACCTGCCGCTTTTCCGCTATCCCTGTTTCCGAAGACAGGAGCACGTCCAGTAACTTCAGCACTCCATCGTAGTTTTCGCCTTCCGCGCCGCCTAAGCACAGCATGACCACACTTAGCAGGTCATAGTTCCTGACAGGCTCATTCACATTCCCAATCAGATTTTCTTCCACCAAACGATACCGGGTAATGCTGTTTTGCCGCTTCTTCGGAGGCGTCATACAGACGAAAATAGAGTAAACTTTTTTAATTTTCTGGTATTCGGAATGAATGAACTCCGTTCCGTACTGCGCGGAAATCATCCGGCTGCAATGGTATATGCCCCGTTTTACCATTGGATAGCCTGTGTTGAGCTTACCCTGTGCCTCAACATTAATGATAAGCTGGATCATCTCATTGGATACTGGAGCCCATGCCACAAAGCGGATATCGTAGGTGATTCTTCCCTCGCCCTGGACAGTATCCTCGTTGCCAATGCCCCGGACCTTTGTGGCGTTGGTCTCACCCGGCGCCACCGCCACCTCGCTTACCTGGGGCGTATCCTCGATGTACTTCTCCGCGATTTCTTTCACATCGCAGTTCTGGTATTCGTCCAGACAGCTTTTCATAATCCAGGCCAGAATGATTTTCTCCGACAGGAGCTTCTTGCAGGCATTGTCATACTGGACATTTTGATCCGTAATGCGGATGTCCTCCGCAATGGGGGTGTTGACTTCCATATCCGCATCTCTCCTGTCTCTGTCTGTATTCTACCATACCCACGGCAGAAAATCCACAGTTTTTTCGCTATGCGCTTTGCCCATCGCTGCTCTTGTGCTGTCGAATGTAGGAATCAATGAGGCTTGCGCGGATCTGCTGGGCTACGGTGGGATTCTGTTCCGAAGCAAAGGTGAGCCTGACTTGGTGGCCGGAGATACTCAACTCCACCGCATTGTTGCTTTTCTTCACCGTGCTCATGACATTCCCTCCTTGAAGTATTCCGGTCCCTTGAGGCGGTAGATGAACTCCACCACGTCCTCCAGGCTGTTGGTGACCGGCAGGTCGGGCAGGGCTGCCAGCATGGCGTCATGGTGCCGCTGGCCCGATGTGGAGCGTTCATCCAGAATGGCCACCACGCAGGTGTCTTTTTCGGTGCGAATGGCCCGCCCAAAGCCTTGCTTCAGCTTGATCTGCATCTCCGGCACCACCACGGCCCGCATGAACGCCCGGAGAGTGGGGTATTCCGCCCGCTTTTTCTCCTTCAGAGCGTCAGGACGCGAAAACGGCAGACGAGGGATCACCAGCAGGGACACACAGTCCCCCGGGAAGTCGAAGCCCTCCCATGCGGCTCCGGTGGCCAGCAGGACGCTGCCCGGGCTGTCCTTGAACTGCTGAGTGGTATGTACTGCGTTGCGGCCCAGGGTGAACACTTCCCAGGGCAGGTTCATCTCTGCCAGTCGCTCCTTGATGGCAGACATGGCGGCGTAGGAGGTGAACAACACCAGGGCATGGCCCCAGCAGGCGTCCAGCAGGGCGGCAATCTCCGCCGCAAGCTCATCAAAATAGCCGATGTCCGCCTGTTCGGGCGGATGAAGCGGCAGGTACAGCAGGCAGTTGGCCTTGTAGTCGAAGGGAGAGGCGGAGACGGACTCTTTCACCCGTCCATCTGCCAACAGCCCCGCTTCCTCTTTGAAGCGGTGGAAATCCCTGCCCACCGCCAGAGTTCCGAAGATGAGGATGGCGGGACGCTCCTGATTCCAAAGGGTAGCCCGCAGCTGGGCGGTCATGTCGGCAGCCACGGCGCACAACATGGTGCCGCCCCGCCGGTCCTCCATGACGTAGAACACCAGCCCATCGTTCTCCTTGGTGAACAGTTCCATGGTGGAGGACAGCTTCCGCAGCTGCTGACGGGTGATTTTGGAGAGCAGCCCTTGGAGCTGCTTGCTGACGATGTGCAGGTTCCGGGCCGGAGCAACGAGGAATCGAGAAAAACTTTGAAAGGATTTCTCTGAATCAAAAGGCTCGTTCATCATCCGCAACAGGGGTGCGGACAACTCCGCCAGGGACTCCGCCGCCAGCACGAACTTTTCTCGGCGCAGGCTGCGAATCAGGTCATGGATATCCCCGGCTTCCAGGGTTGTTCCGAACATCTGGCGGGCGGCGTCGGGCAGCTTGTGCGCCTCGTCGATGATGACGGCGCAGGTATCCGGCAGGATGGGGTCCCGGCCTGTGCCGTGGTGGATGGCGTCTGCCAGGAGCAGGTTGTGGTTGCAGATCTGGAAGGAAAACTCTCCGCTGTCGCAGTCCTCCAGAAAGGTGAGGTAGCCGCAGTCCTGACGGTCACAGTTGTTGCAGTCACAGCTCTGGGACACGCAGACTCGTTCCCGGTCAAAGCTAGTCAGATGAGGCACCCCATCCATGTCCAAGTGTTCCCGCAGGGAGAGCAGGGCTTCAACCGTTCTCTCATTTTTCTTGCTGAGCTTGATTTGGAGCAGTCGGTGCTCCAGCCGCTGGCGGCAGACATAATGAGATTTACCCTTACGGATCACGGTCAGGAGAGGTTGGCTGATCAGGCCGGCCGCGGTCAGAGCGTCAGACAATACCGGCAGGTATTCCATCTGGATGGCGTTTTGCAGGGCAATGCTGGAGGTGGAGATCAGGATAGGGTGGAAGGGCCTGCCCTGGTCGGTGCGGAAGCGGTGGAACGCCGCTCCCGCCGCCAGATAGGCGTAGGTCTTGCCGATGCCGGTGCCAGCGTCGCACAGGGCGATGGAACTGTCCAGCAGGGCGTCCAGCATCAGGTGGCTGAGAGCGACCTGCTCGGGCCGCTCCGCCATACCCTGAGCAGGGAGCAGGTCGTGAAAAATGTGGTCGATCATATCGTGGGATCGTTTCCTGTTATTTTTGGTGTTCATCCGAGTAATTCCCCTTGAGAGGCGGCCCCGCACGTCGGTGCGGGACCGCCTGGATTCGTTTTATCATCGTTCTCACCGCATTCGCGCTCGCCCCCCGGTGAGGTTGGGAACAGTACGGGCCGGGTCCGGCATGACCCACGCGGGCGTGTACCTGGGGTCTCTACTGATTTCAACCCCAGGTTGAGCCCTGCGGCCTGGTTCTCAGGCCGGTCTAAGGCGTCTCATTGTGTTCCCGGACAGGGTCAGTGCTGGCGACCATGCCAAAGGCCGCCCCGCGCAGGTGGCATTCTCGCTCACCGAAGGGAGCGGTTGCTCCCTCCGGGTCGTGGCGCGCGCTGACGGTCGCTCGTCTGTCCGGGCGGTTACCCGTACTGCTGGTTATTCGGTTGACAAGGAACAGCAGCCAAATGGCTATGTTTCTATTGTAAAGGGAAGGGATTCGTTTTGTTAGAGCGGGAATGGCACATCTGCGTGCCAATTTGGCAACCTCAAAAAATTGAATGAAATTTTTCCAATTGACCAATCAGCCCTTCGATACACTTTTTCAGATAAGCCTGTTCACCAGCAGACAACCCCCTTTGACTATTTACTCCAAGAACCAAATAATCCAAAGTTACTCCAAACAGGTCAGAAAGCTGAATCAGTACATCCAGTGAACAGCCCCGTTTGCCCGACTCAATACGGCTCAAATTGCTTCGATCTATATTCAAAACCTTTGCAAACTCTTCCTGTGTATATCCGTGTTGGCTGCGGCTACCGCACCGCTTCATGTCATAACTCATATGTATGACCTCCAAGTCTCAGAATTTTTGGAGAATCTGAGATCGGAGGTCACGAGCAAACGGGCTGTCGGGCTCTTGTGGAGCTGTGTTGGCCATACTGCACACGGACACCAACCTCAGATTCCATGGGGGGACTCTGAGGTTGGTGGTTAGGGGTATTTTGCAAGATACGGTTCCCACATTTTACAAAAACAGAAGCCATGGATACGTGGGCAGGACAATGTCCACATATCCTTGACTTCTGTTTTATACTCGGAGTATTGAACTGCTGGTTCACTTTTTAGGGGCTTGTTCTCTTTCTTCTGGCAAGACTCTATGGAATAATACACTATGATATAACATCCCATAGAAACAACCTGGGAGAAAGAGCCATTACATACATAATCTGGTATTTATCCCTCCAAAAAATTTCGTCTGCCATCGTGGCCTACGAAGTTGTTAATACCGAACTAGTAGTTCTGAATATTTGAATTATTGTGCCATTATATAAACCTTCTGAATCCAGTACAATACTGGCAAGGAGGTGAACCAATCATGCAGGAAAATCCTGAACAATTTGGGGTCCTTGAAAAAGAATTTCGAGACCGCGCAAAACTTACAGTCGATGCTTTGGCTGGACGTGTAGGAATCTCTGATCGGTATGTATACCGGATTGAAAATGGAGGCCAGATACCGAGTTTTGACATCATGTGCAAAATCGTGCAAACCTTGTCCATACCCGGGGACCTCGTTTTTTACCCCAAGGAAAAAGTCACCAACGATTTGGATATGGAAGAGGTCATCCATATGCTCTATCAATGTGACGAGCGTTCGCTGAAAATCGTGAAAGCGGTACTGAGAGTGATTTTAGGGGAGGAATAGTTCCCCAAAACAAAAACAGAGCCGGCAACGATTGAGTGATCTCTCAATGGTTGTCGGCTCTGCGTCTATGCGTCTGGCTCTGTGACAATCGTGATATGTTGTTCTTTTAAATTGATCAGGGTTTCGCGCCTGCATTTGGGGCAAAATAACGGCAAGTGTTCAAGAACCGTGTCCATCCTGACCTTGACCCTCGTTTTGCCTCCACAAATTGGACAGGGAACCCACCATTCTTCTATTTTCCTGTCCCCCATGGAAACTCTCCTTGCATTCAGTGCCTGCGGTCCTTGTTGGCCGATGCCTGTTCGGCAAACAGATGCCGCGAGTTTTTGCCCTATTGGACGCGTTCGTCCATAGCATCCACCTGAGCCTTGATCGTCCGCTGTTCCTCATCTGTCATGCCGCGGTGGCCCAAGGTAGTCTGATACCCCAAGTAATCGGCGTAAACATCCAGCAGGGTGTTTTTCAGTTCCTCCGGAGTGCGGCAGAGCGTTGCACCCTCCCAATTTTGGGTCTTGTCATCCCATTCCATCACGGTATGCCCACGAGAGGACACAAGGACTTCATATCTTGTGTCCTCAGATAAATAGTCCTTAAAAGCAGATAGCACCTTTTCAAACGTCAACATTTTTTGCCCCTCCTTGTGATGTTTTGGATAGCTTATCACAGCTTTGAGAGAATATCCATCACTTTTCCCAGACAGTGCGAAGGAAGGTGTCCCTAGCTTCTAGTATGCCGATTCTTTTCTTCGGGTAATAAAAATTGCCTCATTTTAGATACTGCTCAATTATCAGCCAAGAGATTTTTCACTGATAAAAGCTGAACATATTTTCCGTCCATTAAAGCATAGCTGGTGGCAAATTTGTTTGCTCCAGCAGTGGTTGAGGAAAGCGGTTTTATATCCCTGCTGCCAATTTCGGTGACAAATAAAACTTTATCAATGACAGCGCATACCCGCTGCTTTCCATACCCAATAGAGATTGCCAGCGGGTTGCATTCGTAATGGAATGGTATACTGAGAAGCCGCGTGTGCAGGTCCATTACGGTATAGATTTCTCCACGCAGCTTTGTAATTCCCAGGATAGACGGTGCCATATGGGGTATGGGGACAATATTTTCTATTTGAATGATTCCAAGTACATATAGCGCCTCAATGGCAAAGAAACTTTCACCTACAGAAAAGATGAGGTGCTTGGTTGTTTTCTGTGCGCCGTGTTCTATGTTCGCAGTCACTTCCCATCCGCTCCTTATAACCACAAAATAAAAGTGCGCCCGGTTATTTAAATCATAACCGGGCGCACCCGACATCTTCTGATCGACTCGTTATCATTGCGATGATGAGTCCTCCGATGACATCTTGCTTTTTTAATTTACACAATTATATTCCTGTGACAGTAAAATGTCAATGCTCGTTCCATTTGTAATTCTTCACATTATGGGGATTTGTGAATCATCTTTTTGAGTGTTGCGAAGTTTATTTGTATGCAGTTCACCTTTTGCGCTTTTGCTTTTTGGTTGTTGTGCTCAGACTGGTGAGGGTCAATTCTGACTTGATGTTTGTGTGAACAACAAAATCAGCCGGAATTTCTCCTCGTTTTCCTCCACCTGACATCGCCCGTTCATTTTTTCCATCATCCCTCGAATGTTATGCAGCCCTATTTTTGTGCTCTCAGGCGGTTTTTCCAATAAGGCTTTGCGGTTCTCTATTTCGATGCCCGCCAGATCCTGGTCATATATGGAGCATATCCGTACAGGACTGGATCGGTCGGCATATTTCACGACATTGGAGGTCAGATTGTCAAACACGCGGACGACATACTCCCTGTTGAAGCAGATGCTGCAATCTTCCCAGGTGAAATCCAATTCAACGGAAAACCCTTGCTGCTCCAAGTAGGCCGCTGTCTCCGACAGCGTATCAAAAAACACGGATTGGAATAGGGCCGGGCCTTCCAGTTCCACCTGATCCTCCCCGGTCACCAGGGCATACTCAAACAAATGGTCCGATAAATGCTTCAGCCTCCGGGCCTTTTTGTCGATTTTTTCAATGTAGTCCATCATCTGCTTTTCACCCTGATACTTCCTGCTCAACAGGATTTCCGTATACAGCATGATCGAGGTGAGCGGGGTACGCAGATCATGAGACATCTCTGTGATCATCCTCTGGCTGGCCTGAGCCAAATGCTTTTCCTGTTCATTCTGCGCCAGAAAGGACCGGCGCATCGCATCCAACCCCTGGGCCAGCTCCGACAGCTCATCCCGCCCGGAGATGGTGATTGGGCATTCAAGACCCCCACCCTCCAGGATCTTGACCTCCTGGCTGAGCGCGTGGATGTATCGGATGCTCCTGCGGATGCCCGCCATGACGATGCACAAAAACAGCAGGAACGACAGGATGAGCTCCCCGGTCAGCGCCCAGTTTTGGAATTGATAGGCATAAAAACCATACAGGAGGACTTGGGCGGGTCCATCGGAGAAGGTTATGGTGCGCAGTCCATCCCAGATGGGTTCGTCACGCCAGCCGCCGGGCTCATCGCCGGACCGGGCGGAGTCATAACACAAAATGCCGTTTCGATAAACTTGGATGGACACCACCGCCTGGGATCGCACCCAGGCGGTCAGCTTTTCCGTATCACCCAGGCTGACGTCCTTTTTCTGAACATACGACTGTAAAGCGTCCAGCCGCCTGCCGTCCTCCTGGGAGAGATAGGTCTCATCCCAGGCAAAGCGGTCGATCCAGCCTCCCACCGCCCGGTTCAGTCCCCAGAACAGCAGCGCGGACACTGCGGCGGCCAAAACCAGCAGCCACCCCAGCTTTTCATAGATGGAAACCCGCCTATTCCGAAACCGGCTCAAAACGATACCCCTTTCCCCAGACGGTGGTGATCCGTTTCGGCTTCTGCGGGTCCTGCTCGATCTTGCTGCGGAGCTTACTGATGTGGACCATCACCGTGCTGTTGCAGTTATAAAAGTATGGTTCGTTCCAAATGCTTTCGTAAAGATTTTGAGCGGAAAAAATTTTCTGCGGGTGGCGCATCATCAACAGGAGGATGTTGTACTCAATGGTGGACAGCTCCACGGCGCATCCATCTACCGTCATCTCGTTGAAGTCCTCGTTGAGCCGGATGCCCGCTCCCTCCAGGAAGCGTTCCTTGGGCTGATCTGAGGTATCCTTCCCCCGGTAGACCTGGTAGCGGCGCAGCAGAGCCTTGACCCGGCCCAGCAGTTCTGCGTAGGAGAAGGGCTTGGCCAGGTAGTCGTCCCCGCCCGCCATCAGGCCGATCAATTTATCGGACTCCTGGGACTTTGCCGTCAAAAAGAGAATGGGAACCACAGACGTTTTTCGGATCTCCTCGCAGGTTTTCAAGCCGGAAATGCCGGGCATCATCACATCCAGGATCACCAGATCTGTCTGTTCGGTCAGGAGCTTGAGTCCCGCCAGGCCGTTCTCCGCCTCGGTGACGGCGTAATTCTCACTCTCCAAAAGGATACGGACGCCTTCCCGGATGTCCTCGTCATCTTCCACGATCATGATATTGGCTGTCTGCGCCATATCAGGCCCTCCATTTCTTCTTTGGATTTGGGAGCAGGCGGGACTATGGCCGCCCCGCCTGCTCCGCATTTGTCAGTTCCCATACGGGAAACTATTATAATAGGGAATGGTCGGCAGGCTGGCCTTGTACTTGGCCTGCAAGGCGTCCATGTCGGTCTGCCGCTGCCGGGTGGCCTCGTCCAGAGTCACCGTGAGCGTCAAGTTTTGGCCGGAACGGGCCACCGTCAACTGGAACGTTTCGCCCGCCTTGCGGGCTTTGACGGCGGCGCTGAGATCGCTGGCGGAGGTGATCTCGGTCTCGCCAACCTTTGTGATGACGTCCCCGGCCTGGAGCCCCGCTGAATCGGAGCAGGAGCCCTCCAGCACAGCCAGCACCCGGCAGCCCTTGACCGTTCCATTTTGCAGCCATGCAGAGACGGCGGAGGAGTCCTCCATGATGACGCCCAGATTGGGCTTTCCGGTGACATAGCCGTTCTGGATGATGCTGGACACCATGTCTTTCACGTCGTTCAGCGGGATGGCAAAGCCCAGGCCCTCCACCGAGGAGGACGAGCTGGAGGAGTTGGACAGCTTGGCGGAGACGATGCCCACCACCTGGCCATACTGGTCAAACAGCGGGCCGCCAGAGTTGCCGGAGTTGATGGCGGCGTCCGTCTGGATCATGTTCATAACGGTGCCGTTGCTCATGGTAATCTCCCGGTCCTTCGCGGAGACATAGCCGCCGGTGAGGGTGAAGGTCAGCTCACCCAGAGGGTTGCCCACGGCATAGACGTTCTCTCCGATCTGGATGGCGTCGGAATCGCCCAGCACCACGCTCTGGAGACCCTTGGCATCAATTTTGAGGACGGCGATGTCGTTATCCTCCTCGCCGCCCACCACGGCGGCATCATAGCTGTCGCCGTTGGAGAAAAAGACGGTGATATCGCTGACGCCATCCACCACATGGTAGTTGGTGATGATGTAGCCGTCGGAGCTGATGACAAAGCCGGAGCCGGACACGGCGTTGCGCACCGTCTGCCCCCAGACGTTGGTGGTAACGCTCCCGTTGATGCCCACCACGGCAGGGAGGTTGGAGTTGTAAATCTCGGTGGCGGACAGAATAGTCTTGCCGTTCACCACCGCCGTGTTGACAACGGTGGGCCGCGTCCCCTCATAAACGGTGGTAGGGGCGCTGGCAGATTCCTGAGAGGCCCAGCCCGCCAGCAATGCCCCTCCGGCCCCGGCCGCGCCGCCGATCAAGGCGCAGCACAGGAACGCCGCGATAGCCCTGACGGCAAACCACTTTCTGGGAGCCTTGGGCGGGGCGGGGCTGTTCCCCGCGTCGGCGTCGGACTGAACAGGGGCAGCTTCCGCCTGAACGCCCGAGGTGTTGGTATTGTTAAAATCATAATCGGGATACATAATTGTTTCCTCCATATCATTTTTTTGCGCGGCCTCAGAACTGTCCGCCGCTATGCTTTTATCTTCCCGCAGGAACCTGAACAGTTCCTAAAGAACATCTAAAAGAATCTAAAGCAGAACAGAAAAAATGCGCCCGGCTACCACAAGTAACCGAGCGCACCCGACATCTTATCGACACTGCGGCTGCGGCCGCAGGTCCTCCGATGACCGTATTTATTTTTGCTGATGGTACTATATTTTTGGCTGTTTGTCAAGGGCGCGGTCAATGCCTGCACCGATACGCCGCCAGCAGTCCGGCCAGCAGAACCACGGCGGATACCGCGATCAGGACCCACGCCGTTCCGTTGCTCTGCGCGGCGGTAGCGGTTTCGCTGGAGCTGCGCCAGCCGTGGCCGCCCATACCACCCCGCCTTGGTCCCTCGTTATCTGATGCGGGAGTTTTTGGGGAATTGGAGGCGTCCGATTGGCCATCGGACCGCGCAGCGTCTGATGCGCCGGACAGGTCCTGCGGCGCATCCGCTTCCGCCGCGTTCGGTTCACTGGATTCAGCCGGGGCGGATGGAGCCGGGTCCGCTTGCTCGTTCGATTCATCGGACTCTTCGGACCAGCCTCCCCAGCCGCCGCCTATTGTGTCGCCCATGGCGGAAAGATCGACGGCGGAGGCGTCCACCAGAGCGGAGGCATCGTTCTCCTGCCCCTGGCTGGTGGAGGGGATGGTCCCGTTCAGCTGTCCGGCGACGCTCTCACAGCGCAGACGGCAGAACTCCTTCAACGTGGATACGCCGATTTGATATTCGGCATAGGTGCAGGATTTTGTGGGGTCCTTTTCCACGTAGGCGGAGATCAGCGCAGACGCATCGTCAATTATGCCGGCCAACTTTCCACCCGCTGAGTAGATGTCCAAGAACTCCTGGTAATACTGATGATACAGCGCCAGGTATTTTTCATTGTTAAATATCCACGCCAGCATGGGCCGGTCCTCAATGCCGCCGCCGGAAACCGGGGAGTCAATGGGGGCATTGACCACGCTGGAGGCCGTGGCCTCGTAGTTGAAGCAGTCGCCAAAGGCCAGGTTGTAGTCCCACGGAATCATGGACAAAACCCCGTCCTTTTCATGCAGATAGTAGTTGTGGACCATACTGCCGGTGTAGCTGTCGCTGTTGTAGACAAAGGTGTGGACCACAAAGTATCGGATGACCTGCTCCACATCCACGGCCTTTTCAATATTGGAACCGCTGCTTAGAACCTTCAGAGCTGAAATCAGGCGCTTTTTGTCCGCTTTATCGATCTTTGTTTTGGCAGTGTTAAAGATGTTGGGATAGCTGTCCGGGTCGTCGTCAATATACTTCAGCTTGACGTCGTCCTCCCTGCCGTCATCCTCCATATCGCCGCCCCAGTCCTCATCCTGATCTTCGCCGCCGCGATCTCTGCTGAACATCTCGGACAGCTCATCCACCGACGAAAGCTCCTCCATCACAGTGGAGAACTCGAGATCGTCAGGCAGCTCCTCCCACATGGTCCAGAAGGTAGTGCCCTCTGGCATCTCCTTCAATGCCGCAGCCAGTTTCGAGCCCTCCGGCAGTTTCTCGATCAGCTCAGACAGAGAGATGGGTTCCGGCCAATCTTCGTCCTCATTGCCGTCATCTTGGAAGCCGCCCATGCCGCCAAAGTCCCCGCTGCTGTCCGGCTTGTAGAGCTTCCCGCCATCCACGCCATAGTTCCTGCGCAAAAAGGCATCCTCGATCCCCTCTACCGCCAGGTAGAGACCCCAGTCTTGTCCGTTTACGGTGATGTAGACATAACTGCACAACGGAGACGCCACACCAAACCGGCCCATCAGCTGATAGGGAGGTAATCTTTCATATAGGTGTTGTCCATGCTGATATTGTTCAGCGCCAGCTTGTCCAAACCATAGTAGGATTTTGCGCTGTCGTAATGGTCAAACTCCACCTTGAAGCTGTAGCGGTTGCTATTGTAGGAGGCAATGCGCATAGAGTAGTTTCCCTTACCCCGAATACCCACGTTTTTATATGCCTCGCCGTCAATGACGACGGAGCAGGCGGAGTATTCCTTGCTGGTGCAGTTGGCAATAAAGCTGTCCCAATCATCCATCACAATGTCGATGGTGTGGACCTTCGACGTGTTAAACAGCCGGTTTTCGTAGCCCATGACCTTGGAGGCCGCCTGGAGACCCAGCGCCTCCCCGTTTGCCAGCAGCACCGTCAGGAGCAGCGCCAATGCGAGGGCGGCGCAGCAGATCCGGTCGATATGCTTGTGCGTTGACATGGCGGGCCACCTATCCCATGTAGTCGCCGTTGTAGCTGACCAGCACGGCGCTGTGTACGCCCTCCATATCGGAGAGGGTGTTGATAAAATCCGTGTTATCGCCCTTCATCCGGATCTCTAAATTCACCTCGACCGAGCCCTTCTGGACTGTCTTGCTTTTGACGACGCAGCGCTGCACCTGGGTGCTCAGAAAAGCCAGCGCCTCCCGCTCCACATCTGCCCCCTTACAGACGATGACCACGATATAGGGATTCAAATAGGTCTTTTTATTGACAAACACCAGCAGCACAATGCCAATGACCACGCTGCCAATGACGGCCAGGGGGATCAGCCCTGCGGCCAGGACAATGCCCGCGGCAATGGACCAGAACAGAAACGCGATGTCCAGCGGCTCCTTGATGGCGGTGCGGAAACGGACGATGGACAGCGCGCCCACCATGCCTAGGGACAGTACCACGTTGCTGGTGACGGCCAGGATAACCACGGTGGTGATCATGGTCAGGGCCACCAGGGTAACGCCAAAGCTGGAGGAGTACATCACACCGGAAAAGGTCTTTTTGTAGACCAGGAAAATAAACATCCCCAGCGCGAAGGACAGCACAAGGGCCAGCAGCATATCTACAATGCTGACGCTGGCGACCTTCTCCAAGAAGCTGGACTTGAAAATATCTTGAAATGTGATCATAAATACCTCTGACCTTCCTTTTTAATTGTGCTTTAAATTCCGTTGTCGAGTGGGAACTTTGTGATGGTGCCCGCATCGGTAACGGATTAAAAATTCTTTTTCGGTTCCTTTTTCTTACAAGAAAAGGAACTAGCCGTAAACCCGGCAGACGGCGTATTTGGAAAAAGAGGAGGTGTGCCGTCCTTTCAGCTGTACGGCGTCTCGAATGATGGAGGGCAGAAATTCGTCCCACTTCACCTCTAAAATAATGGGAGAATC
>ERZ808041.995-NODE-995-length-13707-cov-9.868232_pt1 | contig 13707 bp, 10 predicted proteins | sample MGYA00380192_ERZ808041 | MGnify/ENA primary metagenome ERZ808041 (study PRJEB31490, sample SAMN06133412) | mouse gut metagenome | isolation source: Z1_1 | host: mice | place: China: Chengdu | collected 2015-05 ... | reverse complement strand
TCTCCTAAAAATCCGGCATGACCGGATTTTTACCCTGCTGGAATCAAGATTGCGAACTTGTTTCGCAATTACCTATAAACCATTTCTTATCTTTTTGAGAGCAGATATCGTTTATGATATTTTAACTGTACATAATTCATAATGCGGCTGTAATAAATGGGATTGCTGATACCGCCCAAAATCCCCGCAACCGGAAGCCCTTGAATAAACTTGGCAAGCAACATATCCACAGCAAATGCATCTGCGGTATTCTTAATTTGTTCTACAAGTTTTGTCTCCTGAAGATACCTGTTAGAAAAGCAGTTATCAACCGCCGAATTGCACACTGTCCACTGCTCTCCTTTAGACATTGCCGCCTCCAAAAGTTTTAAAATATACATTCGTTCTTCCGGCGTATCATAGGAAAATCCATATTGCAGTGCTGTCTCATAAGTTCCTTTGAGAATCATTGATAGAAACAGCACGATATCCGGCAAACCAATTCCCAGAACTCCCAGACCAATTCCCTCAACGGTGCTAACTGCCATATTTACCAAATTTCCACGACTTACATCTGCTTTTAGATGACGCAGCTCTTTCTTGCCCCCTTTTAAATTTACTGCGAAATCATGTATCTGAAAATCTTTCTCCATCGCATCTTTAGAGTATGTCTTTTCAATCAAGCCTGTACCCCGTTCAAATATCAATTCAAATGCCATACAAAACGCTCTTTGCAAATTTGTATGTATCTTGGAAGGAATCTTTTGTTCTAATGTCTGCTTCCATTTTGCAGCATGATACTCTACAGCTTGTTTTTCAAGCTTTTTCTCCTCATGTGCAATGCGCTCTAACTCCTTTTCAATCGGAGACTTTTTTATTTTTATTCGTTTCATGCAAACTCCCATTCTTCTCACACTATTCTTTTGAATTTTTTTTCTATCTCATACTTTGACATGGAGATAATTGTCGGTCTGCCATGTGGACAATTATAGGGATTCTCCAATTCCAACAACTGTTCAATCAGTTTGTTCGCCTCCTCATAAGTCAGCGAATGATTGCCCTTCACAGCCGCCTTACATGCCATAGAAGCAATCTTTTCCCGTATAATCTGAGGAACGCCGCGCACCGGACTCTCACACATTTGAGTCAATACCTCCTCAAAAAGTTCTTTTATATTATGACCAAATAGGTCAATTGGCACGCCTCTAATTGCAAATGCATTCATGCCAAAATCCTCAATCTCAAATCCAAGTTCCTTAAAGTACTGCGCATAACTATTGATCAGTGCCGCCTCCTTGGGCGTGACACTGATAACAACTGGAGGAGTCAACATCTGTGTGTAAATTTCATTGCGTTCTACCTTAGTCAATATCTGCTCATACTTCACCTTCTCATGCGCTGCGTGCTGGTCAATCATTAGCATCTTATCCCGATACTCAATAATCCAATAAGTATCAAACACCTGTCCAACAATTCTATATTCCTGCTTTGCCTCTCTGGTAAGTATTTTCTCATCAAAAAAATTTAATTGCTCTGGCTTCTCCACAAGAATATGATCTTTACTCTTAATCACACCAAGATTTCTAGTATCCGTTTCCTTAGGGGGTGCACCCAATATTTTTCCAATCAATACATTTTGATTTGCCTGACCAGTCCCTGTATCTTTTCCTCTATTATCTACAAAAAATTGTTCCTCGGAAACAACATCGAATTTTCCCTGTGTTTCCTTGTCAAAACTGCTGTTAGACGAATTGTATCTGCTTTCATCTCTTAATATATTTAAAGTTTGTTTGGAATCTGCGCGCGATCCTTGTTCTGTAAGACGCCGCTCCTTCTCAAAAGGCTCTGGCGCATCTATCTTTGTCGTTTTTTTATCCTTCTTTTCTTTTTTTTCTGGTCCAAGAACTGCATCTGGAATCATCTCCTGCTGAGATAAAAAATCTGTAATATTTTCAGCAATCAACTTGTAAAGACTATTCTGATCGGAAAAGCGCACTTCCATCTTAGTCGGGTGAACATTGACATCCACACTCTCCGGCGGCACAGTGATATGGAGTACACAAAACGGATACCGGTGCTGCATCATATAAGACGCATACCCCTCCTCAATCGCTTTGGAAATCACTTTGCTTTTAATGTATCGTCTGTTGACAAAATAATTCTCAAAATTTCTGTTTGCACGATTCAGTGTTGGTTTTCCCAGAAATCCTTCTAGTACAATTTCCTCGTCAACCGCCTGAAATTCCAACATTTCATTCGCGATATCTCTACCAAAAATGCGATAGATAATCGCTTTCATATCCCCGTCACCCGTTGTATAAAATTTCGTCTGACCATTTATAACATACTTAAATGAAATCTCTGGTCTCGACAGTGCCATGTGTTCGAGCAGGTCTGTGATATAACTTGCTTCTGTCATCGCTGTCTTTAGGAACTTACGCCGCACAGGAGTATTAAAAAACAAATTGCGCACAATAAAGGTCGTGCCGTCGGGAGCGCCAACCTCCTCAAATGAAATCTCTTTTGCTCCTTCTAAGCACAGACGTGTTCCGGTCATATCTTCTTTTGTCTTTGTGACAATCTCAACCTTTGCCACCGCTGCAATACTTGAGAGTGCCTCCCCGCGAAACCCCATACTGTGTAGACACATCAGATCAACAACAGAACTAATTTTGCTTGTGGCATGACGCAAAAAGGCATTTCGCAACTGGTTATGTTCGATACCTGATCCGTTGTCTGTCACACGGATAAACTCTATCCCGCCATCTTTAATTTCAACCGTTATTGCATTTGCACCCGCATCCATAGCGTTTTCCACCAGCTCTTTGACTACACTGGCTGGCCGCTCCACTACCTCACCTGCCGCAATCTTGTCTATTGTCGCATCATCCAGCACATGTATCTCTGCCATATCTGATCTTTCCTTTCCCTATAATAGGTTTTACCACCAATTCTTTAACTTATTTTGTAATCGATACAATGTATTTAGCGCATCGAGCGGCGTCAAATTGGAGATATCAATCTCCCTTAATTCATTTAAAATATCCTCATCTTTCACCGTGTCAAGCAAAGACATCTGCCCCAAATCCACATCATCATAATGTTTAGACCGCTTCTTTTCCCCTTTTGTATCTACTGTGATACACTGCACTTTCTCCGTAATATCATTGTCGCTTAACTGATCTGCAATCTCCTTGGCGCGGTCAATTACCATGTCCGGCACCCCTGCAAGCTTTGCCACCTGAATACCATAACTTCTGTCAGCGCCTCCTTTGACAATCTTTCTTAAAAAAATAATGTCATCCCCTTTTTCTTTTACAGCAATACAATAGTTGATAACATTGTTCATCTTCCCTTCCAACTCTGTAAGCTCATGATAATGTGTCGCAAACAGTGTCTTGGCGCCCAAAATCTTTTTATTACTAATGTGCTCAATCACCGCCCATGCAATGCTCAACCCGTCAAATGTGGAAGTGCCGCGTCCGATTTCATCAAGCACTAACAAACTTTTTGGCGTGGCATTGCGCAAGATATTTGCAACCTCATTCATCTCCACCATAAAAGTGCTCTGCCCACTTGCAAGGTCGTCCGATGCACCTACCCTTGTAAAAATTCTGTCAACAATGCCAATATTCGCGCTCTTCGCCGGTACAAAACTGCCAAGCTGCGCCATTAATACAATCAGTGCAGACTGGCGCATATAAGTAGATTTCCCCGCCATGTTAGGTCCTGTAATAACCGCAATACAATGATTATTGTTGTCCAAAAAAGTATCATTTGCCACAAACATATCGTGGTCAATCATCTTTTCCACAACTGGATGTCTTCCTTCTTTGATATCAATCAATCCCTTATCATTCAATGTCGGTCTGACATAGTGATTTTGTTCTGCCACAACGGAGAGTGATGCAAACACGTCAAGTCTCGCCACTGCCTTTGCTGTCTTTTGGATGCGCTCCAAATGCATTGCAAGATCGTCTCGTATTTTACAAAACATATCATACTCTAATACATTGAGCTTGTCCTCCGCATTTAAAATCGTATCCTCAAGTTCTTTCAATTTTGTCGTTGTGTATCGCTCTGCATTGACAAGCGTCTGTTTGCGCACATAATCACTAGGCACTTGATTTTTATAGGAATTGCTCACCTCAAAATAATAACCAAATACCTTGTTGTATTTTATCCGAAGATTTTTAATACCTGTCCGCTCTCGGTCCTCCTCCTCAAGCTGTGCAAGCCAATTCTTCCCGTCGGTCTTTGCTTTTCGCAAATGGTCAATATCCGCGTCAAATCCTTCTTTAATAATACCACCATCGCGAATCAATATAGGAGGGTCCTCACAGATTGAATTTTTAATTAACACATATAAATCCTCAAGCCCGTCAATCTGCTCGTCAATCTCTTTTAACAACTTCGCGTCAAAAACTCTTAGAACGGTTTTGATGTGTGGCAGCATCTCCATAGAATTGGCAAACGATATCAAATCCCTTGGACTCGCTGATTTATAGCTAATACGACCAAGCAGACGTTCCATATCATAGATTGGATTTAGATACTCTCTAATCTCATCCCGCGATACAGTATCTTTACAGAGCTGCTCAATCGTGTCAAGTCTGTCATTAATATCCGCTCTGTTGACAAGCGGCTGTTCGATATCGGTGCGTAACTGCCTTGCACCCATCGCTGTCTTTGTCTTATCGAGCACCCATAAAAGAGAGCCACGCTTCTGTTTTTCCCGCAGTGTTTCTGTCAGCTCCAAATTTCGCCTTGTAGAACTGTCAAGCAGCATAAAACGACTTGCTAAATAAGGAGTAATATGTGTAATATGTGTGAGCTGCGTTTTCTGTGTCTCCAATAGATATTGCATTAGCACACCACAGGCAATCAAACCTGACGGAAAATCCTCCAAACCAAGTCCAGTGAGCGTATTAACCTTAAAATGCTCCATCAAGCATTTTCGACAGCCATCCTCATCAAAATACCACGGCTCCAGCGGATAGACCACAATCTTTAAGCGATTCTTTAGGTCATCCATATCAATTCCACTCATCATCAGTGCATCATTGCAGATAATCTCTGTCGGCATATATTTATAAAGTTCATCTGTAAGTTTGGAAAGCCCCTCAACCTCTGTCATATAAAAATCGCCTGTCGTCACATCTGCCACAGAAATTCCAATTTTATTTGGAAACTGCGCAATACACATAATATAATTATTTTTTGTTTCCTCAAGGGATTGGGCATTCAAATTCGTCCCTGGAGTGACAATGCGGACCACCTCACGCTTTACCAATCCCTTTGCAAGTTTTGGGTCCTCCACCTGCTCACAGATAGCAACTTTGTACCCCTTGGATACCAACCGGCTCAGATAGCCATCAACTGCGTGATAGGGAACCCCGCACATTGGTGCCCGCTCTTCCATTCCACAATCTTTTCCGGTCAAAGTTAGCTCCAACTCTTTTGAAACAAGTTTTGCGTCGTCAAAAAACATTTCATAAAAATCACCGAGTCTGTAAAAAAGAATACAGTCTGGATACTGTTTCTTCGTCTCCAAATATTGTTGCATCATCGGTGTCATTCCAGCCATATATTAACCTCATCTTTCTGTATTTTGTCCAACTTTCTTTCTCTTGACATACTGAAAAACAGGCAAAGAAAACTGTCTGCCCGTTTTTGCTCACCAATATTTTAACAATTTTTTCATTATCTTTCAAGCTTCTCTTTTATCTTCTCCACAGACTATCTTACCAAGAGGTTACTATTCAGGACATGAAGGCCGCTCATAGTAACAATTCGGGGCGATATACAAAGTTTTGCTTCGCAAAAATCGCCCCCTCATTTCTGAATCATATTCTCACGAAATGCACAGTTCAGCGCATTCCTGACTCGTAAATTGTAACGTCAAAAGTCACTATTCATATTCTAAAAAACGGTTTATAATAACAGTTTATTCCACATCACTACTTCCCTTGATATCGCCTGCGATAGTAATCCATTGTTCGATATTCTAAGATATCACCCATATGAGCACAGAAAGTATGACTTTTTATCACAGACCCTAAATCTTCTCGAATTGCTAAAGCATATCCTTCTTTATCAATAAAAAATCCTTTCCCTGATGCCTTCAAAAACTTTATTGGCATTGCCTTTGCCTTTGACAAATGCTGCTTATCTGTTATACTTTTATATTCTTTATATGTAATATTATCTGAAAAATCACGCCAATTTTTATTCTTGTCAAAAAAATCTTTCCAACATAAAAGAACTTCTTCCTCTGTCACTTCCAATCGAACACTTCCATGATTATAAAAAGAATACAGAATTGGCATTTTGTAAACTTTCGTCATATCAGTAGTTTCAATTAACATCAAAAATTCTTTACCAATTCCTGCATATAACTCCTCTTCACGTTTAGATAATTCCTTTAAACCATGCAAATAATCCAAATAATGCCTAAATGGATTTTCCTTCGTATGTTTCATACAATAGTGATATACCTCATCTTCCATATAAGTAAACAAATCCATTCTGGTAGGAATTTTTCCATCTAGCAATTCTTTTATACGATAATACTCTTGATTAATACGCTCTTTTACAGTTAGTAATTTTTTATCCAATTCTTTAAATAAGTCAATTAATCGTATATCAAAATCCACAATGCAATCATCAGGGTATTCCAGAGCATGATAGTCATTTGTTTTTCTGTCATTAAATGTTTTTTCTTTGCCAAGCAGTAATGGAACCTTTTCAGCTTTTTCATAATTCCCAATAAAATCCAAAACATTCAAATATTCTTTACCTCTATAAGTACGGAGTCCTCGACCTAATTGCTGTAAAAATATAATCGGCGACTCTGTAGGTCTCAAGAACATAACCATATCAAGTGAAGCGATATCTAATCCCTCATTAAACATATCTACTGAAAATATCACTTTCACTTCTTGATTTTTCAGTTTTTTAATAGCTTTGTCTCTATCCTCTGAAAATGTACCATTCGCATTACTATACACTGCTACTGACTTAATTCCCCGATTACAAAATTCTTCTGCCATTTTTTCAGCATGTCTTTTAGAACAACAAAATCCCAATGCCCTCTTAGAACGATATTTCATATAACATTTATAAATTAAATCATATCTTTTAATATTATCCTTGTAAATCTCTATTAATTCTCTTTCATCATATCTTCCTTTTACAAGATGTAATCCTGAGTAATCTGTTTCATCATATATTCCATAATAATGAAACGGAACTAACATTCCTTTGTTGATAGCCTCTTTTAAAGAAATTTCATAGGATACATTATAATCACAGATTTCATAAATATTTTTTCCGTCCATCCGCTCCGGTGTAGCTGTAAGCCCAAGCATAAATTGCGGCTTAAAATAGTTTACAATTCTTCTATACTGCTCATTGACTGCATGATGAAATTCATCAATGACAATATACTCAAAGTAATCCTCTGGAAAATATTCCTTTTTTAAATACTCTGTTCTTCCCAAAGTTGCAACTGACGCAAAGATAACCGATTTATTAATATCTTTCCGCTTTCCATAAAAGAAACCATAATCCTCCGAATGACGAACATTTTTAAATGAAACTGCTGCCTGTTTCAATATTTCTTCTCTATGTGCCACAAACAACACTCTACTAAATTTTGCTGAGTCAAAAGCTGCAATATATGTTTTTCCAACTCCAGTAGCTGCTTGAACAAGTCCCTTTGTTGCCCCTTCTGCTCTACTGTCTTCCAACGCATATAATGCCTCTATCTGTACCCCTCTTGGCTGGAATAATGTCTCAATTTTCGCATCTACGTCTTTTTCCAAATTATCATATTTGTCCAAATCTTTAAATACAGCCGGTTTATGCCAATTTTTTGAATATTTATACAATTCTGCATCATCAATTATAATAGAATGATGAAAAAATAAATCTTCAAAAGTATTATAAAGCAGTTGGTAACTTTTATTATCCATTATGCTGCTAAAACGATAATTCCACTCAATTCCCGATGTTAATGCACTTCTGGAAATATTAGAAGAACCAATATAAACTTCACTTCTATTCTCATAATGGAAAATATAAGACTTGGGATGAAATGACCTTTCTTTATCACTGTAAAATCTTAAATCTATGCGATTCCCCAATTCTTTCTTTAACAAATAAAGTGCAGATGGCTGTGTAATTCCCAAATAATTTCCTGTCAGGATTCTCACCAAAACACCTCTATCCAATGCATTTTTAAGATCTTGTAGAATCATTTTGACACCAGATTCCATTAGAAAAGATACAATAATATCTATTGCTTTAGCCTTCACCATACTCATTTTAAGCTGATAATACAAAAAACGACTTTGATTTCTATCACCGGTCATAACATCCGTCGAATCAATCACCAAACTATTCAATTTAATATACTCTTGCTGTTCCTTTGCACTAATCATGTTTTCTGCAGAATCAAATTGAGCCATTTTTCATCACCTCGCTTTGGTCTTACATCGGATGTAACCCACTGTTCTATTACCGTTACAGTTTCTATCTGCTTTATGAAATCTGCAAATATCTCTTCGGTCATATCCGTAAAATAACGACCATTTCTTTCGCCCACAAAAGTTCCATACTTAAAAGAAGTATAAATAATTCCTTGTTTCTTCAAAGCTAATACCATTTTTTTCATTACTTCCACAAGCTCATTTGGAGGTAAATGTAATATAGAGGAACACGCCCATATTCCATCATACTTTCCTACTTCTGCCAACTCTTGAAAGTACATGTTTTTAACTTCAATTCCTGTATATTCACTTGCAAACTTACATAGTTCAATTGATCCATCTATCGCATCCACCCGATATCCCCGTGATATAAAATATTTTGTATCACGTCCAGAGCCACAGCCAAAATCGAGAATCAATGCGTTTTCTGATAACTTGCTGATAAACTTTTTTTGTGTAGATTCAAAATCAACTGATACTGTTCCAGAAACAAACTCTTTTACATTAGAATTGTAATAATTGATTGTTTTATTTTCTTTCATAATAAAAATCCTTCTATTCACTTCCATAATCTCTTAGCACTTACAATGCCTAAACCATTTCAGACTATATAACCATCTTACCATGAAAGTAGTTTTTACTTTTATAATAACCAACATGTATAAATAATTTTTGAAAGAATGTCTACCACCCCCACGGCTTAGACGATGGATTAAGATAGCCAAAAGTAATATGCGGAGTGCGCATAAAAGCAAGAGTCTTCAAGTTATAAAACTCAAAGACTCACTTTTTCCTGTGAAAATTTAAGCAAACATATATTCTTTTCTACACGTTTTCACATCTTTTATATCTTTATGGGTGATTGCTGCAATCTGATCTACCAAAAAACCTTTATTATACAGATTAATAATGATTCTTTACTAAAACAATTCCTTAACAATTATATCTGCACACTCAACTGCACTGCACAAACTTGTATCTACTTTCAACCTATACTCTATATTTTTTGCCATCAATTCATGTTGTTCGTCCGATTGACTTTCGTATCTATCTCCACGAATAATATTTCTTTTTCTACATATATCCAGCGGACAATATACTTCAACCAAATCAAGCGGATTATTTTTCAGTATTTCTACCAACTGCTGATAATGAGGAGTTATTTCATCTCTTTCAACTAATATTCCATCAATAAGAACATTTTTTCCCATATCTGAATAGAGTTTCGCAGTATGGTACATCATAATAATTACTTCGCTAAGATATTTCCAATAGTTTTCACGCAAATATTTATCTCCGACCATCTCTTGAAACAAATCGTTAGCAACAACATAAAAGAATACGTCATCACGCTCTTGAATGGCTTCAACAATTGATGTTTTCCCTGCACTTGTTACTCCATTCAAAAAAATAATACGTCCTTTATCCACTCTATCACCTCAAAAAATTCGAGTTTATAGACTAAATTATATAATATTTCTCTACTATCTGCAACGCATATTTTAGACAACAAGGTTTGTAATGACTCCTGTCATCAGGGAGAAAAGCATCACAAAGGCGACATACAACGCAAACCGCCTGACTCCCAGGACAATCTTTAAAGCTCCCAGGTTGGTAATCTTTGTAGCTGGTCCGGTAATCATAAAAGCTGCTGCACTTCCCATACTCATCCCGGAAACTAGCCACTGCTGCAAGAGCGGTATTGTTCCGCCGCCGCAAGCATAAAGCGGGACGCCAATCGTAGCCGCCATGAGCACGCCAAATCCTTCATTGCTCTTTCCAAAAAGTTCCGCAAAACCATCCGCAGGCACGTATCTCTGAAATAAGGCAGACAGCAGAACGCCAATCAAGAACCAGAGCGCCGTAGCCCTGATATTCCGCCCCAGATTTTTAAGAAACCGCATCAGAGGGTTTGGGTCTGTATCATGGCTGGCACGGGGTTCAAAACCAGCAAAGTCAAAAAACGGCTTTTTTCCATAGGCAAAATGCACCACCAATCCTGCTGCAATCCCGCACAAAATACAGGAAACCAGCCGTATTGCCATCGCTGTTCCACCCAGGGCTGTGCTGTAAAAAAGAAGCTGAGGATTCAGGAGTACACTGCTCATCATAAAAGCGGCCAGCCAGTCGTGGCGCATCCCATGCTGGGAAAAAGATGCTGCTATCGGAATCGTACCATACATGCAGAGGGGTGATGCAATCCCCAGAAGGCTTGCGGGAATCACCCCAAAGACACCCCACTTTTTATCCTTTATCCGCTCAAAGCAATTATGGATTGCATCTTTTACAAAAACAGATACGAAGGAACCGATTACCATACCCAAAATCCAGTAAAAGACAATCTGGCGCAGTTGTACCATAAAATAATAACTGATGTAGACAAACTCCCTCTGCAGTATTTCAATCAGCCCCACGCAAATCTCCTCCCCGCCTACGCATCAATATTGACCAGTTCATAAGTACGGGTTCCAAGCCCGATTGCCTCCGCATGTTCCAGAGTGTGCAGCCCATCCCGACTATTGACACGGTTCTGCAATGCCTCGCTGCCCTCTGCTGCAAAGGCAAGGTCAATACATGCCTGGTCAGCAGCAACCGGATCCAGAGAAGCGACAATTCCAATGTCATGAATATCCGGCTCGGCAGGACTGCCGTTACAATCACAGTCAATGGAAATATTGTTCAGCACGTTGATATAGATAATACGTTCCCCGTTGCCAAGATAATCCGACACCGCTTTTCCTGCCTCCGCCATCGATTCTGTAAATCCAGTCTGATCACCACCCCAAGGGCTGGTATTGCTCTGTCCCGCTGTATGGATCAGGCACTTGCCTTCCCTTGAACCCAGGCCGATGGAAATATTCTTGATGGCTCCGCCAAAACCAGCCATCGCATGCCCTTTAAAATGAGAGAGGACAACATAGGAATCATATGCACCAAAATGAGCACCCACTAAATTCCTTTCCAAACGCGCACCGCCCTCCACCGGCAGTTCCATAGAGCCGTCCGCATCCAGGATATCTACCTGCGCAATCGCAGTGAATCCATGATCTTTGGCAACCTGCATATGCATGGCTGTCTCTGTTCTGGAACCGCCGTATGCGGTGTTGCACTCCACAATTGTTCCGTTCACGGACTGCACCAGATCTTTGATCAGTTCCGGATCAAGATAATTGCTTGCCGGAGGCTCTCCCGTGGACAACTTAACTGCCACCTTTCCCGTCGGCTCCCATTTAAGAGCTTCATATACTGCCACAAGCCCCTCTGATGAGATGTTTGAAGTAAAATACACAACAGCGGTTTCTTCATTAGAAATCTCTCCATCAAAGTTTTCTCCATTAAAAGCTTCTTCATCCGAAGTCTCTCTATCCGCTGATTCCTGTTCTGCACCTGTGGACGGTATTTGAGATATTGAGGTCTGACCGCTGCTATCAGAAATTTGCGGTGCAGCATTCTGACATGCTGTCAGGGAAACCATTAAAATAAAAGTCATACATACGCCAATCATTCGTTTCATCCTGTTTTCCTCCTTCCATTTCATTTGCCAATCCATTATATCATTTATTTCTGCCTGTCTTCAATTTTTTAAGCGCTGTCCCTATATAATTTCCAATCCAGATAAACAGTCCCATGACCGCAATATAATCCATATAAAAATATACCAGCGGCTCCTCAAAATCAAAAAAGACAAACTGGTTCCTAAGCAACATGTAACTTCCGATTTCTCTGCTCTTAAAAGCATATAAACCATATACTGCAATCGCCAGAGCCAGCAGGCGTCCACCCCATTTGTGCACTCCAGACGACTTATGAATAAGCTTTTTTGCAATCCCTACCATCATACTCCAATGCAGTCCAAGATGAACGGACATTAGCACAAAACCCCAGTAGGCGGAAACCATATGCAGTTTTCGCGCAAAGACACGACCGCCTTTAATGGGAAGAAAGGACAATGCATGGCGGGAGAGAATCACTCCGCTGATCATGGAGCCAATCATCGCACATAGTACCAATATTACAACCACTGTCTGCACAATGCGCATGGGATTATATTTTCCTCTCAATATATTCCTGCTCCAACTGCCATTTAAAACATGGTGGAAGACAAAAAGAATAAACATTCCAATACCAATCCACTCATGTGCTGCCTGCCCGATCAGTTCATAGGCCATAAGCAGAAGCAATGCCACTGTCATTCCAATATCCACAACCAACTTTAAAATCATTTTCGGTTTCATTCTATCCCTCCGTAATTTTGCCCTGCAAAATCTCAAGCAAGTTCTTCTCACACTATTATCGGATAAAATTCGTAAATACTGGTGTTTCCTGTTCCGGCAGCTTCACACCAACCTTGTGCGCTATTTCCTGACAGCGCAGAAGATACGCCATATTTCTCCCCAGGACCCGCATGGTATACAGTCCTTCTGCATCCTGCCTTGCCTGTTCCGCGTTCGCACCGTGAATCATATTCCAGTAACGGGAAGAAACAACCGGCATTTCCTGAATGGTAAAATATTTATTGAGCTAGTCAAAGGTCGCCGTTGTTCCCGCGCGGCGGGCAGAGACTACTGCTGCAGCCGGTTTCATATAAAATGCCTTGTTTCCATTTCCTCCAAGCTCCGAATAGAACAACCGGTCCATAAAAGCTGTCATATTTCCAGTTGCACCGGCATAGTGGACAGGACTGCCAAACACAAAACCATCCGCCCCATATGCTTTCTCACGGAACTGATTCACTACATCATCAAAGACACAGCAGCCTTTTTCCCTGCACTTTAAACATGCAATACAACCGCCGATGGGCTTATTTCCGATCCAGAAAATTTCTGTCTCTATCCCCTCCTTGTTCAATGTATCGGCTACCTCGCTGAGCGCCGTATAGGTGCACCCCTCTTTATGTGGACTTCCATTTACCAATAAAACTTTCATGTCATTTCCTCCATTTTCTATTTTCATACTTTTTCATTATTTACGGCTGAGACCCCCACAGCCAGATGACTCCATTATAAATATACTGAAGGGCTGCCCCGCCATCATGCGCATTGCCGTCCTGTACTCGGTATGCTAGATTGCCGTCCATTTCACTGTCAGCCTCCTTAAAAACGCCACCTGGTGCATCCAACATTGCCTGAATCTGTTGCGTAAACGACATATAAGCAAAATTGGTGTTAGTATATAAGAGTGGACAGAAAAAGTTGAACAACCTATACTATCAAGTGAAAAAGCAAAGGAGATGTTC
>ERZ808041.994-NODE-994-length-13722-cov-4.097985_pt1 | contig 13722 bp, 16 predicted proteins | sample MGYA00380192_ERZ808041 | MGnify/ENA primary metagenome ERZ808041 (study PRJEB31490, sample SAMN06133412) | mouse gut metagenome | isolation source: Z1_1 | host: mice | place: China: Chengdu | collected 2015-05 ... | reverse complement strand
AGATGCTGATCAGGCTGCGCCGGGAGCATCCGATCCTGCACAGCGCCATGCCTCTTAAGGGGATGGATACGCTTTCCTGCGGCTACCCGGATGTCTCGTTCCACGGCAAGGAGGCGTGGCAGCCGGATACAAGCCCGGCCAGCAGATCCATGGGCGTCATGTTCTGCGGCTATTACGGGGAGATTGACGGCCGGCGGGATGAAGAGTTCCTCTATTTCGGAGTGAATCTGTACTGGGAGCCATATGTGCTGGGCCTTCCCAAACTGCCAAGGGGCAAAGCCTGGAGGCTTTATGCATCCACGGACGACCAGGCGAAACCGGAAGAAGAGTCTGAGGAGCCACTGCAGAAGATTACCATTCCGCCAAGAACCATCGTACTCTATACGACGAAGGACTGTCCGGTGTCTGCAACCGCACAGAGACAGCGCCGCAGACGAGGCAGGAACGCTGTCGGAAAAGAATCAGGGAAACGGGAAGTATCATCATGATCAAAGCATGGGAACATTTTAAAACAATCACGCATCACAAGCGGCTGGTCATGGAAGGCTGCTTTAAGGTGGGACTGTACCGGCAGGGAATTCTGCACGATATGTCCAAATTCAGCCCGTCGGAATTTCTTGTGGGCGCCAGATACTGGCAGGGCAACAGAAGCCCCAACAACGCGGAGCGGGAGGCGATCGGCTATTCTTCTTCCTGGCTGCACCACAAGGGCCGGAACAAGCACCATTATGAATACTGGATCGATTACAGCTGCCACGGCATCGAAGGCAGTATGGCGCCGGCGCCCATGCCGAGACGGTATATCGTGGAGATGTTCATGGACAGGATCGCCGCCTGCAAGGTCTATCATAAGGATGCTTATACCTGCAGGGATCCGCTTTTGTACTACCAGTCGTCACAGACACCGCCGCCACTGCATCCGAAGACGAAGAAGATGCTGGAATTTCTTCTGCACATGCTGGCCGACAGGGGTGAAGAGGAGACCTTCCGCTATATCAGAACGAGGATTTTAAAATAAGTAACCTTCTCTCTCTTTTTTGCATAGGATAAGGTATGAAAAAAAGGAGATGAGAATATGAATTGTAGTATTATTCTGTTATTTTTATTATTCTGCGGCCGGAATGGCTGTGGGTGCGGCAGAGATACAGGATGCGGCTGCGAAGAACCAAAGCCCGTCCCGCCGCCGTGCCGTCCGAGAGAGCGGGAGTGTGGAAGAGAACGTGAATGCGGCAGGGATCGCGACTGCGGAAGAGAGCGTGAGTGCGGCAGAGAACGCGAATGCGGCAGGGATCGTGAGCCGGAGCGCGATTGTTCGTGCGGCAACGATTCCCGGTTTGAACCCCGCTTCGAGCCGAGACCGTTTTCCGATACCGGATGCGGATGCAATGACAAATAGCGTATACGGGTAAGTAACGGCGCTGCCCTTTCTTTTCGGTTGACGGGAGGAAAGGGCAGTGTTAAACTGTTTTTGATAAAGTGTGTAAGAATACCGAAAGATCCCGGGAGGATTTTTCGAGATGGAGGAAGACTATGTTAGACGGAAATAAAGTATTATTCAGCGGAATGCAGGCGACGGGCAATCTGACACTTGGCAATTATCTGGGCGCGTTAAAAAACTGGGTTACGCTGTGTGACGAATATATGTGCTTTTACTCGGTGGTCGATCTGCATTCCATCACGGTGCGGCAGGATCCGGCGGAGCTGCGGAAAAGGGCAAGGAATCTGCTGACTTTGTACATAGCGGCGGGGATCGATCCGGAGAAGAACTGTCTTTACTACCAGTCCCATGTATCCGGCCATGCAGAGTTGTCCTGGATCCTGAACTGCTTTACCTATATGGGAGAATTAAACCGCATGACACAGTTTAAGGACAAGGCTTCCAAACATGCGGACAACATCAACGCCGGGTTATTTACTTATCCTGTCCTGATGGCGGCTGATATCCTGCTGTATCAGGCGGATGTGGTGCCGGTGGGCAAGGATCAGCTGCAGCATCTGGAGATCACAAGGGATATCGCGCAGCGCTTCAATGGCGTTTACGGGGATGTTTTCACGATTCCGGAGCCTTATCTGGGCAGGACAGGCGCCAGCATTAAAAGCCTGCAGGATCCCTCGAAGAAGATGTCCAAGTCCGATGAGAATCTGAACGCCAGCATCTACCTGATGGATGACCCGGATACGATTATCCGTAAGTTCAAGCGGGCAGTGACAGATTCGGAGGCTTGTGTCCGCTATTGTGAGGAGCAGCCGGGAATCCGTAACCTGATCGATATTTACTGTGCCTGCACGGGGAAGACGCCCCAGGAGACGGAGCAGGAGTTTGCGGGTAAAGGTTACGGCGATTTTAAGATGGCTGTGGGCGAGGCCGTTGTCGGTGTCTTGAAACCGCTGCAGGACAGATTCAACGACCTATCAGGCAACAAGGATTATATCGACAAGATCATCAAGGAGAATGCAGAGAAGGCGAATTATTACGCCACCAAAACACTGCGCAAAGTACAGAAGAAGATCGGTTTTCCGGAGAAGAAACGTTAAATACAGAAGAAAGGCCATGCTTTTATCCGAAGCATGGTCTTTTCTTCTATGGTATTTGGTATTTGGCAGGTATGCAGGGGATTACAGTCGGTATGTCTTTCGTCATCCCTGGAAGACATCCGTAAAATAGCCGGCGGCGGAGATCGGTTCACCGCCTTTTGTCAGGTGGCTGGCATCTCCGATGACCTGCGCCCGGAACTGGGCGATATTACCCCGGCGTTCTTCCGTGCCCAGGATGGTCACGGAGGTGGGCGCCAGATAGAGGCTGTGGAACAGCAGCGCAGGGGACATGCCCAGCAGATGGCTCATCATCACACAGGTCACGCCCAGATGGCAGAAGATCACGATGGTGCTGTCGGTCTTGTCCGGTGAGCCGTCTGCCGTGTGCGGGGCGGCGTCTCCGGAATCCGTATGCGGTGCCTGGCCGCTGTGGTTTTCGTTCAGATAATGATTGCCGGTTCTTTTGTAACCGTAGGAGGCAAGGATATCGTCGATGCCTTCACATACCTGTGTATAAGCGGGAAGCAGCTCGGGGTTGGAACGGTAGATTTCCGTTTCCTTCCAGCCTTCCCTGTCATACATCTGGGGAATGTTCGTCCAGTATTCCGGCATGAAGTCCCAGGGTACGCCGACCCGGCCAGTGACGGGATCCTCGATCGGATAGAAGAACTCCTTCATCCAGTCATGGGTAATGGCTTCCCGGCCAACCCGCTCGAGGGTGTAGGAGGCGGTTTTCTGTGCCCGTCCGAGGGGCGAGCAGTAGAATTGTGTCACCGGCCAGTTTACTGTGCGGTCCGAGAGCAGCTTTGCCTCCCGGATGCCTTTCTCCGTCAATGTGTCATGTTCATAATCAGGATCTCCGTGTCTGACAAAAATAATTTTCATAATGTTTTCCTCCGTAGATTACGCTTTAGCAAAATTTAATTAGTGTTTTTGTTTATTATAGTATATAATAACAGAGATGTATAGAAGATGTATCGCATTAATTTCACAGGGAGGAGAACTATGTTCGGCGCGAAGAAGAAAACAATGGAAAACCTGCATAAATTTGACAGGGGCAAAGGGAAATCAGCAGTCGGCATCATTATAGCCATAGCAGTTCTGGTCATTTTGGTGAGCGGATCTTATTATTCCATTCAGGAGGAGGAGCAGGCGGTTGTCTGCACGTTCGGGTCACCGAAGGCGGTCACCACACCGGGTCTGCATTTCAAGATCCCGTTCATTCAGACTGTCAATAAGGTGAATACGACGATCCAGGGCTTTTCCATCGGCTATCATGACGATGGGGAAGAAGACGATGCGATGATGATCACATCGGATTACAACTTTATTTATGTGGATTTCTATGCCGAGTATAGAGTGACCGATCCGGTCAAGGCTCTGTACGCCTCCCGCAATCCGGAGGAGATTTTGAAGAATATCGCTCAGAACTGTATCAGGACGACGATCGGTTCCTACAGTGTGGACAGTGTCCTGACGACGGGGAAGAACGAGATCCAGTCCAATATCAAGCAGATGATCCTGGATAAGCTGGAGGACTATGATATCGGTATCCAGCTTGTGAATATCACGATTCAGGATGCCACACCGCCTACCGCGGAGGTGGAGAACGCCTTTAAGGAAGTGGAGACAGCCAAGCAGGGGAAAGAAACGGCCTTAAACAATGCCAACAAATACCGCAACGAGCAGATCCCCAACGCGGAGGCCGAGGCAGACAAGATCCTGCAGGATGCCGAGGCGGCCAGACAGGAGAGGATCAACGAGGCCAACGGTCAGGCGGCACGTTTCAATTCCATGTTCCAGGAATATGCGAAATATCCCGAGGTGACGAAGAAGAGAATGTTCTATGAAGCGATGGAGAATATCCTGCCGGATGTGAAGGTTGTGATCCAGAGTAAGGACGGAAACATGAATACGATTCTGCCGCTTGACAGCTTCGTGTCGGAGGAGGGTGACTCTTCCGCGGCGAAGACGGGTGGTTCAATCAACAGTACTGTGAATACGCAGACAGAGGATGACCAGGCAGAGGAATGATTGCGGCGGTTTGGAAGATTGTTTTAGGGTCGGAACAGGTTTAGAGGCAGATTTGTGCTTGTATCCAAACGCAGATCGAGCAGGAATGGGAGATTATTATGGCTGATTTTAATCAAAATTTTAATACAAATAACGGCGCCGGAGACTTTGAGCGGTTCAATTCCGACGGCACAAGGAAAAAGGGCAAAGGAGAGAAGAACAAAAAAGGGGCAGGAGCGGGCATTCTGCTGGCGCTCATTGCCGTAGTGGCTTTGATGCTGCTTGGCAATTCCATGGTGGTGACGAAGCAGAACCAGTTTAAGCTGATCAGACAGTTTGGCCGGGTTCAGCGCGTGGTGACAGATGCAGGCCTGTCCTTTAAGATTCCATTTATCGAGTCGGTGGACACGATCCCGAAGGAACTTCTGCTTTACGATCTGCCGTCATCGGATGTCATCACGTCCGATAAGAAGACGATGATCGTGGACAGCTATGTGCTCTGGCATGTGACGGATCCGCTTAAATTCGCACAGACGCTGAGCTGTTCGGTAAACAATGCGGAAGGACGTATTGACGCGATCGTATATAATGCGACCAAGAATACCATCTCCAATATGAAGCAGGACGAAGTGATCCGCAGCCGTGACGGCAAGATGACGATCACGGTGGACCAGAACCCGGAGGAAGTGAAGAACAACGATATGGTCATCTCGGAGGATCATGAAGAGGTGATCGAGATTACTTCCCTGACGGAGGAGATCATGGCCCAGATCAACCATGTAGAGGAGCAGTACGGCATCGAGATCTCCGCGGTGGAGGTGAAGAAGCTGGATCTGCCCGATGACAACAAGCAGGCCGTCTATACCCGTATGATCTCCGAGCGTGAGAATATCGCGGCCCAGTATACGGCGGAGGGTAAGTCCGAGGCGAAGATGATCGAGAACACCACGGATAAGGAAGTGTCCATCATGCTTTCCGATGCGCAGGCCAAGGCGGAGGCGACTGTGGCAGAGGGAGAAGCCGAGTATATGAAGATTCTGACGAATGCCTATTCCGATCCGGCGAAAATGGATTTCTATTCGTTTGTTCGTGCGCTGGATGCGCTGAAAGAAAGTATGCGGGGAGATAATAAGACTATCATCCTGTCGGATGATTCGCCGATCGCGCAGATCTTCAACGGACAGTATTAGAGCGACGAACGTAGAGGTTTTATGTATAAGGGCCGGCGATAATTTTTGACGGACAGATTAGTGTGACGCCGGGTGCCGTAGTGCGGTATGGCGCCGTTTCAGGCAGGACAGATGAAGACTACATTTTGAAGGGGAATTTTGGAGCAATGAAATTAGACAAATTTTATGAAGAATTGGATTCCTATTTTGCAAAGCAGGAGATTGATAAGGTGGATCCGTTTCTGGTGGCTTCTCTGGCGCAGGCCAAAGAGGAAGAGGATTATGGAGCCTATATCGGCATCTGCAATGAGATGATCGGATTTTACCGCAGCGTGTCGGCTTTTGAGAAGGCATATGTGGCGGCGGAGGATGTGCTGCTTCTGATGGAGGAGCTGCAGATGGAGAACACGGAGCATTTCGCCACCACCCTTCTGAATGCTGCCACGGCTTATCGGGCGGCGGGGGATTATGCCACCGCGCTGCGCTATTACAGACAGGCGCTGCAGATCTACAGCGGTGTTCTGCCGCCGGAGGATTACCGGTATGCGGGGCTTTATAACAATATGAGCATCCTGCTTGAGAAGACGGAGGAGAACGAGGAAGCGATCGCCTGTGCGAGGAAGGCGCTGGCCATTATCGAGAAACTGGAAGGCGGCGAGATGGAGACGGCGACGACGCTGACCAATCTTGCGCTGCTGCATTTTAAGACGGGGGAAGCCGGGCAGGCGAAGGAACTGCTGGAACGGGCGCTTTCCCTGTTTGAGCGAAGCGGCGAGAATACGGATGCTCACTACAGCGGTGCGCTGGCCGGCGTGGCGGAAGCCTGGTATCGGATGGAGGACTATGAGAAGGCTCTGCAGTATTACGAGAAGGCGCTGGCCGAGGTCAAGGTGCATTTCGGAGAAAATATGAGCTACGCTATCCTCTGTGAGAACTGCGCCGCAGTCTGTGAGAAGCTGGGCAGTCAGGAGAAACAGGCGTTTTATCTGCAAAAAGCGAAGGAAGTGAAGGAAGCGATCAAATGACAAAAGGATTGGAATTGGCGGAAGCATACTATAAGGCATACGGGCAGGAAATGCTGCGGACGAAGTTTCCCCAGGTGATCGGACAGACCGCCGTGGGGTTGGCAGGATACGGCTCGGAATGCCTGGGATTTGACGATGAAGTGTCGATGGATCATGACTATGGTCCATCTTTTTGTGTATGGCTGCCCCGGGAGGTATACAGACAGTACGGCGCACAGATGCAGGCGGCCTACGAGGCGCTGCCGCAGGAGTTTATGGGTTGTAAAGGACGTGTCACGGAGGAACAGGGCAGGGGACGCGTGGGCGTGCTGTGTCTGGAAGACTTCTATCTGGGAATCCTCGGGCGGGATACGGTCCCGGAGACGGATGCGCAGTGGCTTGCCTTGCCGGAGGAGAGTCTGGCGGCGGCCACGAACGGTAAGGTGTTCGAGGATCCGTTGGGGAGATTCAGCGGGATCAGGAACGGACTGCTGCAATATTATCCGCAGCGTGTGTGGATCCGCAGGCTGGTGCAGGCGCTGGCGAAGGCGGCACAGGCCGGGCAGTACAATTATGCCCGCGCCATGAAACGCGGCGAACGGATTGCGGCGGAATTGTCGCTGACCGAATTTATTCAGGAGAGTATGAAGATCGTCTATCTGCTGAACCGGAAGTATGCGCCTTTTTATAAATGGATGCACAGAGGGCTGCGGGAACTTGCCGTCTGTTCGGAGGTGGGAGACATGCTGAACCTGCTCTATCAGATTCCCGATCCCGCGCAGGCATGGGAAGGCGTGCAGGCAGAGGACTATCTGTATCATCTGAATACCAATGACGGCAGGGTGCTTGTCATCGAGGCGGTGTGCAGCGTGATCGTGCAGGAGCTGAATGCGCAGGGCCTGTCGGCGCTGCAGGATAATTTTCTGCAGAATCATCTGCAGACGCTGTTGGAGAAGGGTTGAGAAGAGCGTTAAAATGGCTTACAGGATATTGATCATTGATGATGACGCTGCACTTCTCAAAATGCTGCAAAAATATTTTGAAATGCTGACGGAAAGCGGACGCCAGAAGGAAATCATCCTGGAGGTAACGGAAAATCTGCTGTCAAATGCCCTCGGTTATGGGAAGCAGCAGATTGTTATAACGGTAAGGATGGCATATTCCGAACTGCATATCTGTGTCAGGGATGACGGAGAGGGGGTTCAGGAAGATATCGAAAAGGTTACGGAAGCCTTCTATGGGCAGGCTTCCCCAGCTTTCTGGTAGAATGGAGAACAGTGAGAGGCATCGTGAATGGATGAGCTGATGTGACATGGACTGGCATGACTGAAAAATTGAATTATAGGAAATTCTACGAATTGATTTTAGATTTCTACCACTGGTTGCGTAGATGTATAGAGGGCTATATGGAACGCAACCGACCATCTTGGTATTGTAAAGCAAGGATTTCAGTGAATAGTTCAGAGCCAAGTTATTGTACTGAAACCTAAAAAAGAAATGGAGAGGTATAAATATGCAATACCATATAATGATCAAAAACCTATCTAAGTCTTACCAATCAAAGGGGACAGCAAAAACAGCTTTATCTGATGTTACCCTCAATATCCCGCAGGGCGAAATCTTTTGTATCATGGGTTCGTCCGGCAGCGGTAAGAGTACACTGCTAAAGATTTTAGGGGGCATGGAAAAACCAACCTCCGGCACTGTCTACATCAATGGAGCTAATATGGCGGATTATGGTCAGCAGGATTATGACCGCCACCGCCAGATGACAGTCGGCTATGTGTTTCAGGACTTTAATCTGTTGGAAGGTCTGACATTGAAAGAGAATATAATTTTGCCACTGACTTTGCAAAAACTGAGTGAAACAGAAATACAGAAAAAATATGCGGATACATTGCGGTGTGTGGATGTCGGTTATTGTGAAAATAACTATCCGGAGCAGTCATCGGGTGGCGAGCAGCAGAGGGCGGCAATCTGCCGGGCAATCATTAAATCCCCAAAGCTGATATTGGCAGACGAGCCGACAGGGAGCCTTGATCATGTAAATGCAAAAGCAATCTTAAGTACATTTATGGATATCAAAGAAAGAATGCAGACTACGATTGTCCTTGTCACCCACGATGCGGCTGTAGCCAGCTATTGTGATACGGTTGTTTTTATTGAGAACGGCAGGGTATGCGATACTTTAAGAAAGGAAGAAACGGCACAGCCATTTTATGAAAGAATTGTGACGGTATCATCGAAAGTGAGGGGAGTCATTTGAAAAAAATACTTCAAAGGGCAGTAAGGACAAAAGCGCATAGCAGTATGTATATTATGCTTACTATCGGGGTAGCGATGTTCTTTGTTTACACAGGATTAGTCAGCAATTCACAGATGGTCAGTGTTATGGATTCTATTGAGTACACACTGCCAGTGTGGATGACTGCCCTGATCTGTATCCTTGCTGTATTCTCATTTGTTTATTATCGCTATTTATGTATTTACACCCTTGACGAAAAGATGAAAGACTATGGGATTCTGGTCAGTATGGGGTATAACCAAAAGCGCATAAGTGAAGCCTTTCTGTGGATTATGGCAAAGTCAATGCTGCAGGCCTTGCTGTGGGGCTTGTTGACAGGGACCTTGATATATCTTATCATTTTGGATATTTTAAACCATGTCCTGGATATGGATTTTCATGCAGTTCCATTACAGGGGTATATTCTGGTGGGGACAGTGTATGCAGCAGTTTATCTCATAAATGCAGCATCTTTGAGGAATCGTATGAATGGCCTGGAGATATCCGATATGCTGAACTATAAAAAGCTGGATAAAAGTATTGATTACCCCAGCCTGTATCAGAACATTGGTTTTGCACTGTTGGCATTTGGGCTGCTATTGCTTACTTTCAAGGGAGAGTCTTATAATTTTGCATCAGCCCTTTTTCCCATGCTTTCTCTGACGGCAAGCGCATACTGCCTCACAATGTCTTTTTCACACTGGTTTACCAAAATATTTATTCGTTCTACACCGAAGTACCACAGGAATTTATTTTACATCAGCCAGTTACGGACGAATTATAAAAAATACGCGAAATTATTGACTGGCTGTACTATCATTGTCATTTTTGGATTGTTTATGATGATCATTGATGTATCGTTGGCGACTGACGATGGAGACCATAGTTTTGAAATGCCTTATGATTTTACGGTGTACATGGATGCAGTTGATGGTGATGATCTGAAAAATATAGAGGACTTTGAGTCACAGAAAGGTACATTATTAAAGGATACCCGTCTGGTCAGGATATTAGATGGTGCCATCCAGTGGGAAGGACAGGAATTTAGCCGCTTGGTTCATGTGATGCCCGAAAGCAGTTATTTTGATCTGACAGGAAAACACTTAGGATTACAAAATGGTGAAATTGTGGTTTTGAGCCAGATTGACCGAAACTGCTATGATATAGGCACTCAGGAAGAAAATGGAATGGAATGGGGCTTTCAGCCTCCCGGTCCTGTTCCCTTTTTGGTGGGCGGCAAAGTGTATACCAGGACTATTGTAAAGGAAATATGGGAGATTGTATATAACATTGAAGATCAGACACAGCGGGCTTATATCATTTCGGATGAAGATTATGAAGGTATTGTCAGCGAAGCCGGATATGACCAGATGAAATATTTTATATCTGTATCCAGCCCTGACAGCCTGCCAACAGTGTATGAACGGCTGTGTGAGATCAGTCCGGTCATAACAGCAAAAGCAGCGAATCTTGAAACACAGGCGAAAAATAAACTTGTGGTATCTGTCCTTATTCTGCTGGCGGTCATGCTGCTGCTGTTTTCATTAGTGAGCCTGATTTTGTTACGCATAAATCAGGATATAAGTGAAGAAAAGAGAAAGTACAGCAACCTCTTTTCTGTCGGCTATACCTATGCCCAATTACAGGGAGAGATACGAAAAGAGATGGCTACGCTGTTTTTTGTCCCCCTTGTATTAGGTTCGTTTATTTCTATTATGTATGCACTGCTTGCGAGCAGCAGAACCAGCCTTCGGCAAGTCATAGTGACTTTTGGAGTGACGTTGCTATTCGCTGCAGTCCAATATGGCTTTTACCGGGTGGCAACAAGGACATTGGGCAGACAATATTTAAATTAGGGGAGGACAGGATATTATGGATTTTTCAGAAAAACTACTGACATTGCGGAAAGCCAATGACATGACACAGGAGCAGCTTGCTGAAAAACTTGATGTTTCGAGACAGTCCATTTCAAAGTGGGAAAGCGGGCAGGCAACGCCCGAACTGGAAAAAATAGTGGCAATGAGTGCGGTTTTTAATGTCACAACTGATTATCTGCTAAAGTCATCGGAAATAGATGACTTGTCAGTAAAAACGGAAATGCTGGAAAAACAGCAGCAGATGATGCTTGGGCGGGAGCAAAAACAGCGGCAGGTTTTTAGCTGTATCATGTATTCGGCTGCAGTATATCTGGTATTTTTTGCGGTATGTTTTGTTGAACGTTTTTTCTTTTTTGAATATGGCGTATTGGGCGGGAAAGAGATACTTTTTGCAGAATTTCTTATAGCAACTGCCGTAGTGGTTTTTATATGTGTGAAGAAACTTGGCAAAAAACAGGAGTAGAAGTTTGACAAAAGATAAATGTTGGCGATGGTGTCAATGGTGTCAATGGAGTGGAAATTCAGGGTAGTTCTGGCAAAGAAACTATGAGAAAAACCAATAATACACAAAGGATAGAGGGAACCGGCAGAGGCAGGCTGGTTCCCTTGTTACATATCAGTACGGGGAGGCGGAAAATAAGGCCGGTTACTGGCCGGAGTGGAGTAAAGGAGGAGGCGGTGGCAGATGGAAGAAATCAGATGCCCCAACCCCAAATGCAGGCGGCGCATTTTGGACGATGAGGGGACGGAGACGGAGTGGACCGTCCTGGAGATCAAATGCCAGCACTGCGGAAAGCTGGTAAGGCTGTACTGCGGGCCGGATGGGATAGAAGCTGGTATATATGAGAAGAAAAAACGGCGGAGGTGATTCTGCTGTTTTTTTATGCATAAATGATTAAGGCAGTGATTTCCAGTCCATACTGGTAACAGGCAATGGAAATTCATGGAAATTTCCACCGATGGGATATTTTATGCAGGATGCATAGCATGGCATTGTCATCCAAAACAGGCTGTGGGAGGTATACGGTATGTGTATGGTCAAATGTCCCGCTTGCAAAGGACGGATCTGCGATTTAATTGCCACCGCAGGAGGGCGCGTAGTCTTAAAGGTTAGATGCCCTGAATGCGGGAGGATAGTCAAATTGGAATGGCTACTACAGGTCACGGAGACAGCTAAATAAGACTTACTACCGAGCGAGTGGGACCAGGGGACATCGAGTCACGAATGGCCGGAGTGAAGCTAGAGACAATGAGCCTTAGCTTACTCCGGCCATTTTTCCATTTTAAATCAATTTCATATCAAAAATAGAAGCGTTTCTGGCTTTACGAAGGCGTAAAGAAAGGAACGCTTTTATGTCTGAAAAAATCATCAGGATCAAGTCAGGGAACGAAGAAACCACAATGAATGTAACGGAAGAGGAATACAGGAATTACTTTAGGCCGTGGTGGCAGATGAAGAAAAAGGAGCAGAGGAACCGGGAGGCGATGGAGCAGAACGGCTATACGGAAGAATCCTATGAGGAATGGAAAGAGAACGATATGCGGACGGAGCTTTTTGCGGAGAGCATGGAGGAACTGGCGGAAAAGCGGATGCTGCTTGGTGTCCTGCAGGATGCTATGGATTCCCTCCTGCCGGAAGAACGGGAGCTTGCCATGAAGGTGTTCGGGGAGGAAATGAGCATTTATAAGGATTTGCGGATTCTGGAAAAGAGCATAGGGGAGGGGGATGAGGAAAACTCCAACCTCGATTTATTCTCATTGGAGATGTTCGAGAATATCGCCTACACGATGGCGAAGCACGCCGACCCGCAGATTCCCAATGAGATGGACGAGTGGCTGGACGGTTTCAACACTTTTTCAATATATCAGGTTCTGCCACAATTGATAGAACTGTGGGGACTGAACGTAAAGACGGATGTGGAGGCTAAAAAAAACTTCGCCCAACTGAGCGGGAAATGACCACGCCGCTGTTCCTTTTACGGTGTGTGCAGCTAGGGCTTTCGATGGCAGACCTTGACCTGCTCTCCATCGGGCTTATCAATGATATGTACTGTGAGAGCCGCAATGATTCCTTTTCCTACGCGATACTTGGCGATCAGGCCTCGATGGACGCATTTTGATTGAAAAAACAGCCATTTTCTGCTATAATTTGGTAGTAGGAAATGGCTGTAAAAATTTACGGCAAATCGACAAGGGGGAAATGGTATGGTTATTGAATTATCAGAAGAACGGACGATTAAGCATAGAGAAAAAAAGATGGCGGTTGCTGTGTTATATGAAGCAAAAGTCAAAGATGATGAGATTATACGAATCTTGCAGAAGTTTTGTAATATTGACAATGAGGAGGCAGTGAATATTCTTCAAAATGAAAAAATTATAGATGCCCCTTGCCGGAAGCTGACACAGTTTCTGCTTTTGGAAAAAGGATTTAATGCTGATGATGCGGATATATTTATCCATAGGTATGTTAAAAGTAAATTAGCGAGCAATACTGAATTGTGCAAATTACCGTCAGAGAAATTATACAATGAGATTCAGAAAAATATAGAACAAAAATAAAATATAGATTTCTTACATAGGCACTTGCCATCACAGCAGGTGTCTTTTTTTACGCATTTTTTCAGGGAGCCTGCGGGCTTCCTTTTTTCGTGGGGAAGGAAGGTGAGGGGGAGTGGCATCAAGGATACAGGGCATCACGGTGGAGATTGGCGGCGATACCACGAAACTCACCACTGCCTTAAAATCGGTCAATACAGATATCCGCACCACGCAGTCACAGCTCCGGGATGTGAACAACCTCCTGAAACTGGACCCCGGCAATACGGAACTGCTGGCACAGA
>ERZ808041.992-NODE-992-length-13767-cov-6.653981_pt1 | contig 13767 bp, 9 predicted proteins | sample MGYA00380192_ERZ808041 | MGnify/ENA primary metagenome ERZ808041 (study PRJEB31490, sample SAMN06133412) | mouse gut metagenome | isolation source: Z1_1 | host: mice | place: China: Chengdu | collected 2015-05 ... | reverse complement strand
CCTGCTCCTCCAGCCCAGCGGCAATTTTGCCGAGGCTGTCACCGCTGAGGTAGCGGTCAAAGATCCAGCGGACAACGTTCGCTTCAGTAGGGTTGACCACCAACGCACCATCCGTTTCAACGTCATAGCCATAGCATTTGCGTTGGCCCGTCTTGGAGATGCCGTCTTGAAAGCCTTTTCGTAGACCAGTACGGATGGATTCGCTTTTTTCAATGATATTCATAAAAATCTATCCTTTCACAAAATTAAAACCGCAGTGACGAAAATCACTGCGGCTTGCTGGGTGTGTGAACTTTATATACAAAATTGACAGGCCACCTATCGTGGTGACCTGTCAACCTATCTTGGTGACCCAGCGGGGACTCGAACCCCGGACCTTCGCCTTAAAAGGGCGTTGCTCTACCAACTGAGCTACTGGGTCATAAAAGCTAAAGTGAACGGCGGGGTAACGCACCCCAAAGGGGTCCCCGCAAAGCCGGCCTCCAGACTTTGTGGGGAAACGAAGAAATTTCCTGTCCGGCGTAGCTTTCCGCCGCCCTTCAGGCGGGAAGCGAAGCGGTAAGAGGGAATTTCTGAGCTGGCTGGGATGGCTGGACTCGAACCAGCGAATGCGGGAGTCAAAGTCCCGTGCCTTACCACTTGGCTACACCCCAAAGTGAAAGTGAGGCAAGGACCGGAGCGGACGCTCCGGCCCTCAGCCACAGTATGGGGTGGGTAATGGGGCTCGAACCCACGACACCCGGAACCACAATCCGGTGCTCTGCCAGCTGAGCTATACCCACCATATGCAGTTGATTGCTGACTGGATGCCGCCCATGCCGGAGTGCCCTGAACGGCTCATACATATCCGCCTGCGGCGGCTGGCACGCCTGAAGGGACTCGAACCCCTGGCCCACTGCTTAGAAGGCAGTTGCTCTATCCACCTGAGCTACAGGCGCGTATTGTGTGCGCCCCAAATGGGGCCCCGCAAAGCCGCCCCTTGGCTTTGTGGGGAAGGGAGGCGCAGCGGAGTGAGTGAGCTCTCCCACTTGCAGGGGAGTAAACGATACGCAGCTTGCGCCGACGTGGAGCGGGTGATGGGAATCGAACCCACGCGACCAGCTTGGAAGGCTGGGATTCTACCATTGAACTACACCCGCACAATAGGGCGCATCCACAAATATCAGCCTGGATAGAATAGCACAAAACCCCAGCCTTGTCAATCCCTTTCGCGGGGAAATCTCGAAAACCTTATGAATTTATAGGGGCGCGTCGCAGAAAGCGCAGCAGTCCACGCCGCCCGCTTTTTTGACCAGCGGCGGCAGGTAATGCTCCGTCTGGGTGATGCACCGTGGGTTGCGGCACACCGGGCCATGGCCGACCTCCACCGGGTCCGGGGCTCTGCGGGGCTGGTTGGCCAGGTCGGACAGCAGGGCCATTCGGGCGAACATGCCGTACCGAGCCTGCTGGAAGTACACCGCCCGGGGGTCGTCGTCCACATCCACCGCGATCTCATCCACCCGGGGCAGGGGGTGCATCACCAGCAGGTTTTCCTTGGCCCGGCTCAGCTTGGACCGGGTGAGGATGTACACCCCCTTGTTCCGCTCGTACTCCAGAGGGTCGATGAACCGCTCCCGCTGGATGCGGGTCATGTACAGCACGTCCAGCTGGGGGATCACCGGCTCCAAACCGGACACCTCGATGAAGGGCATGTTCCGCTCCCGCATGAACTGGCGCAGGTACTCCGGGATGGCCAGGTCCCGGGGGGCAATGAGAAAAAAACGGATGTTTTGAAACTTTTCCATGGCCTTGATGAGGGAGTGCACCGTGCGCCCATTTTTTAAATCGCCGCACAGCCCCACGTTCAGCCCGTCCACCGCCCCCCGCAGGCGGGTGATGGTGGTCAGATCCGCCGTGGTCTGGGTGGGGTGCATGTGGCCGCCGTCCCCGGCGTTGATCACAGGCACATCGGAGTACAGGGACGCCGCCTTGGCCGCCCCTTCCCAGGGGGTGCGCATGACCACCACGTCGGCGTAGCCCGACACCATTTTAATGGTGTCCTTCAGGCTCTCCCCCTTGGCCGCGGAAGAGGACTTGGGGTCGGCGAAGCCGAACACCGTCCCACCCAGCCGCAGCATGGCGGTTTGGAAGGAGAAGTTGGTGCGGGTGGAGGGCTCATAGAACAGGGACGCCATCACCTTGCCCCGGCACATGTCCAGATGGTCCTCCGGCGCGTCCATGATGCGCTCCGCCCTGGCGTACAGCTGGTCCCACTCCTGCCGGGACAGGTCCCCAAAGTCGATGAGATGGCGCACAGCGTTCCCCTCCTTCAAATTCGCTCCATTGTACCATACTTCGACCGGGCGGGCAACTGAAAAACCTGACAGATTTTCTGAAATTCCGCCCTCCCTTTGTGATTTCTACGGCAAAATTTCGTCTGCAACCTATAGTTGCCCCATATTTGGTGGATGCAACCGCCCTTTTTTGATAAAATGGGTCCATCAAAAGGAGGTAATATCATGGCGAGAGCACCCATCGCAGTTATCCCAGCATTGCTTATCTTCATTGCGCTTTGGGCCCTTTTCATCTACTTTATTGTGCTGATCATTCGGGCCCTGCGGAAGTATCTCCGCTCCAAGGCGGGCAGCAAAAACCCGCCGGAGCAGGCCAAAAGCTTAGGCGAAACCCTCAAAGCCCACCGCACCAGCCGGGGCTTCACCCAGGAGTACGTGGCCGAGGCCCTGGGCGTCAGCCGTCAGGCTGTCAGCAAGTGGGAGAATGGCGCCTCGGACCCCAGCACCGCCAACCTGATGGCCCTGGCCAAGCTCTACGGCCTGACAGTGGACGAGCTGCTCCAAGCCGCCGGATAACGGGAAAAGAGGAACCTTTAGATCACTGTGTCCGGCACGGTTATCCACAGCCTCCGGCCTGCGGCGAAAAAGGCGCGAACCGTTCCTTCCATGCTGGAAGGGACGGTTCGCTTTACTTGTTTTCCAATTTTTTTTCCGCTTCCTCGATGGCCCGGAACCGGGGCATGATGCCGATCTTGTCCGGGGTGTGCACCGGGAGCTGGTAGATGTCGTGGCCGGGGAACTGGTTGCCCTCCACCAGGCAGGGGCCCTCCGGCGTGAAGCACACGTCCCAGCCCACATAGCCCACTTCTGGAATCACCTGGGCCGCCTCCGTCACCAGGGCGCGGGCCCTGTCCCAGTCCGGGAAGGTAAAGCCCTTGATCTGCGCACCGGTGGCCGGGTGGTCGGCGTACAGGTTTTTCTGCTTGTCCAGCGCCCGGTCGGTCACCATGCCCGTGTCCGGGTCCATGGGGGCCACCATGCCGCCGCTGTTAAAGTTGTCCACAAACTTGCCGTTGCCGATGCGGAACATGGCGGTAACCAAATAGACCTTCCCGCTCTTCCCCCGAATGGTTACCATGCGCACGGTGTTGATGGAGCCGGGATAGATGGCCGACACCGCCGGGTGCTGCTCAATGACCTGCTCCAGCTCCAGCAGGGGGGCCTTTTCCGCCAGGTGGGCGTACAGGGCGTCGAGGGAGGGGAAATCCCCCGTTTTGAGCTTTTCAATGCCCCAGCCGCAGCTGCCCTGGGAGGGCTTGGCCATAAACTGGGGATGGCGGCCCAGGAAAGCCAGCACCGCCTCCCTGTTGTCCCCCGTCACCGGCACCCAGTCCCGGTGGAGGAACCGCTCAAACCGGGCGTTGAACCGAATTTTGTCCCCAAAGTCCGCCATATGGTCCCTGTCGTTGTACTTGACCACGATGTCGTTGTTCCGGCCCCGGGTGAGGTAGGTGTCCCGCTGCTCCGGGGTGAGGTTGTACATCTCAAACAGGTCGTAGTCCATGTAGCCCGCGCCGTACTTCACCGCGCACACACGCATGTCCTGGAAGATGGACCAGCGGGACCGGCCCGTCTTTTTGTGAATGGAGCTGATTTTACCCAGCATGGCCTTATAATTCATGTTCAGCGCCCGCTGAACCAGATAGTTCACCTTCATGGGGACTTCCTCCTTTGTTCCTTTTTCTTGAAAGAAAAAGGAACCGAAAAAGAACTTTTGTCTTGCTCCCAACCAGGGCGACAGATGTTTCGCTCCCGCCCGGCGGCGTACATTTTTTTATATTATCACATCTGGTAAAAAAACGCAATGGGTTGAAAATGCCTCTTGACAAACGGGTCCTCCCAATTGTATACTGACTATCGAAATTTGGTTTACAATCGGAGGCGATTCCATGACTGCGAGAACAATGATCGACACCCGGCGGCTGACGCTGTGCGCCGTGATGGCGGCGGTGACCTGCGTGCTGGCCCCCATTTCCGTCCCCATCGGCCCCATCTCCATCACCGGGGGGACCCTGGCCCTCTACCTCACCGCCTGCCTGCTGGGGGGCAAATGGGGACTGGTGACCACCCTGGTGTACCTGCTGTTGGGCTTCGTGGGCCTGCCGGTGTTCAGCAACTACATGGGGGGCGCGGCCCGGCTGCTGGGCCCCACCGGGGGCTATCTGGTGGGCTATCTGCCCATGGTGCTCATTGCCGGGGCCGTGGCGGAGTGGTCCTTCCGGCGGTTTGGCGGAGGGGACAGCAAAGGCGTGGCTCTGGCCGCGGCCCTCCAGTTTTTGGGGATGGTTCTGGCCACTGCCGTGCTGTACGCCTTCGGCACCGCCTGGTACTGCGTCCAGGCCGGGGTGGACCTGCAAAAGGCGCTGGCCGCCTGTGTGTTCCCCTTCATCTCCTTTGACCTGATTAAAATGGCCGCCGCCCTGCTGGTGGGTCTGCCGGTTCGGCGGGGGCTGGAGCGGGCGGGGCTGCTGTAAGCCAAAGTTTATCCCCTCAAGGGCCGCTACGGACAGCCGCAGCGGCCCTTTTTGCACCCTCCGGGGGTTCTCCGCCGCCGCTCTGTTTTACCTGTTGAAATAGCGGGAAAACTTTGCTATAATAAATTGTTATTTTTGAAAACAACAGCCCCGGCCGGGGCGGAGAGGAGGGACGGTTTTGAAGTATCAGCGCTGGGACCTGCGCCGTCCCGCCCCCCTGTCCGCCCGCCGGGCCCTGGAGTCGGCGGGGCTGTCCCCCCTGTGCGCCTGTCTGCTGGCCTCCCGGGGGCTGGACACCCCGGAAGCAGCTGCCCAATTCCTCTCCTGCGGCTCCCAGCGGTTCCACGACCCCTTCCTCCTCAAGGACATGGACCGGGCCGTGGAGCGTATCCGGGCCGCCATCGACGGCGGGGAGCTCATCTGCGTCTACGGCGACTACGACGTGGACGGCATCACCGCCACCTGCCTGCTCACCGAGGCGCTGGCCGGGCAGGGGGGCCGGGTGTTGAGCTATATCCCAGACCGCACCGAGGAGGGCTACGGCCTCAACCCGGGAGCTGTCGCCCGGCTGGCCGAACAGGGCGTGGGGCTCATTGTCACTGTGGACTGCGGCATCACCGCCGTCAATGAGGTGGAGTTCGCCCGCTCGCTGGGGGTGGACGTGGTGGTCACCGACCACCACCACTGTAAGGACAAGCTCCCCGCCGCCGTGGCGGTGGTGGACCCCCGCCGGGAGGACTGTCCCTATCCCTTCCCGGAGCTGGCCGGGGTGGGGGTGGCGCTGAAGACCGCCCAGGCCCTGGCCCCCCCCGAGCAGCGGGCGGCGGTGTTCCAGCGCTTTGGGGAGCTGGCCGCCATCGGCACCGTGGCCGACGTGATGCGCCTCACCGACGAGAACCGCTCCCTGGTCCGCCAGGGGCTGGAGCTGCTGGGGCGCACCCAGCGTCCCGGCCTGCGGGCCCTGATGGGGGAGGCGGGGCTGGAGCCCGGCAGCCTCCCCACCGCCGTCACCATTGGCTACGGGCTGGCCCCCCGGATCAACGCGGCGGGCCGGATGGAGCAGGCCATGGTGGCCCTGGAGCTGCTGCTCACCCGGGACGAGGAGCGGGGAGAGGCCCTGGCCCACACCCTGTGCCGCCTGAACCGGGAACGGCAGGCCATCGAGTTGAATATATACGAACAGTGCGTGGAGCTGCTGGAGACCCGGCCCCAGCTGGCCTCCCCCGCCATCGTGCTGGCGGGAGAGGGTTGGCACCAGGGAGTGGTGGGCATCGTGGCCTCCCGGCTGACGGAAAAATACTCCTGCCCCGCCTTTATGATCTGCCTGGAACACGGCCAGGGCAAGGGGTCCTGCCGCTCCTTCGGCGGGTTCAACCTGTTCGCCGCCCTGGAACAGTGTTCCCACCTATTGGAGGGCTACGGCGGACACGAGATGGCGGCGGGGTTCACCATTCTGGAGGAGAATATCCCCGCCTTCCGGGAGGCGGTGTGCCGCCTGGTGGAGCTGCGCACCGGCGGGGCCCCCATGGAGGCGGCCATTGACGTGGACGCGGAAATCGACCACTGCGGCCAGCTCACCGCCCCCCAGGTGGAGTCCCTCTCCCAGCTGGAGCCTTTCGGCACCGGCAACCCCAAGCCGGTGTTCCTGCTGCGGGGGGCCTGTGTGCTGTCCTGCTGCGACGTGGGGGCCGGGCGGCACCTGAAGATGAAGCTGCGCCGGGATGGGGTGGTGCTGGACGCCATCTTCTTCTCCGCCAATACCGCCGCCTGCGGCGTGTCCCCGGGGGACCGGCTGGACCTGATCTTCACCCCCCAGATCAACGAGTTCCGGGGGAACCGCACCGTACAGCTCCAGATCTGCGACCTGCGCCCCGCGCCCACAAGGGCCCAGCTGGAGCAGGAGCTGTTCCAGAAGCTGAAGGAGGGCGAATTGCTCTCCCGGTGGGAGGCGGGCCTGCTCTTCCCCTCCCGGCAGGACTTCGCTCGGCTGTGGCGGTTTTTGGAGCACAACTGCGTGGGCGGCTGGATCGAGGCCGGGCCCTCCCTGCTGCGGCAGGCCGCCCGCCAGCCCGACGGCCGGTGGGCCTATGGACGGACCCTGGTGTGCCTCCATGTGATGGGGGACCGGGGGCTGATCCGATTGGAGCGGGACCGGCTCCACCTGTGCCGCCCCGAGAATAAAGTGGATTTGGAGCAGTCCGACCTGATGCGCCAGCTGCGGCTGTTCCTGCAAGAAGAATGACAGCCTTGATTGGGCAGACTGCCCAATGGGGCCCCCGCGAAAGCGGTTTTCAGCTTTCGTGGGGAGAGGAGGAGCAAGGGAGTTGAGCGGACTTTGCTCCGACGAGGGAGGTATCGTTATGGACCTGGCCCATGAGAGATATGAGGAGCTGGAACGGCACATACTGGCCGTGAACCCCGGCGCGGATGTGGAGCGCATCCGGGCGGCCTTTGAATATGCCAACAACCACCACGGGCCCCAGCTGCGCAAGAGCGGCGAGCCCTATATCATCCACCCCATCGCCGTGGCGGAGATCATCAACGAGCTGGACCTGGACCAAGACTCCATTGTGTCTGCCCTGCTCCACGACTGCATCGAGGACACCGACTCCACCCACGACGAGATCGCCCGGCTCTTCGGCCCCCAGGTGGCCGAGCTGGTGGAGGGCGTCACCAAGCTCACCCGGATGCAGTACACCTCCCGGGAGGACGAGCAGATGGAGAACCTGCGCAAGATGTTCATGGCCATGGCCAAGGACGTGCGGGTCATCCTCATCAAGCTGTGCGACCGGCTCCACAACATGCGCACCCTTCAGTACCAGTCCGACCTCAAGCAGAAGGAGAAGGCCCTGGAGACCATGGAGGTGTACGCCCCCATCGCCCACCGCCTGGGCATGCAGAAACTGAAGTGGGAGCTGGAGGACCTAGCCCTGGAATACCTGGACCCGGTGGGCTACCACGACGTGCAGGAGGAGCTGGAGAAGATCACCACTCTCCACGCCGGCTTTGTGGACAACATGCAGTCCCACATTGAGGAGCGGCTGGCGGCGGAGGGGGTCCAGTGCAAGGTCTACGGCCGGCTTAAGCACATCTACTCCATCTACCGCAAGATGTACTCCCAGGGCAAGACGCTGAACGAGATTTTCGACCTGTACGCCTTCCGGGTCATCGTGGAGGATATACCCGCCTGCTACACCGTGCTGGGCTGTGTCCACGACATGTTCAAGCCGGTGCTGGGCCGGTTCAAGGACTATATCGGCACCCCCAAGCCCAACGGCTACCAGTCCCTGCACACCACCGTAGTGGGCCGGGAGGGCATCCCCTTCGAGGTGCAGATCCGCACCTGGGACATGCACCAGACGGCGGAGTACGGCGTGGCCGCCCACTGGAAGTACAAGCAGGGGCTGGCCAACCAGAAGCTGGGCACCGAGCGGGACTTCGAGTGGGTGCGCAAACTGCTGGAGAGCCAGCAGGACACCGACCCGGACGAGTTTGTCCGCACCCTGCGGGTGGACATGTTCTCCGACGAGGTGTTCGTCTTCACCCCCAACGGGGACGTGAAGAGCCTGCCCGCCGGGGCCACCCCCATCGACTTCGCATACTCCATCCACTCCGCCGTCGGCAACTCCATGACGGGAGCCCGGGTGAACGGGCGGATTGTCACCTTTGAGACCCCGCTGAAAAACGGCGACATCGTGGAGATCATCACCTCCAAATCCGCCCGGGGCCCCAGCCGGGACTGGATGAAGATCTGCAAATCCAACGAGGCCCGGAACAAGATCCGCCAGTGGTTCAAGAAGGAGCGCCGGGAGGAGAATATCGCCACCGGCCGGTCCATGTTCGAGTCGGAGCTGAAGCACGCGGGACTGTCCCTGTCCGCCATCACCGCCAACCCCGACCTGCTGGAGCTGCTGCTCAAGCGGGTGCGGTGCGGCCAGCTGGACGAGCTGTACGCCGCCATCGGCTACGGGGGGCTGTCCGCCCAGAAGGCCGCCGCCCGCATCAAGGAGGAGATGACCCGGCTTGGCCGGCTGGAGCGCCAGCGGGCGGAGCAGGAGGCCATGCAGGCGGCCGTCTCCACCGGGGAGACGGTGTACCCCTCCACCCCCAAGGACTCCATCCTGGCCCCCCGCCGGTCCAGCAGCGGCATCATCGTGTCCGGGCTGGACAACTGCATGGTGAAGTTCTCCAAATGCTGCACCCCCGTCCCCGGGGACCCGGTGGTGGGCTTCATCACCAAGGGCTACGGGGTGTCCATCCACCGGCAGGACTGCCCCAACGCCGACCCCGCCCGCCGCAAGCCGGAGGAGGAGGGCCGCTGGGTCAAGGTGTCCTGGGCGGACACCCCCGACGCCGCCTACCGCACCTCCATTGAGATCTCCGCCAAGGACCGGGACGGCCTGGCCCTGGACGTGGCCATGGCCCTGTCCGCCGTCAAGGTGAAGGTGAACAACCTGTCCGCCCGGAGCCAGCCCGACGGCTACGCCATGATCAACCTGGAGCTGGCCGTCAGGGACCAGAAGGAGTTGAAGGGGGTCATCAACAAGCTGTCCCAGATCCCCGGCGTGTTCCTGGTCAAGCGGGCGGGGGGATAGCGCTGAGCCGTCGTGAGCAGCGCGGATGGAACGGAGCGCGGGCCAAAGCCCAAGGCCCGTAAAACGGGACTGGGTTTCGCCCAAGTCGGAGCGAAGCCGCGCGTTGCGAACAGGCGAAGCGTAAATGCGCCGGCCTCCGGCGGGGTACTTTCTCTCCCATGAGAGAAAGTACCCAAAGAGAATGCTTAGGGGGCAATCCGCCGGTTCGACTTCGGGCGCAGAGGGCGCTCCCTCGCTCACAGGCGGCTTTCCCCTTAAGAACCCCCGGTTTACGGGAGAGCCCGATACGCACCACGGGTGTGGACCCTCCCGGCGCGAGCGGCTTTCGACGCTGGTGCTTCCAGTTGTGCTGCCGCCGGTGTCTGGGTACTGTCAGCTGACAAGACCCACGGGCCGCGCCTGGGCGGGCAAACCGTTTGATGACTTGGACAACCGATACCTTAAACCCTGAAGGGGCCCCCACAAAAGCCCAGCGAAGCGGGTTTTGTGGGGGGAGGAGGCACAGCGGAGCGGACGAGCTTTCCCCCCAAGGGGGAAGCGAGTTAACGCAGCTTGTGCCGACGAAAGGAGCCTGATCTCAAGTGTCTGACGTCACTTTCCAGCCGCTGCTGTTCGGCGGCGATATCAATGTGTACAGCGTGGCCCGGGCTTTTCACGAGGCCTATGGGGTGAAGAGCGTCGCCTTTGGAAAATTCGCCGCCACTTTTCCCTGCGCTTTCAGCGCCATCATCGACTACCGGCCCTGCCCGGACAACGAGGACGCCGCCGCCTTTTTGCGGAATGTGAAGGACGTGGCGGCGGAGTTTTCGGACAAGACGGTGCTGGTGGTGGGCTGCGGCGACAGCTACGTCAAGCTGGCCGCCCACTTGAAGGACCAGTTCCCCGAAAACGTGAAGTGCAGCTATATCAGCGGCGAGATGCTGGACCGCCTCACCGACAAGGAGCAGTTCTACGCCCTGTGCGACCAGTACGGCATCGACCACCCCGCCACCTTTGTGTACTCTGGGGAGATGGGCCACGATTTCAAGCTGCCCTGGGGGGCCCCTTACGTGGCCAAGCCCGCCGACGGGGTGGCCTACTGGGCTACCGGCCACCGGGAGCTGAAAAAGGTGTACATCTGTCAGACCTGGGACGAGCTTCTGGCCGCCCTGGATGAGGTGTACGCCGCAGGCTATCCGGGCAAGATGATCTTACAGGAATTCGTCCCCGGGGACGACACCTATATGCGGGTGCTCACCAATTACTCCGACCAGCACGGGAAGGTTAAGCTGATGTGCCTGGGCCATGTGCTGCTGGAAGAGCACTCCCCCCACGGCATCGGCAACCACGCCGTCATCATCACCGAGCACGATCGGGCCCTGTGCGACAAGCTTCGGGGGATGCTGGAGGACCTGGGATATGTGGGCTTCTCCAACTTCGACATCAAGTATGACCGCCGGGACGGAAAGTACAAAGCCTTTGAGATCAACACCCGCCAGGGGCGCAGCAACTACTATGTCACCGGCTCCGGCCACAATATCGCCCAATACCTGGTGGGAGACCTCATTGAGGGGCGGGACATGCCCCTGACTATCACCAACAACCGCTCCATCTGGCGGATGGTCCCCCGGGGGCTGGCCTATAAATATATTCCCCGGCAGTACCACCAGGAGATGAAGGCCCTGTTCCGGGCGGGGGCGGACCACCACTCCATGGAGTACCGCCCCGACTACACGCCAAAGCGGCTTTGGCGCATCTGGAAGAACCACATCGGCAACTGGGTCCGCTTTCACAAATACTGCAAGAAGCCGGAGTAAGGGATATGAGCATGAAACAAGAAGCCAAATTAGGGGTGCTGGGCGGCATGGGCCCCCAGGCTACCCAGGTATTCTACCAGTTTGTGCTGGACCGCACCGACGCTCTTCGGGACCAGGACCACCTGCCCGCCCTCATCCTGTCCGACACCGGCATCCCCGACCGCACCGCCGCCATCCTGTCCGGGGACACCGAGGGGCTGTACCAGCGGCTGCTGAAGGACGCGAAGCTGCTGGAGAGCTGCGGCTGCACCGCCCTGGCCATCCCCTGCAACACCTCCCACTACTTTGCCGACCGGCTCCAGGGGGAGATCGGCGTGCCCATTATCCACATGCTGCGGGAGACGGCAAAGGCGCTGGCCGCCCAGGGGAAAAAGCGCCCCGGCATCTTGGGCACCGACGGCACCATCCGCACGGGCCTGTACCAAAAGGAATGCGCCGCGGTGGGGCTGGAGGCGGTGTCCCCCAACGCGGACACCCAGAAACTGGTGATGTCCATCATCTACGACGAGATCAAGCAGGGGGAGACGGGCAGCCGGGATAAATTCGCCAAGATTGACCGGGCCATCCGCCGGACCGGGTGCGACTGCGCCATTCTGGCCTGCACCGAGCTGTCGGTGTTCTCCACCTACCACCCCCTCCCCTCCTTCTATGTGGACGCCATGATGGTGATGGCGGAGCGGGCGGTGGAGATGTGCGGCTATCCCCTGCGGACAATTTAGGAGGCGGTCACTGATGAAATTGACACTGCATCCGCTGGAGGAATACGTCCGGCTGATGGACAAGCTGGGCCAGCTGGCCACGCCTCTGCCCGAGGGGCTGGATTTGGAGCGGACGGTGGAGCTGGTATCCTACAACTCCCAGGAGACGGTCCCCGGCACGCTGTTTATCTGCAAGGGCGCCCACTTCAAGCCGGACTATCTGGCGGACGCCGCCCGGCGGGGGGCCTTTGCCTACGTCAGCGAGACCCCTTATCCCGGCGTGGACCTGCCCTGCCTTCTGGTGGGGGACATGCGTCAGGTGATGGCCCCGCTGGCGGTGAAATACTACAACGACCCCTCCCAAAAGCTGAAGGTGATCGGCGTCACGGGGACCAAGGGCAAGTCGTCCACTGCCTACTATCTGAAATATATCCTGGACGAGTATCTGGCCCCCCGGGGAGAGACCTGCGGGGTGATCTCCTCCATCGACACCTGGGACGGGGTGGAGCGGTTTGAGTCCCACCTCACCACCCCCGAGCCCCTGGAGCTGCAAAAGCACTTTGCCCACGCCCTGGCCTCCGGCATGGAGTATCTGGTGATGGAGGTGTCCTCCCAGGCGCTGAAGTACCACCGCACCCTGGGGACCAGGTTCGTCGCGGCCGCCTATCTGAACATTGGAACCGATCACATCTCCCCCATCGAGCACCCGGATTTTGAGGACTATTTCCACTCCAAGCTGAAAATCTTCGCCCAGGCGGAGCAGTCCTGCGTCAATCTGGACTGCGGCCACGGCCCGGAGGCCCTGGCCGCCGCCCGCGCCGCCTGTCCCCGGGTGCGCACCTTCTCTCGGAAGGACCCCGCCGCCACTGTGTACGGCCATGACGTGCGCAAGTTCGGGGACGACATCCTGTTCCAGGTGGAGGCGGGGGCGCTGAGCGGGGAGTACCGGCTGACCATGCCGGGTCTGTTTAACGTGGACAACGCTCTGGCGGCCATCTCTGTCTGCCTGGGGCTGGGCGTTCCCCGGCAAGCTGTTGCGGATGGCCTGGCCAAGGCACGGGTACCTGGGCGGATGGAGGTGTATTCCAACGCCCTGGGGGACGTCACCGCCATTGTGGACTACGCCCACAATCGAATGAGTTTTGAGACCCTGTTCCGCTCGGTGAAGCAGGAATACCCCGGCCGACGGATCGTCACCGTCTTCGGCTGTCCTGGGAAGAAGGCCTTTGACCGCCGCCGGGACCTGGGGGAGGTGTCCGGGGCCAACTCCGATCTGGTGGTGCTCACCGAGGAGGACTCCGGTGAGGAGGACACTCTGTCCATCTGTCGGGAGATCGCCTCCCACGTGGCCTGCCAGTGCCGCATCGAGCCCAACCGGGGGGAGGCCATCCGGCAGGCGGTGCTGAGCTGTACCGTGCCGTCGGTGATCCTCATCACCGGCAAGGGGGCGGAAACCCGGCAGAAGCGGGGACTGGAGTATATCGACACCCCGTCAGACGTGGAGTACGCCCAGGCGTTTCTACAGGAGCGGGACCTGCTTTTCCTTTGAAAAGAAAAAGTAGGCAAAAAGAAACTTTTGTATCGCTGACGAACTGATTCGGATACCGGCAGATCTTCGCCCGGCAACGTCCCGTTCAGCTGTTAAGGGCTACGAATAAGGTTTCCGATAAGTAAAAACTAAAAGGTTTGCATGAGCTGACAATAAGAGGGAAGCGGAAAAGAGAGATGTCTAAAAATTTCTTTTTTCGCTTCCTTTTTTCTTTATAAAGAAAAAAGGAAGCCGCCGGAGGCCCGCGCAACCTGTGGTTGCAAGCAGAAAACCGCCTAGCCCCTGTATTTTCAAGGGGTAGGCGGTTTTTCTGAGCGATTTT
>ERZ808041.990-NODE-990-length-13785-cov-6.562883_pt1 | contig 13785 bp, 13 predicted proteins | sample MGYA00380192_ERZ808041 | MGnify/ENA primary metagenome ERZ808041 (study PRJEB31490, sample SAMN06133412) | mouse gut metagenome | isolation source: Z1_1 | host: mice | place: China: Chengdu | collected 2015-05 ... | reverse complement strand
AAAAGAGCGGTCTATATCGCCATTGGAGTCAACCTGGACGGACGGAAAGATGTCCTGGGCTGTGGGTTGGCGAGAACAAGAGCGCCAAGTTCTGGGCGACTGTGCTCAACGGCCTGAAAAATCGAGGTGTAGAAGACATTTTCATTGCCTGTACGGACAATTTGACTGGATTTGACGCCGTGGTCTGTGCTACGTTCCCTCAGACTGAGATACAGAACTGTATCATCCACCAGCTTCGGAATTCCAGCAAGTACGTGTCCTATAAGGACTTGAAGGCGCTTATAGCCGACCTGAAGGCGGTCTATGCCGCCGTAGACGAGCAGGCCGCACTGGATGCTTTGGACGTATTTTCGGAGCGCTGAGACAAGAAATATCCAAAGATATCCCAGTCCTGGCGGTCCAACTGGGCCAATCTGGTACCCTCAGGAAGTTCGGCGGCTGATCTATACCACCAATGCCATTGAGGGTTTCAACCGCCAGCTGCGCAAGGTGACCAAGGCTAAATCGGTTTTCCCAACCGACGACAGCTTACTGAAAATGCTGTATCTGGCCATTGCTGCCGCCCCAAATAAATATTGCCCTATTCTCACCCACAATGGACTTTACACAGAATTTGGGATTGACCTTCCCGGCAAGCCGAGTGGGTGTTTTCATAACAAAAAACGCCGCAGACTTGTTTCAAAATCCGCGGCGTTCGCGGAGCGCAGAAACGGGCGGTGTCGTGCCGGCATCGCCCATTTTCTGTGCTCGTTATTCACTTGTTTGCGCCGCCCCGTTTTCCGCCGCTCTTAAAAAGCATTGATTTTACTGAGTTTCCTCATGGCAACGCCCTTCGCACGGGATGGCGCTTTTCCATGTTTACTTGTGCAAGGCGATTTCGTGGCGCTTGGGCCCGGTGGACACAATGGTGATGGGTGCGCCAATGCGTGCCTCCAAAAACTCCACATAGGCCCTGGCGTTAGCGGGCAGGATGTCGTAATCCGTCACCCCCCGCACGTCGCTTTTCCAGCCCGGCAGAGTCTCAAACACCGGCTTGGCCCGCATCAGCCTGGGGGTGGTGGGGAACTGATCCGTCACCTCTCCGTCGATCTCATAGCCCACGCAGACCTTGATCTCGTCCAGGTAGCCCATGACGTCCAGGCAGGTCAACGCCACCTGGGTGGCCCCCTGGACCATGCAGCCGTATTTGGTGGCCACGGCGTCGAACCAGCCCACCCGGCGGGGACGGCCGGTGGTGGCTCCAAACTCTCCCCTGTCCCCGCCCCGGTGGCGCAGCTCGTCCCCCTCGGGGCCCAGCAGCTCGCTGACAAAGGGTTCGGTTTGGGAGCCCACGCTGGAGGAGTAGGCCTTGGTGACGCAGATCACGTCCTCAATGGCGGTGGGGGGCACTGGGGCGCCCACACAGCCGTAGCCCGCCAGGGTATGGGAGGAAGTGGTCATGGGGAATATGCCCAGGTCCGGGTCCTTCATGGAGCCCAGCTGGCCCTCCAGCAGGATGGTCTTGCCGTCCTTGACCGCTCGGTGAAGGAATTCCACCGCGTCGCCCACATAGGGCCCAATGAGCTCCCGGTAGCCCAGCAGCTGGTCATACAGGGCCTTCACGTCCAGGGGGGGCTTGTGGTACAGGTGCTCGAAGAGGACATTTTTCAACTCCACCGCCCGGCTCAGCCGGTCCCACAGCCGGTCCTCGTCAAAAAGGTCGCACACCTGTATGCCCGTCTTGGCGTACTTGTCGGAGTAGAAGGGGGCGATGCCGCTCTTGGTGGAGCCGAAGGCCTTTCCCCCCAGCCGCTCCTCCTCATAGGCATCCTGCAGGACGTGGTAGGGCATGAGCAGCTGGGCCCGCTCGGACACGATGAGCTTGGGGGCGGGCACCCCCTGGCCAATCACATCCTTTAGCTCCGCCGCCAGCTTGGCCGCGTCCAGCGCCACACCGTTGCCGATCACGTTGGTGACGTGGGGATAAAAGGTCCCCGACGGCAGAATGTGGAGGGCAAACCGCCCATAATCGTTGATGATGGTGTGTCCCGCGTTGGCCCCCCCCTGAAAGCGCACCACCACGTCGGAGGTCTCGGCCAGCAGATCGGTGATCTTGCCCTTGCCCTCGTCCCCCCAGTTTGCCCCTACGATTGCTTTAACCATTGCAATACCTCTGTTGCCGGGATTCGCAGCCAGTCCCGCTGATCTGCCTTATCCGGCCCGCCCCCATTATAGTCAACTTCAAAACCGTCCGCAAGTCCTTTTCCAGCTTTTTTGGTTTTTCTCTTTACTTCCGTAAAGCACCATGCTAAAATGAAAGCACCGCGATATCGTGAGATGGAGGAGGCCCTATGCAAAAAGAGACGATGGGGCAGGACGCCCTGCTGTTTGAAGCCATTCTCGCCCTGAAGGACCAGGAGGAGTGCCGCGCCTTTTTCCAGGACCTGTGCACCGTGGCCGAGCTGAAGGCCATGGCCCAGCGGCTGGAGGTGGCCCAGCTCCTGGATCAGGGGCTCATTTACAACGACATCCTCCAGCGCACCGGGGCGTCCAGCGCCACCATCAGCCGGGTAAACCGGGCGCTGCAATATGGCGCGGACGGCTATAAGACCGTCCTGCCCAGGCTGGGCAGATGACGGACGCCTACACCGTGCTGGCCCGGTGCTATGACCGGCTCACCGCCGACGTGGACTACCTAAAGTGGGCGGACTATGTGGAGCGGCATTTTCGGAAATGGAAGCGGCCCGTCCGCTGTGTGGCGGAGTTGGGCTGCGGCACCGGCAGCCTGACAAAGCTGCTGGCTGAACGGAGCTACCAGGTAACCGCCGTAGACCTGTCCCCCGACATGCTGGCGGTGGCGGAGCAGAAGTGCCGGGGGCTGGAGGTGCTGTTCCTGTGTCAAGACATGTCCCGGCTTACCCTGCTGGAGCACGCCGACGCCGTGATCTCCTGTCTGGACAGCGTGAACTACGTCACCCGGCCCGCCGCCCTGCGGCGGACCTTCCGGCGGGTGCACCGAGCCCTCGCCCCCGGCGGGTTGTTTCTCTTCGACGTGAAGACCCCCGCCGCCCTGGAGGGGGCCGGCGGCCAGACATACCTGGACGAGGATGACGACCTGTTCTGTGTTTGGCGGGGGGAGTACTCTCCCAAACGGCGGGTGTGCGGCTACGGGCTGGACTTGTTCCTCCGGGAAGAGGATGGGAGCTGGAGCCGGGGCGGCGAGTACCATGAGGAGTACGCCTACACGCCGGAGGAGCTGGAGGGTTTTCTCCGAGAGGCGGGTTTCAAACATATCAAGATATACGGCGATAAAACCATGCGCACCCCCAAAGAGGGCGCACAGCGGGTGTTTTTCGCCGCAGGAAAGGAAACGTAGCAATATGGATCAGATCGTCCGCGTCATCGCCAAAGGCGCTCCTGTCAAGGCCATGGCCATTTCTGCCCGGGACACGGTGGAGCGGGCCCGGGCCATCCACGACTGCTGGCCGGTGGCCTCCGCCGCCCTGGGCCGGCTGCTTATGGCCGCCTCCATGATGGGGGCTGCCATGAAGGAAGAGGACGGTTCCGTCACCCTGCGGGTTAAGGGCGGAGGTCCTTTAGGGCCTCTTACCGCCGTGTCCGACAGCCATGGTAACGTCCGGGGCTACGTGCAGAACCCAGCTGTGGACGTGCCCCGGAAGGCCAAAGGCAAACTGGACGTGGGGGCCGCCGTGGGCGCGGATGGGGATCTGACCGTCATCCGGGACCTGGGGCTGAAAGAGCCCTACGTTGGCTCTGTCCAGCTGGTGGGGGGCGAGATCGCCGAGGATGTGGCTGCCTATTTTGTGGAGAGCGAGCAAGTGCCCACCGCCTGCGCCCTGGGGGTGCTCATCGCTCCAAATCAGACCGTCCAGGCGGCGGGGGGCTATCTCATTCAGCTCCTGCCCGGGGCGGATGATGAAGTGGTGTCTGCCGTGGAGCGGGGCGTGGCAAAGCTGGGAGCGGTGAGCGCCCGCCTGGACAGCGGGATGGACCCTCTGGGCCTGCTGCGGGAGGTACTGGGAGATTTTGAGCTGGAGGTGCTGGAGACCACCCCTGTGGAGTACCGCTGTTGCTGCACCCGGGAGCGGGTAAGCCGGGCCCTGATCAGCTTGGGGAAAGAAGAGCTGGACTCCCTCATCCAGGAGCAGAAGGGCGCGGAGCTCACATGCCAGTTCTGCGACAAGGTGTACCGTTTCAGCGCGGAGGAGCTGATCTCCCTGCGCGACGAGGCCTCTGCCAAGTAGCTCCAAATTTTTTAAATTTTATCTTGACAGAATGGGGTTCGTTTGTTATAATCAACTTCGCCGTCTGACGAACGGACCGAACAACGGGAGCATAGCTCAGCTGGGAGAGCACTTGCCTTACAAGCAAGGGGTCACAGGTTCGAGCCCTGTTGTTCCCACCATATCAGGTCGTAAAATGTGGCGCGGTAGTTCAGTTGGTTAGAACGCCGGCCTGTCACGCCGGAGGTCGAGGGTTCAAGTCCCTTCCGCGTCGCCAACTTGCTGCTATAGCTCAGTCGGTAGAGCGCATCCTTGGTAAGGATGAGGTCCCCAGTTCAAATCTGGGTAGCAGCTCCAAGAAACTCCTGAAATCGCTGGGTTTCGGGAGTTTTTGTTCTGTTTTCCCTCAAAATAATGTGGGCCAAAAAGTGGGTCAGGCGGGGTGACCCACAACCTGACCCACACGGGGAAATGTGCGGAAAGGTTTAAAGAGCACCGGGCAGGAAGTTTGGCTTTCCTGCCCGGTGTTTTGGTTAGATTTCGGAGTGGGTTACAGCATCTGGTTCATAAAATTTCCCATGGTTTCCGCCGCCTGGTCCTGCATCTGCCTGGTGGCGTGGGTGTAGGTGCGCAAGGTGAACCCCGCATCGTAGTGGCCCAGCATACACCTGGATCAGCAGTCTCGCCGCTTCCCGTGCTGACAGGACACTGCCCTGGGTATGCCTCTGATAATGCACCCAATTGATCCAGACTCATATAAAGTGGATGGCAGAAATTTTGTAATCAAGCAGAAAACGGGGTAAAATCAACCAAAAACGTTGTGAATGCGCAGGGCAAATTGACATGGGCGTGTGTTTCCAGTATGATAAAAAAGGGTGATTTTATGCTGGAGATTGCCATTATTGAGGATGAGGAGAAGGAAGCTGCCCACCTCGGCTTTTTTTTGGACCGCTTTTCTCAAGAAAACGGGGTGGAGCTGCGTCACAGCTGGCACAGCAGCGCCGCCGCCTTTTTAGACGGCTATCAGTGTCAGTATGATTTGATCCTTATGGATATCCGTCTGCCCGATATGGACGGAATGAAAGCAGCCCAGAGACTGCGGGAGCTGGACAGCGCGGTGGTGCTCATTTTTGTTACCAGTCTGGCACAGTACGCGGTGCAGGGCTATTCGGTAGACGCATTGGATTACATCCTAAAGCCCGTCAATTACCCCGCTTTCGCGCTGAAAATGCGCCGGGCGGTGGAGCGCTGCCAGCTGAAGCGGGAGCGGTGGCTGCTGCTGAACACCAACTCCGGCGCGGTGCAGCTCCAGGAATTTGAGTTGTATTATGTGGAGATCTTTGACCACCACATCCGTTATCACACACGGCAGGCCAATTATGACGCCTACGGAACGCTGAAGTCGGTAGAACGAACCCTGCCTGGCCACAGCTTTTTCCGCTGCAACAACCAGTGCGTTGTCAATCTTAGATATGTGACAAAAATTGACGGCAGTACAGTGGTGGTGGACGGACGGGAGTTCTCCATCAGCAGGATGCGGAAAAAGGCCTTTCTGGAACAGCTCCACCGCTTTGCTGACCTGAGCTGGGAGGAGGGGCAGCGATGAGCCCCGGGGAGCTGTGGACCCTGCTGGGGGTGGATTTCTATATGCTGGCGGCGCTGCTGGGCTGCTGCCTGGTGACAGGGCACGGGCTGACGCCCCGGTCCCCGTTTCCCCTCCGGATGGCGGCGGCCCTCGCGGTGGAGTGCCTGTGGGCCTACGGATGCAGCTACCAGTGGCTGTTCAGCTCCGACCCCGCGTGGGGGTTAAAGGGCATCGTTATCATCAAGTATCTGGGGACATTTCTGCTCACTGTGGCCGCCTTCCGCTTCTGTCTGTGCTGCGGCTGGACCGCCGCCCTCTACGGCGGGACCACCGGCTATATCCTTCAGCACTGCGCGGAGCGCGTCAGTGAGATCGTTCGGGCCTTCCTTCCGCCCCAGTCTGCCTGGGTGAACAACCTGATCCTGGCGGTCCTTACGGCGCTGGTATGCCTGTGCTTCATCCTGGCCTTCCGCAAGCGGTACGACATCCTGGAATACGACCGCTACGGCAGCGGCGAGAGCAACATCATGCTGGTGACGGCCGCGGCGGTGGTGGGCGTGGTCATTGTGCTGGAACCCATCATCCGGTATGAGCTGGGGCTGGACACCAGGATGCCGGAGATGATCTGCATCAACATCATTTCTGTGCTCCTGTCCCTGCTGTCCTTGGTGGTCAGTATGTGCCAGATGCGCCAGGCGGAGTCCCAGAAGAAGGCCCAGATCGCCGAGCAGCTACTCCACGCCGAACGCAGCCGCTACGCTCTGGAGAAGGAGACGGTGGAGGCCATCAACATCCGCTGCCACGACATCAAGCATCAGATCGCCGCCCTGGGAGACATGGGGCGGCAGAAGGAGCTGCGGGAGATAGAGAACCTGGTGAACATCTATGACTGCGGGCTGAAAACGGAGTGCGCCGCCCTGGACCTGGTGTTGTCCAACAAGTCTCTGATGTGTTCCGGGAAGGAAATCGTGCTGACCTGCGTGGCGGACGGCAGACGGCTGGACTTTATGGAGGACGCGGACGTCTACGCGCTGTTCGGCAACATCTTAGATAACGCCATTGAGGCGGTGGACCGGCTGGAGGACCGGGAAAAGCGGCTCATCACCCTGACGGTGCGGGCCCAGGGACAGATGCTTATTGTCACTGAGGAGAACTACTACGACGGCCAGCTGGTGCTGGAGCAGGGACTGCCCGTCACCACCAAGGCGGACAAGCGGTTTCACGGCTTCGGGATGCAGAGCATCAAGATGCTCACAGAGAAATACGGGGGAGACCTGCGCCTTCAGACCAAGGCGGGGATCTACCGGCTGTCCATCCTGTTCCCGGTTGTGAAGGATATGGAAAAAAGAGGATGAAAAATGGAGAGGAGTGTCCATGATGACGGACACTCCTTTGTTTTTGTGCAGGAAAAGTTGCGAAACGAACCAAAAAAGTTTTGTGCGGTTGAATCCTCTCCAGCGGCACAGTAAATTAAACATAGGTGGGCGCAAAGGCGCCAAAAACAGACAGGGGGGTGAGAACAGTCGAACCGCGCCGGGAGACAGCGGTTGACCGGCAAACCCAAATTATTTCTTTTATTTGGAGGGATTCTTGTGGCAAACGAGAAGGGAAGGAAAAAGAAACTGAGCGCAAAAACGTTTACCATCATTGTGGCGTCTCTGCTGGCGGTGCTTCTGGTGTTTTCCATTGCGCTCCCTGTAATTACCCTGACCAGGTTCGACCTGGTGCTGCGTGACATCTTCGGAGAGACCCAGTTCAGCTCCGGCGGCGCGCCCAATGGGGTGGATGCCGGCTATTATAAGCGGGATATCACCGATTCCAAGCAGCTCCAGGCCGATGAGCAGGCCTATACCCGCAAGGCGGGGGCGGAGGGCTTCGTGCTGCTCTACAACAAAGCCGAGGGCGGTAAGGGCCTGCCCGTGGCGGCAGGCTCCAAGCTGAGCCTGTTCTCCGCCTCCTCGGTGGACCTGCTGGCGGGCGGCACCGGCTCCGGCGTGTCCACCATCTCCAGCGACATGAAAACCGCCCTCACCGAGCAGGGCTTCTCCGTGAATGAGGCACTCTGGAAGTTCTACAGCGACAATCACAGCACCTACACTCGTGGCGGCGGCGCGGTAATGTATGGCTTCGCTGAGGACTGGTCCATCCACGAGGCCCCCCTCTCCGCCATCCCCGACAGCGCCAAGGCCGAGGCCGAGGGCACCACCCCCGTATTCTTTTTCGCCCGGACCGGCGGAGAGGGACGGGACCTGGGCCGCTACATGGGCGACTTTGCGGCCACCTCGGCGGACCGGGAGAAGCACTACCTGGAGCCTGACTCCGTGGAGCTGGAGGTCATCCAGTATTTGAACGACAACTTTGACAACGTCATCATTGTGGTCAACACCAACAACGCCTTTGAACTGGGCTGGGTAAAGGATTATCCAAATATCAGCGCGGTGTTGTGGGCCCCTGGCGCGGGCGGCGACACCTGCCGCTCCATCGCCGATGTGCTCAGCGGCAGCGTCAACCCCTCCGGCCATCTGGTGGACACCTTCGCCTATGACGCCTTCTCCTCTCCCGCCATGCAGAATATGGGCGAGATGATGCTGGTCAACGGTGGCGAGGACGTGAGCGCGGCCGTGTTCTACGACGAGGGCATCTACGTGGGCTACAAGTACTACGAGACCCGCTACGTTGACAAGGTGTTGGGACAGGGCAACGCCGGGAGCTATGACTACGCCTCCGCCGTCCAGTACCCCTTCGGCTACGGCATCTCCTATACCACCTTTGAGTGGTCGGACTTCAAAATGGGCCAGATGGACGCTGACGGCAATATTGAAATCAACGTAACCGTCAAGAACACCGAAAAGGCGGCGGGCCGGGACGTGGTGCAGGTCTACCTCAACGCCCCCTACACCGACTATGACAAGGCCAACTATGTGGAGAAGTCTGCCGTTTCCCTTGTGGGCTTTGAAAAGACCGGCGAAATTCAGCCCGGCCAGTCCGAGACCGTCACCGTCACCGTCAACCGGAAGGATTTCATTTCTTATGACGACGTGAAGGCCAAGACCTTCATTCTGGAGGCGGGGGACTACCTGCTTACCGCGGCGGAGAATGCCCACGCCGCCGCTGACAACTTCCTGGCCTATAACGGGCAGGAGGTGGAGCCACTGTTCGGCGGGGCCGATGCCTCCTTTGTGGGCAAGTGGACCTACAGCTACGGCGGCAACGGCGGGGTGGACAATGAGAGCTACGCCAAGTCTCTTGCCGGCGTGGACGTGACCAACCAGTTCGACCACGCGGTGTCCGATGAGTTCACCCCACGGGACAAATACCTCACCCGGCAGGACTGGACCGGCACTTTCCCCCAGCCCCACGGCACGCAGGGCAGCCGGGCCAGCGGCTACAGCGAAAAGAACGGATTGACCTGGGAGATCGAGGTGTCCGACGCCATCCGGGACGCCGTCAAGGCCAAGGGCGTGGGCGCTTCCCTCAACCCCATGAGCGAGGAGGATGCCGCCGCCAAGGCGGGCCAGTTCGGCAAGCAGGGTGAGCTGGAACTCATCGACTACCGGGGCCGGGACTTTGACGAGGTGGAGGCCGAGGGCGGCTGGGATGCCCTCATCGACCAGATGACCACCACCGAGATCCATGATATCATCCGCAACGGCGGCTACCAGACCTTGGCCAACGCCAACACCAGCAAGCCCCGGGCCATCGACTATGACGGTCCCTCCGGCCTGAACGAGGGCGGCGTCACCCACGAGCCCTATTCCATCACCTATCCCTGCGCCGCCAACCTGGCCGCCAGCTGGGACCGGGAGAACTCCTACTACCACGGCTACTACGTGGGCGAGGACGCCCTGGCCGCCGACGGCAACTGGGGCAATCACCAGTATACCGGCATCATCTCCGGCTGGTATGCCCCCGCCATGAATATCCACCGCACCCCCTTCGCTGGCCGCAACTTTGAGTACTACTCCGAGGACGGCTTCATGTCCGGCGAGCTGGCCCGGGAGGCCTCCGTAGCCTGCGCCGAGAAGGGTGTGTACGCCTACATCAAGCACTTCGCTCTCAACGACCAGGAGGATTATCGCAACGGCCTTGTCACTTTTTCCAATGAGCAGGCCATCCGGGAGATCTACCTCAAGCCCTTCCAGACCTGCATCGAGGACCGGGGCGCCACCAAAATCCAGACCCAGAAGTATGACGAGACCACCAAAGCCTTCACCCAGACGGAAGTGGAGATCCCTGCCGTCATGGCGGTGATGTCCTCCTTCAACCGCATCGGCTGCACCTGGGCGGGGGGCAACTACAACCTGCTCACCAATGTGCTCCGGGACGAATGGGGCTTTGACGGCACCATCATCACCGACTATGACAATGGCGGCTTCATGGACACCGAGCAGTGCATCCGGGCCGGCGGCGACCTGAAGCTCACCGGCTACGAGGTAGACGCGCCGCTGGACATGAGCAATCCCGCCTCCCAGTACCATGCCCGTCAGGCGATCAAGCACATCCTGTATACCACCGTGAATTCCAACGCCATGAATGGCATCGTCCACGGTGTGTCCGTGGGTGAGCTGCCCTTTGCCAACTATTACTTCATCCTCATCGGCGAAGCGGTGGTGGCGGTTTGCCTCACCGTTTTGGGTGTGCGGGCTATCATGCGGCGCCGGAAAGAGGAAAAGGCCGGGATCTAACGACACAGCCAGCGTACAAAGAGAATGCCAGTAAATCTGGCAATTCTATACATCCTCATTCAACGGCGGCCAGACTCCGAAAGGAGTCTGGCCGTCGTTGAAGTGTCTGCAAGGCAGGATCTGGCTGTGACCAATGATTGACAGACAAGTTTGGCCTTCCTGCCCGGTGTTTTAGTGGCTCTGGGTGGGGCTACATCATCTGGTTCATGAAGTTTCCCATGGTTTCCGCTGCCTGGTTCTGCATCTGGCGGGTGGCGTGGGTGTAGGTGCGCAAGGTGAACCCCGCATCGTAGTGGCCCAGCATACTGGAAACCGTCTTGATGTCCACACCATTTTGCAGGGCCAGGGTGGCGAACGTATGTCTGAGGCCGTGGAAGCGGATGTGCTCCAGCCCAGCGTCCTTGAGAATCTTCTCATGGAGCTTTACCACCGAGTCGGGGTAGTACATCTCGCCTGTGGTGGACGAGGGGAACATATAGGGATTTTCCAGGTGCTTTTTATGCTCCTGAATCAGCAGATCTACTGCCTCCTGGGGGATGGACACCCGGCGCACTGAGGTCTCGGTCTTGGGCCGGGAGAGGGTGAGTTTCCCGCTAGGGTTTTTGATGTACTGCTTGCTGACCGAAATCGTCCTGTTCTGGATATCCAGGTCATCCCAGAGAAGGGCCACCAGCTCCAGATAGAACATGGGGAGTACCCCTCGGGCGTCAGCGGCCTCCAGATAGGACTTCAGATGCTCGGGCCGGAGGGTTTTCATCTCCGCCTTCTGCACCTTTGGAGCAATGCAGTCATCGGTGGGGTTGCGAGGGATGAGCCGCTCTTTTACCGCCCGCTCAAAGGCGCTGTGGAGCATCAGGTGGACGCTGCGCACCGTGGTGCTGCTCAGGCCGGGGTTGCCATGACCACTCCGCTGGTTCACCCTGCCATGCTCCATCAGGTTTTTGTACATCTTCTGGAGGTCTCGGGAGGTCAGTTTTTTCAACTTTATTTTTCCGATGCGAGGAATGGTATAGGTCTCGATCATCAGCTTGTAGCGGTCCGCTGTGGCTTGCCTGATGTTGGGCTGGGCGTATAGGTCGTACCAAGTGTGCAGCCAAGTGGCTACGGTGTATTCGTCAGTGCGGGTGACGTCCACCTGTTGGACCTGTTCCACCGCCGCCTTTAACTTTTCCTTGGTTTCCGCCTGGGTGCGGCCCAGCACGTTTTTGATGATGCGCTTGCCGGTGTCGGGATCATAGCCCGCGGTGTAGCGGCCCTCCCAGCGGCCATCGGAACGTTTCCGCAGGTTTCCCTCGCCGTTGGCGCGGCGTTTTGTCATAGTTTATCAGCCCCCATTTCGTATGTTGCCATCATTTTCGTCCATGCACTCGGCCATCATTCTGACGCCCAGCCGGAAGCCCAGGATGAAATTTTCCTCCGCTGTGATACCATCCGCGATGTGCTGGGCACTGACCAGCTCGTTGAGGAGTGCCTGTTCGGGTTCGCACAACCGTTCAGAGAGCTGCTGTTCGCAGCGGGCTACACGGTCCACCGCCCGTTTCAGCTCTGATCCGGCAGCCATATCCTGGTCGCCGGGGGTGAGATTGCCATAGTAGAAATCCTTTAGGGTTTTTCTCATCTGCATCGCCTCCTGTAGCGACACACCATACCACAAGCTGGCGGGAATAGCTACTGGATTCGGAGAGAGTTATCAATCCAGACACATGATTTTTGCGCCGTGTTGGCAGCCGTTCTCTTTGTAGACAGTAGTGCAATTCGTGCCCTGACACGATGGCGCACACGAGGGCCAACACCACGCTTTACTTGTGTGGGGGAATAGATACCGGCAATCTTGACGAATGGGTACAAACTGCCGCACGGGTGCACAGGTTAGAAGCAGGTGGGGCCGCTCCGCAAGGAGCGGCCTCCGTTGCCTCGCTGTGGCAGGCGCTATTGCGGGTACCGGGTGTAGCTGATATAATGAGGTTGCGCCTCCAGCCACCAGCGAAAGTACTGTCCACTCCACAGGGGTTTGTTATGACTTCCACTTTCTGTGACGCTGATGTATTCGTCTGTCTTTTCACGACCACCACTACATGATACGACTCGACATTTTTATATTCCACCAAATCGCCGGGTTGGAGCTGGTCCCGGCTTGGCCTGTCCACCCGCAGCCAGGGAAGGTCTCCGAAGGTAGCATCAGAGCAGAGTGCGGCCCAGCCAGCGCAGTGGATGCCTTTGGTGTACGGACCGCTACTGGTGGAGTGGTACGGCGTGGGATAGACTGTTCCGTCAGGATACTGTTCTTTTAGCTGTGCCACATTGCACTATCGGAGATCGACTATCCGCGCACGCAGTCAACGGTCCGTTGCAGTCTGTAAGCTGATCCAGTTGATGAACTTCTCTTTGGGTACCACGATCTCGCTCCCGATTTTCAGAACCGGGAAGCCATCGCTTTTCACCAGTTCGTAGGTTCCAGCCCTGCTGATCCCCAGCACCACTGCCACCTCCGGCACCGAAGAGCATCAGCGGGAGCTCGTCATAACTTTTGCGGATTGTCCGCCTCATTCATATCCTCCATAGTTTTTCGCTTTCACCACGTCTTTGAATGTGATACTGCCGTTGGACTTTTTCACTTCCTGAACACACTGCCAGCGCAGACGGTCCATCTGCGTGTCATCGATTTCCAGACCGATGGCCAGCACGTTCATCATCATGCTCAGTTCCACGGTCTGCTTGAACATCAGGCGGGAGATGCGGTCCTCACTGAGCTGGACCGTTGCCCGCAGCGCGGACACCAGCGCGGGTGCCAGGAAATCCGTAACCTCCCGGCTGATGATGTGGTCGCTGTAGAATCGGATCGCTTTCTCCACGAACTCATTCTGACTTTGACAGTTCGCATTGGGCATGGCGATTTCCATTTTGCGCTTGGTATCTGGCGAGATGCGGGTATGGATGCGGGTCTTTTCTTCTGTCATTGCGTATCCTCCATAAAGAACTTTTTGATGGTATTTTTTTGGTGGGAACTAAAAAGGAGCCATATCTGAGCCATTGAAAATGGCTTGACGGCGGGTGTTTGTGCCGGACAAGGAGCCACAGGTGTCCAAAATTCTAAAAATTGATGTCACCTGACTTGCCTGGAAAGGTACCGTGATTTGCTGAAACGGCCCTTGAATTGCCTTTCCGGCCCGCATTGCGGGACGGTGTGCGAAGCGGTGGAGCCACCGCTTTATCCAGCTATAATTTCGAACAGGGCAAACCTGCAAGAATATGCATCCAGTATACACCGGCTAAATGTTTTGATATCCTCGCC
>ERZ808041.987-NODE-987-length-13823-cov-6.200567_pt1 | contig 13823 bp, 15 predicted proteins | sample MGYA00380192_ERZ808041 | MGnify/ENA primary metagenome ERZ808041 (study PRJEB31490, sample SAMN06133412) | mouse gut metagenome | isolation source: Z1_1 | host: mice | place: China: Chengdu | collected 2015-05 ... | reverse complement strand
TCTTTTTTCCCTCCTCTCCGCCACATAATTACATTTTTTCCTCGGCGTTTTCTTACATTTTATCACTGGCGCTGACAACGTCTGAGCTGATAGAAAATCTCAAAAAACGGTTCGGCAGGGAAGAAGTACATACCAGCTTTGTCGGCCGGGCCGGACAGGGAAAGAGCCTGATACTCCAGCGGATCAGCGGGCTCTCTGGCAACATCATTCCATCCGCAGAGGGTGCAGACTGCACAGGTGCTCGTTCGATTATTTCAAACAGGCCAATCGCGGATACAAAGGCTGAGATTACATTTTATTCGAAAGAGGAATTGACCGAGATTGTCAACAAATATCTCGAAGTAATTTTCAGAACCGACGCATACAATATTTCTTCTTTTGAGGGAATCAAGGGCTTGCGGCACAACATTGATGCTCACAAAAGCAAGCCTCTAAATGTAAGAGAAAGTGCGTACTTGGATCATCTTGAAAAATATATTGACCATGCCGCAGAGCTGGAGCCACATCTTGGGCGGACAATCACTGTGCCGGAGGTGGAGATCGAACGCTATGTGGCGCAATATAAAAGCGACGATCCAAGCGAGAAATACTATACATATTTAGGGGTGAAGGAGGCGAACATCCTCTCTGCATTTCCGCTTGAGCAGTGCGGGAAAATCGTCCTTCTGGATACCATCGGAACTGGCGCGACTTCATTGGGCGTGGAGGAGGCCATGATTGAGACAGTCAAGCAAGACAGTGACGCCATTGTTTTGATGATGCGCCCGGAGGCCATGCGCGCCAGGGTGGACGCGGAGGATTGCTCCACGATTGACAAAATCGCTGACGCTGTGACAGATGATTACGCACGGAAGATGCTGTTTTTGGTTATTAACCGGGTTGAGACGGGAAAAGGCAATAATGCGGGGAGAATCCAGGATATCAAACGGCAGCTTGACAATCTGAAATTGCGAATTGCCCAATATATGGATGTCAACTGTTGGGATCAGGAAGAAGTTGAATCCAAACTGTTGCGCCCTGTTTTAGAGCAGATGGCAAATCATTTGACAGAAATTGACCAGGTCATTCTGGACCGGGCCAATGAACAGCTGGAGCAGCTGGAGTACGCCTACAAAGCCATCAGTAATAAAGTAGAAGGGGCAATGGGGGCCTCCATCAATCAGGACGAACGGCGGCAATTTGATACTGAAATTTAACTGACGATTGACAAAATGACCAATGAAGTCCGAAATTTGTATCTGAAATACGGCGCGGAACGGGGGAAACCGTCCGCAAAGCTGGAAAAAGAAGCCTCTGTGCGCCTGAAAAACATCGTGCGCAATCTACCCAAGAAGGATGAAATCCTTCAAAAGCTCAATATCGGCCGCATCAATCAGCATAATGCCTTGGAGCAACTGACAAACCGCATTCGAATTGATATTATCAATGATTTTCTTGGGCTGAACCCAATTTTGGAAGAGATTGTTATGGATATGAAGCGGGACGTGATTCATCTTCTGGCTGATGAGGACAAAGGTCGGTTGAGGTTTATCGTTGGCGCCGATCCAGACGAGCCAAACACATGGCTCAGGGCGATGCTGGAAAAACTGGACGATCCGCAATACCAGACCATCCGCAGCGCATTCGAGCCACTGGATGATTTTGAACTTCGGATGGAAAACTTTTTGATCTATAAAGTGCGTTCTAGTCTGGATGCAATTGACTCGAGCTTGCAGGACAAGCCTCCCCAGCTTTCGCAATCTCTGTCGAATAAGGACGCATTGGCTGATGAAATTCGGTTTTGGCTTGAGCATTCAGCAGAAATTGTGCACAAAAAGGTGCGAAGTGCTTTGGAAGGATATTACTCGTTCCCGAATGAGGCTGTTTTTGCCGTGGTGCGGGATTTCCATGATCGGATCGTTTATGCGGGAGGCCGGGACATTGACAAGGAGTGGCGTTACCTGTATGAAGACAAAATTCCAATGATCTGGGCGGAAGAGCACCGTGCTTTCATGGCCACCGCCGGCATGACGGAGGTATGGAACGATTTTACCGCGCAGATTCACAGCTGCGCATCGGAAGGATACTTCTCAATCAGATAGGGAGGACAGGGAAATGGCCTTATTAGATTTTTGGAAAAATGACGGCATAAAAGCCATACGCGACGTGGTATCTATGCCCAAAGTGGTGTCAGATATCATGAAGCAACTGGGACGGACCGAAAAAAACAGCGGTGATCTGGTGATAAACGTCATGATGGTGGGAGGCCGGCGATGCGGCAAAACCAGTGTGCTGGCCTCCATGCAATCCTGCTTTGAGGAAAAGGTCTCGCAGGACACGAATTTGGTCCTCAATACGGCAAACAGTGAAACACTCGGTACAATAGAACAAAAGCGGGCTGAAATGGCTATGTACTTCGCAAATAAGGGGCCAGCCAAAGCTTTTGTGCCCGACAGCAATCCAACGCTTGAACTGGCTTCCTATGGATTCGATCTTGAACTTCGGCTGGGGCAGAAAAAGCCGGGCGGTCGAATTTGTATCAATTTTATTGATTATCCCGGTGAGTGGCTGTCTGATAAAGCAACGACTGAGGAAACGAAACAGCTTGAAACTCATATGAAGATGAGCCGCATTATGATTATTGCAATTGACACGCCCTACATGATGGAAGAAAAAGGACAGTATGGCGAATTTACCAACCGCTATTATCGCGTGACGGAAATGATTAAAAAGAGCGGGTTTGCTGATGGGGAGAACATGATCCTGTTCGTGCCTTTAAAATGTGAGCGGTATTTTAATGAGGGAAAAATGGATCTGGTTCAGAATGCCATATGCGAAGCATACCAGAATCTGATTCAGCACATCAAAGGCAGTGAAAATTGCATAGCCGCCATCACCCCAATCCTTACCTTGGGCGGTGCTGAGTTCAGCCATTTTGCACGCAACGAAGATGGAGACATCATCATGCGGGAAGGGGCGGCAATTCCCGACCAGGCTATTTACTATTTCCCGGATGAGACGGTCAAGCGTCCAGAGCCCAAGTTCTGTGAGCAGCCTCTTTTCTATGTACTGGCTTATACATTGGATATGGTGAAAAGAATGAGAGAAGACAAAAAGAACGTGAAGGATGAGATCGTGGAGTGGTTCAGGATTCAGTTCCTCAAATGGCCGTCAGCGGAGGATTATAGGGCAGAATTTGATAAGGTCCGCCAGAAGATGAAAATGAGTGAAGATGGCTACTGTATCTTGACAAAAAAGTCTTTTCTAAAGGTGTAGCGGAGGAACTGTGATGGATGTATATTATTATTGCTCTTACACGAAATCTCCTGTAGGCTTCCGTTTGGGAAAAATTGATGCAGAAAAGGCTGACGGAAGCATTTGTGAGCTCAGTTCCGAGCATATTAACTCATTTATTTGGAAGTGCTTTTCGACAAGTGCCGTTCGAAAGGCCTGTGGGCAGATCCCGCAGGAAACTGAGGAGAGCAGCCAGTATTTTCTGCTGCTGAAATCAAGGCAGCCCGTCATAATAGACGGGATAGAATATTTTATCAACTTTGCCCTTGTAACAGGGGAGAAAGAGGAATATGAGAGATGGTTTCAGAGTGCGGCACAAGACGAGGCGGCTGTGCTCCAGGCCATCAGGACAACCATGGTTTTGAATGGGGCATCAGAATTTGGATTTTCGGTGCGCACAGATAAGATTCGCCTGTTAACGGAACGATCCTATCGCAAGTTTTTTGAGAAAATCTCGCCAAACCCAGAGGATACATATCTGGAAACAGCTTCTGCTCAAACAGATCAAACGCAGTTATTGGGTATGCTCGGATTGACGGAATACGATGTGCGGCGATTAGGTCAAGGAAACTGGGTGCAGATCAAAAAAAACAGCAGGTACGCACCGCGTGGATCATTGCGGCGATAGCGGCTGCGGCGGTGGCAGCAGTGCTGATACTCTTAAGCGTTGTGGGAAAAGACTCGGAGTCTGGCTTAGAGGAGATAGCGCAGGAGGTTATGGAAGCGTCGGAAAAGCTGATTGAAGCCGCACAGGAAGTCCCTGTGATCATTACAATCGACCACGCAGAATCCGCATTGGACGCAATTTTAGGTGTCTAGGAAGCTCTTGGCGGGGAATGCACAGGCAAGTATCATCACATAGTGAAAACATAACCGCAACAAATTAGCAGACAGGCTTAGCTGGACTTAAACCTGTCTGCTGGTTTTTCTGTATCTTTTGTACGCGGACTGGAAATGACGCCAACTAGGGAAGAGCCCTCAATGCAGTGCGATAAAGCAAAGTTGTCCTTCCGCCATCGCACCATCCGCTGCCAAATTCTCAGTAAGATCGGCGATGATGTCCCCGGTGACCTGCATGGTGGAAGCGGACCAAGGATAGCCGGAGGCGAACTGGGGATAAACGCCCGTGGTGTGGTCCACAAAGTAAGCGTCAAACCCGGAGGCTCTGATCTGATCCTCCGTGAGGTTGCGGGTGAGCTGATGGACCAGAGTGCCCACCATCTCCAGATGGCCCAGTTCCTCTGTGCCTACCAAGGGGCCAAAAGGTAGCAGCAAAACAGTGGCTGATTTCAAGATGAATAAAGGTAATATACTTCACAGATTTTCGCATATCGAAGTATGTCGGCGAAAATATCCGAAGGCAGGAGAAACGTTGATCATGCAGAAGGACAAGCCCTGCTGGGAGGTCTGCGTCTGTGTGGCGCTTCCAGATCAACAAATGCTGAACACATTTCGCGGCCATCAGCAGTTCCCAGTGTAGACGTAAGTCAGCCAGTTCCCGGCTTCCTCCGCCAGCTGGTATACCCGCTCCATCGGAGTGGGCGGGCGGTCCTGCATTTGATACCGGGGGAAGAACCGGGATAGGTGCAAAGGAATATCCGGGCGCACCGACGCCAGCCACTGCGCGAGGGCGCGGATCTCCTCCACGCTGTCGTTCTCGCCGGGGATCAGCAGGGTGGTGACCTCCACGTGGCATTGCTCCGCCGCCAGGGCGATGGAGCGCTTCACCGTGTCCAAGTCGCCGCCCAGGCGGCGGTACCATTCTGGGGTGAAGCCTTTGAGGTCGATGTTGGCCGCGTCCAGGTAGGGGAGAAGCGCCCGCCAGGGCCGCTCCTCAATGGTACCGTTGGAGACCAGCACGTTATCCATGCCTCTGTCATGGATAAGGGCGGCGCAGTCCCGGACGTACTCGTACCCCACCAGCGGCTCGTTGTAGGTGTAGGCCACGCCGATGTTCCCCTGGGGGATCAGTTCTTGCGCCTTGTCCGCCAGTTGTTCTGGGGACACGTCCACCGTCTGAATTGTGCCGTCCCCGGCCATGGAGATCTCATGGTTCTGGCAGAAGGGACAGCGCAGATTACACCCGAAGCTTCCCACGGACAAAATCAGGCTCCTGGGCCGGAAACGGCGCAGGGGCTTTTTTTCGATGGGGTCCAGTGCCAGACTGGTGAGTCTGCCGTAGTTTAGAGGCACGACGGCGCCATCCCGACAGACCCTGGCCCGGCAGAAGCCGGTCTGACTTTCCGCCAAGTCGCAGTGGTGGAAGCACAGCTCACATGTTGCGCTCATGTGTGCCGCACCACCTCGAACCGCTCCAGGGTATAGGCTTCCCGGGCGCTGATGCCGCCCTTCTGCCGGGCAATATCGATCTGCCGCTCCACCGTGTCCACGCCGTCCAGGTCGGGGAGGAGCAGACCCCGTCGATTGCCGCAGGACACGATGACACCATACTTTTTCACATCCAATTGGGCGGGAGAGGAGATGGGCTCCGACGCTTCCAACACGTCCACACTGTACTCCAGCTGCTCCAGTTCTTCCTTGCCCACAGGTGGGAAGCGGGGGTCACGGGACCCGGCGGATACGGCGTTTTGAGCGATCTCCCAGGCCACGTTGGCGGTGGTGGGGCCGGTGGTGCCGATGCAGCCCCGAAGCTGTCCGTGGACATGGAGAGAGACGAAGGCACCGGCGATTCTTTCGGTCAGCTCCTGGGGTAGCCCCTCCGGCAGGGTGTGGAGACGCTGGCCTGTGCGCACAAAGGCCTCCAACGACAGCCGGGCCAGCCGTACCCAGGGGTCCTCGGCGGCTTTGCGCTGGGCCAGGCGGGCACGCTCCAGCTCCTCACACCGGGCGGCAAAGCGGCGGTTCTCATCTGAGCCGGTGACGGTGAAGGCAGCTACCCCATAGCCCACGCCGGTGACGCTTTCGTAGCTGAGCAGCTTCGATTCCACAGCCAGCCCGTCCAGCGCTCCGGCCATGATTTGGAAGGAGCGCAGGCCACACTCCGCCGCCCGGTCGCACAGGGCCGGGTCCATGGTGAGAAATTGAAGGAAGTCCCCGGAGGCCATAGCGGCGGTGACCCGGCGGTCAAACACTGGCCCTTCCGGGGCGTAGCCATAGGGGCCGTCGTCCCGCAGCTTGTGGGAGAGGTCACCGCTGGCCACAAACACAACCCTGCGGCCTAGCTTGTCTGCCGCTTTGCCGACACACTGTCCCAGTTCATAATGCTGTAAAGGGGAGAAACCTGACAATCCAATGCGTAGAATGGGGCAATTCACCCCGGCCTCCTGTAGAAAGTAGAGGGGCAGAAAGACGCCGTGATCCAACGCGGAATCCCGCTCTCCCAGCGTCCCAGCCTGGAGGCCCGCCGCCTCCGCCTGACGAACCACTTCCTCACGCAGCTCGGAGTCATACCGCACTTCCAGACGGGTCTGTGGTGCACCGAAGGCGGCCATGCTGCCGGACGCGCCCGCGCCGGGGGAGATGTGGAAGTAGTCAGCGTACATAATGGTGTGGGGTGAGGAGATGGCCAGAACCTCCGGCCGCCAGTCTGCTACCTGCCTGGCGGCGGCACGGTAGGCGTCGATAGTGTCCTGGACCTGCCGTTCCTGGCCCCGGCCAACGGTGGGGATAATGAGGGGCGGGTGGGGGACGATGATGGCTCCCGGCATGGGCATAAAAATCACTCCTGTTACAATGAATTTGCGGTGAATGGAGCGGCAGGTAATTTTTTGCACTCAGCGCCGGACAAATCGAATCTGACAGATATCGTCTCCCCGGGCGATGGTGGCGGGCAGGTCCAGTTCACAGCCGAAACTCTCCGCAATGCCCCGGTCACCGCACATGGCGTGGTCGCACAGCAGCCGGATCTCCTCGTCGGAGCAGCCCTGTTTCTGCCATGCCTTTACCAGGGGGCAGTAGTGGAAGTCGATATCCAGATGGTCGTCATCGCACCGCCTGATGTCCATTTCAAACACCCATTGGGCAAATTTGGAGAACAGGGTCTTTTTCAGCCCTTTGAGGGACGACTCGCCCCCGGCTTTCTTCCGCAGCAGCCCGCCCTGATACAGCCCGCAGCGGTGGATAGCGGCGGGGGCATAGTTCTCCGCCTGCAAGCCCTTTTTGGCGGCCTCGTCGCACAGCAGATACATCCACAGCGCCCGGTGCTCCAGCTGTTCCCGGATGGCCACGATCAGCGGATTCTTGATTTTCGGCTCGTTTTTGATGCTGCTCATATGTCTCTCCCTTTCTATGTATGGTGGGGCAGGGATGCTTGGAAATTAGAGGTCAGAGAACCATCACCAACGTTCCCGCCCCGATGAGGATGCACCCAATGACGGACTTGGGGGTGAACTTCTCGTGGAGAAAAACCGCCGCCATCACCAGCGTGATGACTACGCTAAGCTTGTCGATGGGCACTACCCTAGACACCTCGCCGATCTGAATGGCCCGGTAATAACACAGCCAGGACGCGCCGGTGGCCAGACCAGACAGGATGAGAAACAGCCAGCTCTTCCGGCTGATTGCAGAGATGCCGCCCTGGGCGTTGGTGAGGAATACCATGACCCAGGCCATGGCGACCACCACCATAGTGCGGATGGCGGTGGCCAGGTTGGAGTTGACGCCGTCAATGCCCACCTTGGCTAGGATGGAGGTGAGGGCGGCGAATACGGCGGACAATAATGCGAAAATGAACCACATAGTGATGACCTCCTTATAGGCTTCTGCACACAGTTTAGCACGGAATGGGGCATTTTACAATGGAAACCACTGCGGAATTTGATTTTTTGTGACCCGCGTGATATACTGCCAAAAAGGGACGGACATTGGGCTGTGGAGGGATTGCAAATGAAAGGTTTTAAACGGGAAGACCCGTACCTGTCGCTGTGCGGGCTGAACTGTATGCTGTGTTCCATGGAGCTGGGCGGACACTGTGGTGGCTGTGGATTTGGAAATCAGAGCTGCCCCATCGCCCGGTGCAGTCTGGAGCACGGCGGGGTGGAGTACTGCATCCAGTGCCCGGAATACCCTTGCGAGCGGTATGCGGGGATTGACACCCACGATTGTTTTATCACCAGTTTACATCGGAAACGGGATTTGGAGAAGCTCAGGCAAAGAGGCAGCGAACGCTATGCCGCCGAGCAGAGGGAGAAGCGGAACATTTTAGACCGTCTGCTGGCCGGATATAACAATGGGCGGGAAAAGACATTATTTTGTCTGGCGGTCAACCTGTTGGAGCTGGATAATCTGAGGACAATCCTGGAAAACGCGGACAGGGAGACGGCTGGCCTGACTGTCAAGGAAAAGGCGGCGTATGTGGTGGATTTGCTTCAAAAATGCGCCGATAAAAGCGGCATTGTGCTGAGGCTGCGAAAGAAACCGACGCAATGTGAGGGGAAACGTGATGATAACCGGCGAATTGAAAGATAGGATTAACAGCTTCCGGGGGCGTTCTAGACGCTTGCAGCATCTTATAAATAGCCGGATGATTTCCACGAATCTCGTCGTGTTGCAGCAAAAAGCTCTCATGCCTCGAGTGAATTCAAAGGGAAAGGGGTCCGTTTAATATGAAACACAATACTATATCAAACACCTTGCTCGCCAAATTCAAGCATTATCTAACCTTGGATGAACGCGTTCCCGCCACCATAGAGAAATATCTGCGGGATATCCGAACCTTTGCTGCATGGCTGGATACCCGCCCCTTGGACAAGACCGCCGCCGCTGGCTGGAAGGAACATCTGCGATCCTCGGGGCTCCGCCCTGAAACCGTCAACTCCAAGCTGTCGGCGCTGAACAAATTTCTCAAGTTTATGGGCCAGAATGAGTGCTGTGTGAAGTATCTGCGCATCCAGCGCAGACTGTTTCGCGGATCAGACCGGGAGCTGACCAAGGCTGATTATGCCCGGCTGCTGGAAACAGCAAACAAAATGGGCAAGACCCGGCTGGCCCTGCTGATGGAAACCATCTGTGCCACCGGCGTCCGGGTTTCCGAGGTCCGATATATCACAGTGGAAGCCGCCCAGGCGGGGCGGGCTGAGATCAGCCTGAAGGGCAAGATCCGCACCATCCTAATCCCCGGGAAGCTGTGCCGGAAGCTGCAAAAATACGCCAGAAAGCAAAAAATCGTCTCCGGCGAGATCTTTCTCACCGGAAACGAAAAAGGGCTGTCCCGCAGGCAGATCTGGGCCGAGATGAAAGGCCTTTGCGCCAGGGCGGGGGTAGCCGCCTCCAAGGTGTTCCCGCATAATCTGCGCCACCTATTCGCCCAAGCCTTTTACCGTGTCTGCCGGGATGTGGTGAAGCTGGCGGATGTGCTGGGCCACAGCTCCATCGAGACCACTCGGATTTATTTGGTCTCCACCGGTGAGGAACACGCCCGGCAGCTGGACCGGCTGGGGCTGGTCTCATAAGCTCCGCTATACACAAAATCCGCAAATCGCCGCATCTCAATCGTCGTGGAAAAACAATTTACGACGATTTTTTCATGCAGCGAAATCATCATAGCACAATCAATGATGAAACGCAAGCCTCTCATAACCAATTTTTTGCATAACGAATCAAGCCGGGCAAGGGCAAAATTTGACCGGCTTATGTATTTATGCCCTTTCAGCTGTCTCTTCGGACCCCTTTCCACATTCAAAGCCGCTCTGATGCAGAATCTCCCGCCGCCTTCAAGACGATTTGCGGATTTTGTGATAAAAGCTCCGAGCTGCTCACGCAGCGCGCAGGTCCATATCCATGCAGCCCGGCCAATAATCCGCAATATTTCTACTGGAGAAAAGAGGTCTGGCTATGAGCGAAAACGCACCGAAAAAACGAAAAAAGAAGCCATGGATCATCGCCGCTGTATGTCTGGTCCTGCTGGCCATTGGCGGCGCGGCCTTCTGGCTGACCAGAGAGGATGACGGCGCGGAAAACGATCCGCTGGCGCTGGATGACAACGCCACCATGGGCGTTCTCCCAGGCATCGACGTGGCGGAGCGGCAGGCCCAGCTCCAGGAGCGGCTGGATGAGGGTATGATTGCCTTTTCCATCAACACCAGCCCCGTTTTTGCCACAGGCGGCTCCGAGGGAAACTTGATGCTGGAAAACCCGGCCAACAACGCCAAGCTGCTGGTGGTGGAGATCTACATAGACGCCACCCAGGAGCTGGTCTACCAGTCCAAGGCCATCCCCACGGGGGCCTACATCGAGAACGCCAGATTGGACAAGGTGCTGGAGCCGGGAGAATATCCGGCCACGGCCTATTTCAAAGCCTACCGGGAGGAGGACCACTCCTTCATCGGGCAGGCGGGCGCCGCGATCAAGATCACGGTGCTCAGCTGATCTCAGCCGTACTTCGGGGATACAGGGGCAGAAAAGGAGCTGTATCCAGATGAAACGTAAATTGTCCGCATTCCTGGCAGCCGTTATGGCCGTCAGCCTTTTGGCCACCGCCGCTTACGCGTCCAGTAACTACCAGGCCGGCGATGTGCCCATCGGTTCCTCCAACGAGGTGCTGATGGTGGGCACCGTGGTACCCAGCGTCATGTCGGTCACCATGCCCACCTACGTGCCCTTCCACGTCAGCCGCACCATCGAGGGAACCAACAAGGTCATCTCCCCCCGCATCACCGTGACCAACAACTCCAGCGTCCCTGTGGCCCTGGATGTGACCTACACCTCGGTGGACTTGAGCAAGCTTCCGGGGGCGGCCTGGGGGATCGGTCCCAACGTGGCTCCCAATGAAATCGCCATCGGCTTCCAGCCGGAGACGCTGGCCAACCAGATGCCGACTGCTTTCAATCAGACCACCTGGCTCCAGGCCAACACCCAGCAGAATATCAACGTCATGTCGCTGAACGCCTACGGCAGCGGCACCATGTACGTGGTGGGAACTCTGGGCGACGCCGTCCCGGAGAACAATTCCTTCTCCGTCATTCCCACGTTTGTGGTGCGGCAGGCGTGACCTGTTCGCAAACTAAAAGAATAATCCAATAGAATACGCCCCTGTATCTGCGAATGCAGGCAGACGGCCAGGAGCCGCAGCTCCTGGCCGCTTTGCATTGTCAGGGGGCGAGCGCCCGCTCCCAGATCCCATGGTAGGGGTACACGCCGTGGAATCCCTGGCTGGCGGCGAACAGGAAGTAGGTCAGCGCTCCGGCGATCAGCAGGCCGGTCCTCACCTTGGAGGAAGCCAGCTTACAGGGGGCCTGAGCGGCGGCGGGCAGGGCCAGCAGGGAGAACATGGCCGGGTAGATGGACAGGCGCTCCAAAATAAAGTGCCGGGTAATAAACAGCTGAAACAGAAAGGCGTAAAATACGCTGTTTGCCAAAACCGGGGAGGATTTTTCCCGCGCCGTCTGGCGGAACAGGGGGATGGCGAACAGAAGACAGCCCAGCGGCATCAAAACGTAGAGGAAGCTGTTGCCCTGCCAGTATTTTTCCGTGAGGTAGTGCCGGTACTTCGGCGCGATGGTGACGGCGATGCCGATCAGCGGGTCCATCAGGAAATAGGCCGCGCCGGTGGCCAGCGCGGCCAGGCCGTAGTGGCGCTTGGTTGGCGGAAGCGTGAGCACAGCGCACAGCGGCAGCATGATAAGAGCTGTGCGGTGGAAACAGGCGGCCAGGAGTATGATCCCGCAGGCAGGCAGGAAACGGCGGTTTTTCAAAAAGGGGTAGGCCCACAAAACGATGGCGGCGGCCATGACTTGACGCAGGAAATTCATGCTCAAAGCAAAGTATTGCAGAGAGAGAAAGAGGAAAACGCTCAGCCAGGGGGCGGGGGAATAGCGGCCGATCCAGACGAAAACCAGGGTGGTCAGCAAAAAGTGGAATACGAATAGGAACACGCGGTAGTCGTTCCACAGGAGGGAGACGGCCAGATTTAAAAGAAGATATCCGGGCTCGGACCAGTCCGCCCCCTCCAGGCCGTTGATGACAATGGATTGAAAGGCGGATTCGTAAAAGCGGTAGTCAAAGCCGGTGACATAGCGCAGGGAGGCCAAAAGCCAGCAGGCCAGTCCCATCGCCAGCAGATAGCCCCAGCGGTATTTAGGGCGCTGAAGGGGCAACGCCCCGCCGGCCAGGCTTGCGCCGGTCAGAAGATAATATGGTAGCATGATCTGTCACCCCCGCACAGGCGGGGCGCTTTTTTACCGAAAGCCCCGCTTTCTCTCCATTATGGCACAGAGGAAAGCAGGGCGCAAGCCAAATATTTCTTCGCCGAAAGGCCCAGGTTGTGTAAAATGGGATAACACAATTTGGGGAGGCGTTTTTATGGAGAAGCACATCAATCAAGCACAACTTACGGCGTTTGAACGCTATCTGCGTCTGGAGGAGCGGGAACCCGGCACCATCGAAAAATATCTGCGGGATGTCCGCACCTTCGCGGCGTGGCTGGAGGAGAAACCGCTGGACAAGGAGGCCGCCGTGGCCTGGAAGGAACATCTGCTGGCGGCAGGCTTCGCCCCTTCCACCATCAACTCCATGCTGATCGCGGTAAATCGTTTTTTCCGTTTCCAGCACTGGGATGAGCTGCGGGTCAAGACCGTGCGCGTCCAGCGCCGGATCTTCCGCAGCCGGGAGAGGGAGCTGACAAAAGAGGAATATGTCCGTCTGTTGGACACCGCTCACGTCCTGGGAAGAGAGCGGCTGGCCCTGCTGATGGAAACCATCTGCGCCACCTCTTCGCCCAGACGTTCTACAAGGTTTGCCGGGACGTGGTGCAGCTGGCGGATGTGCTGGGCCACTCCAGCATAGAAACCACCTGGATTTACCTGGCTTCCTCCGGCGACGAGTATGTCCGGCGCATGGACCGGCTGGGCCTTATCTTGTGATAAGGTGATCACAAAATTAAAATTTAGAAAGTCAGAGGGAAGAAAGTACGGAACTAACAACCTGAAATGTTGCGAATCCTGAAATCAAGTGCTTTTAAATAGGCGAAAAGAAACAAAGCGGACCGTTGAGAAGACCGGCTTTACATGACCTTTTGTTAAAAATAAGGGTTGCAATCCATCAATACATGTAGTAAAATAAAGAACACTTTGAGAGGAAAATCTATTTTGCTCTTCCTTGAAGTATCAAAATTTTAATTTCGTGATTAACTAGCGTGGCGCTTATTGCCGTTGCGGGAAGGTATGAGGGATAGTATCAATGAAAGTCTGGGATGAAAAAGAAGTTCCGCTGATACCAGGAAATATCGACGGCTATTTAACACACCTGTGGTCAGTTGGCAGGGGCCAAGGGACCCTGGACAGCTATCGGCGGAAAATCAGATGATTGTACCAAAAAATGCGGGTAGGCGTAAAAGTTTGTGTACAGCCATAGCAACAACAACTGACCAAATAACCGCTTAATCACGAATGCTCTACAGAAACAGATGAAATATGAGCGGCCTTTTCTCGATATTTCATCTGTTTCTGTGAGAAAATGACATTGTCAGTTGTTGTTGCTTTTTAGCGTTTACACAACTTTGTCTGCCCTCTCCCAAATGCTGCCCGAGGATGACAAGTCGATCCGGCGCGACACCCTGCCTTGGTGGCGGGAAAAGCTGGCGGAAGAGGGCTGCT
>ERZ808041.985-NODE-985-length-13832-cov-7.244129_pt1 | contig 13832 bp, 15 predicted proteins | sample MGYA00380192_ERZ808041 | MGnify/ENA primary metagenome ERZ808041 (study PRJEB31490, sample SAMN06133412) | mouse gut metagenome | isolation source: Z1_1 | host: mice | place: China: Chengdu | collected 2015-05 ... | reverse complement strand
GGCACTTTATTGGACTCTATTGTATTTTCTCACATCCCGTATCCTTGTGCAAGATACCGGGAGTTTTGACGCTTACGAAGGAAATGTTTAAAGCAACGTGGACAGTCAGAAGTTCAGCAGTACCACAGTGATTATGGGCACAATGAAAGAGATGTTCCGGGACGTATTGTAGCGGGTGATGGAAAGCGAGCTGGATATGGTGATGGCGGACAGGAGGCGGCGGACGTAGAGGTTCCCGCCTCCTGATGGATGATCTCTCTGGCCTGTTGCCTGTGTTGCTGGTTTTACCCCGGAGACAGTTCACGATCTGCGCCGCCGTCAGAGACAGCCCCAGGGAGCGGCGAATCTGCTCGGAGATCTCGTCCAGGCAGCGGATCATGCCCAGTTCCAGGCTGCGGCAGGTGGCGGCGTTGGAGATGCACCCATCCAGCCGCATGAGGTCCACCGCCCAGCTCCAGCACATCCTTCCAAGTATGAGGTAAGTACCACATGGATACTCCCTCCCGAACCGTGCGGGCACCTCTCGATGTATAGGCTCTCTATCTGTTATTATTTTACGACTTCATCGAATTATGGCTTTGGATTCAGAAATGCCCGCCCTGGGTTCAGGGCGGGCATTTTGCCGGGAGACGGGGTTGCTATTTGTCGAATGCCGGGTTGGTGAAGTACACGTTTTTTTGGTCCATTTTCTGCTTGGCCAGCTCGATGGCTTCGCCGAAGCGCTGGAAATGGACAATCTCCCGTTCCCGGAGGAAGCGAATGACGTTATTTACGTCCGGGTCGTCGGACAGGCGAAGGATGTTGTCATAGGTGAGGCGGGCCTTCTGTTCTGGTGCGACCTTGTAAGGACAACATTTGTGAGATTGGTTGCTTTTATTGCAACTGAACATATTCTGCAAGATTAGGGTACGTTTCCAGATGAGCCCGCACATATGCACGAGTAAATCCTGCAAACTTGTATGTTCGGTTGAGCATTCCGCGAAGAGTCCGCAGACTTTTGTTGGAAGCGGTTTTTTGATAGTCTCCCAACTGCTTATAGAGCGCATCCATGGTTTTGCTCAGTTCATCTATTCTGATTTTGCATTCCAATTCCCGTATCCCTGTGTTTGTATGCTCAAAGCAGGCAGTCAGCAAATCAGCTGTTAAGATGGCTTCTTTCTCTGGCGCTTGTGCCGATGGACGAACACAGACATGCCCATCAATAAGTTGATAATCAAGGATACCTTCCGGCTCTACTGCGGAGCAATCAAGGATCATATCATGGTACTTGTCCTGATTTTTCATAGAATTGCAGTGCGAACAGACCAGAAAGAGATTATTCCAATCAAATTTTCGGTTTATATCGCCGCCATGGGGGCGTAGGTGCTCTACTTCAATCCCATGCGGCGGAGAGATCTCACAGAGATAACACTTTTCATGGAAATCTTGAGATAATTGCGCCATGACATCCGGCTTCGTATAGCTGCCGGAAGCTTTTTGCTTTTCTATTGCCAGAGACGCAGGAGGTATCGGGCTTCTCTCTACCTTGACCATAGATATTACCCTCTGCTGGCAAGTTCCAGTTTGAGACGGCTATATTCGGTGGCAAAATCCAAAGCAAGATAGTCGGGGGACCTCGTCCAGGTACAGTTCCAATTCGGCGGCTGCGGCGTAATCCGTATCGGTCAAATCAGACTTTTGAATAAGTGTACGATATTGATCGAATTTTTCGCGCAGTTCTTGGGAGAGAAGATCCGAGCCGAAATCGCTTTCAACGATGCCCTCGTAGGGAAGGTTGGTTAAGCCGTCTTTTATCAGCATGTGCTTTTCAAGGTCGTATATCACGGCATTGGAGGCGGAGTTGAGGATAAAGGGGGAGTGGGTGGTCATGATGAATTGGATGTTGGGAAAAAGCTCTGTAAGGATGGGCACAATTTGTTTTTGCAGTTCAACATGGAGGTGTGTTTCAATTTCATCAATGAGGACAATCCCTTCCAGGTCATAGCGATGCTGGGATTCCATGCGCATCATGAGGTCGCCGATGATATCGAAGACAGCGGCATATCCTGCGGACATTTTATTGAAATCAAAAGGTTCCCTATTATTCATCATAATTGAAAACTGGAACGTCTCGATGTCGAAGTGGAGTTTAAGCGAATCTTCGCCATAAATTTTGCGTAAAACATCTTCAAACCGTTGGAACCAATCTTCAATCTCCTGGGCACGTTTGGGGCTTCCTTCCGTTTTTGCAAAAGCTTGTGTCGCCTTCAGGCTGGCCATATACTTTGCCATCTGACGAACGGGTTGATCAGATAGTTTATAAATGGATTGCAAGTCCACTTTGGTGATATTTTTAGAAATATCCACTGTGCTTTTACGAACATCCTCAAAGCGAGCCAATATAAATTGACCCGCAAAATATTGTTCACGTAAAGACTCTAATGATGTACAATCAGAAGTTGCTCCATCCGTCCAATGGGAAAGAAGAGCTTGCCACCGCTTCAAGCCTTTTTGCGCCTCAGTCTTTTTGCGTTTTCCCGCTTCGGTGTCATCTGCCTGCTCTATTTCAGATAAATATGATTTGATACGATACTGGCATCGGTCTACTGGATAATAAGAATCTGACAAAACGTACTCAAAATGAGAAATAAGCGCATTCAAAACGCTGGTTTTTCCGCTTCCGTTTTTTCCTGTAAGAATCAGATTTTTGCGGGCAACGGCGGACAGGGGAATATCAATATTCTCTAAGTGACGGACCTTGTGAATGTGAATCCCCGTTAAAAAGGTTGATTCCATGGCCGTTCCTCCTGTGTTTGGTGTTTTGAGTATACCCTATCTGGCAGAGAAAAACAAGCGGATTTCACCGGCTCCATTGAGTTTTTCGCCTGATGCGGCCTTGCAAGGACATCATTTTTCCGCTCTTATTGTTTGATAACAGCCCTTTTCCTTGACAATACCGCCATTTTTGTGCTATCATCTATAATAAAGGGGGGGAAAATTCTATGGGGGAAAACCTTGCGTATCGGGATGATCGGCGGCAGGAGTTAATCAATGGGGAAATTGCTATGATGCCCCCCAGGCCGTCTTGGAACCACAACCGAGTTGCGTTTAATATTGCCCACATTTTTGAGAAGTACCTTTACGGGAAAAAATGCACCCCAATCGCGGATGGCATGGATCTTTACCTTACGGAGGAGAATCAGTTTATCCCCGATTTTATGGTTGTCTGCGACCCGGATAAGATCAAGTTGGATGGCGTTCATGGCGCACCCGATCTGGTGGCGGAGGTTCTCTCTCCAAGCACGATGCGAAACGACAAAACCAGCAAAAAAGATGTATACGCCCGTTGCGGCGTGGGGGAATACTGGCTGGTGAATCCCGTTGACAAGTCCATTGAGGTCTACTTGCTGAAGGACAGCGAGTTAGTGCTCCACGATATTTACGCTATGCGGTCCGACTGGGAGCTTGCAAAAATGTCTGAGGAGGAAAAGGCGGCAGTCGTCACTCACTTTAAATGTAGCCTTTTTGATGATCTGAATATTCCTGTTGAGGATATCTTTTATCGGACATTCTGAACAAAAAGTGCCCCGGCCGCAGTATAATGCAGCCGGGGCTTTGCAGTAGCTATGCTGTGGATCATATTTCGTAAAGCGGTGTAAGCAGACACGCAAAAGGGGCCAAAATCCGCCACAGAGTATACCAGCCCTCTGGTAAGGGAATACACAGCGCTGCGGCGCTGTGACACCTCACAAAAGCGGTTAAATATAGGGATATTCAACCGCTTTTGCGAGGTTTTAATTAACTACCTTGCAAAATTGCGGTTTCTTTAACTGGTACCCTTAACTGGCGAGAATTGGCTCAGTTTGGCGGAAAATGGTCCAGTAGGCATGGCGGAATTTGGTATACTTTTATTGTCTGTTTACAAGCGGTCCCGTTCAACACTTTTTGACTGATCTGGGTGGAGGGATTGAAATTGATGCCAAAGCTTGGTACAATAGAACATCCAGAGTGAGGATAAGGAGGATGGATGAGTATGGAACGCAAAGAGATATTAGAGAAGCTTTCCGTATTTGGGGAAGATCAGCCATTGCCGAGAGAGGCGCTTGCCGAAGCCGTGCGCCAGAGAGAAACGATTACGCCCGTGCTGCTGGATGCCCTGGATACGGTTTATGAGAAGGTGCAGACGGAGGGGGATGGGGTCTGTGATGACCCGACCTATGGACTGTCCGCTTACGCAATATTTTTGCTGGCCCAATTCCAAGAGCAGCGGGCTTTCCCCAAACTGCTGCGGTTGCTGACGCTGGACAGGGACAGCTTGGACATCGTGCTGGACGAGATACTTGCCTGTATGGGAAATATCCTTTACAGTACCTACGATGGAAACCTTTTCGCCGCTAAGGCGGTCATTGCAGACAGCAATTGTGACCCATTTGCTAGAGAGGCTCCGTTGAATCTTTTGGAGGGGCTTTTTAGAGATGGCCGACTGCCAAGAGAAGAGATGATAGACTTCCTGCGGGAGCGTCTTGCTTCGCTTGGAGAGGGCGAAAACGAGAAAATCATCGGCGCAATCATTGCAAGGCTGAGTGCGGACAATGACCTCTATGAATTAGTGGAGGATGTCCGGGAGGCGTTCCAACGGGGAAAAATCGACCTGATGCACATGGGGGATTTCGACAGCTTCTTTGACTATCTTTACAATGAAACGGAGGATGGCGAATACACAAGGCTGATTACTGATGCAGTGCAGGAGCTGGATGGCTGGGCCTGCTTCAAGGAGGAAGGGCCACACAAGCCGTCCCCCTTTGAGATCCTTGATTGGAAAGCAGGGCGGAACGATCCATGTCCCTGTGGTAGCGGGAAAAAGTTCAAAAAGTGTTGTCTGCCAAAACAGGAGGAATTGCGGATTAAGTTCAGCCCAAACAGTGATTGGGAGCCTGATTGGGATCGTTTTCCGCCGATTGAGCGGAGAGGAGAGCGTCCCGGATTATCAGACTTTTATAACGAAGACGCCATTGCGGTAGACCGGCTTGCCTATCAGGGATTGCTGATGGTCCGGCGTCCTAACGCACAGCAAAGAAGAGAGGCCAGACAGACCCAGGCTAAGGCTCTGGCACTGCTCTGGGAGGCTTTTGAGAAATTCCAGCAGGTTTGCGAAGCCAAGGGGCTGAAAACCGCTGAGGAGTATGATCGGGAACACAAAATTCACTATTACTGCAAAGAATGGCTGGAAGTGCTGCGTAATTTGCTGAAAGACAGAGAAGACGACCGCTATCTTGCCGTTCAAGCTGTGCTCTAATATGATCCGAAAGATGTAATAGGTCTGGTTTCCGGATTTTGGCATATGCCAGCTCGGAAACCAGACCAATATTTATTCGGCAAATACAGGGGTTAGGTCGATGGAGCAACCCTCCAGCACATTTACCGCTATGGTGTCTTCAGTCCCGCCAAAATCTTTTGCGGTATACCGACCATCTTCCAAGACAAAGACTTGCACCGACTTGCTGGAGGGGTCTACGATCCAATACTCCCTCACCCCGGCCCGCTGATACAGATTGAATTTGGTGAATCGGTCATGGCGTGTGGTGGAAGGGGAGAGAATCTCGATCACCAAGTCAGGTGCACCCTTACACCCGATTTTATCCAGCTTGTCGGGATCGCATACCACGGAGATATCCGGCTCCACCAGCGTGTCCACATCGTCCGAATCGTCCCCGTCCCGCTCAAACAGGCGGACGGCAAAGGGAGCGGGGTAGACTTTGCAGCGTTTTCCCTTCAAATGTTCATGAAGCTGCGCAGATAGCTCCATAAGGGCCTCTTGATGTGCCCGGATCGGGGTAGCTAGCATATAGGGCTGTCCATAAATCAGCTCAATACGCTCTGATTCATCCCATGCCATGGCATCGGCCATGGTATAGCGCTTTTCCTGCGGCAGTGGCATAAAATCGCTCCTTTCTGTGCTGTCCAATTGTTTTCACACACAGTATAGCAAAAAAATGAACAATTTACAACTGGAGAGAAGAGAATAGGTCTGCGCCAGCACCCAAGGGCAGAATCACAGACGATCCGCAATGGCATCAATTTTGCTTTGCAGACGCTCCAAGACTTTTTGGAGGCTCTGCCGGTCCACATTGCTGTCGCTGGCAGACAACTCCGCCAGCAGGAGCATTTGGCGCAGGATGCGGTCAATCTCGTCTAAGGCATGTTCAACCTCCTGCGGCAAGGGCTGGTTATCAGTTTCTTCCATGGGTTTAATACCATTCCTTCATCGTCAAAAAATCTTTTATGTTTCGGTGCTTGATTCCGCTGCGGCTGAAGTCCAGCTCGTCCATACTGACCACATATTTGGGGAAATTGTCACGGATGCTGTCATAAACCACAAATTCCCGCTGAATGGTTTCCTCAGAGGCCAGCAGATAGCTCACTTGGACATACAGCCGCTGATCCTTTTTGGCGGCGATGAAATCCACCTCTTTCTCGCCGGATTTACCTACCGTTACGGTATAGCCCCGGCGAAGCAGCTCCATAAAAACGATGTTCTCCAAAATGAGGTTTATATCCCGCATATTCCCGCCAAAAACAGCCTCCCGGATACCGTGATCGGCGATATAATATTTCTCGTTGGTCGCCAAGATAGCTTTTCCTTGCAATTCCTGACGCTTGACGCGATAGAACAGGAAGGCATCCAGACAATATTTGAGATAATTGAGCACAGTTTCCGTGGAGACGACGCGGCCTTCACTTTTGAAGTATTTTACAATGGATGTGGCGGAAAACGTGGCGCCCACATTGGCGGTGACATAGCCGATAATCCGCTCCAAAAGGTCAACGTCTCGCACCTTGTTCCGTTTGACAATATCTTTGAGCACGATGGAATGATATAGCTCCTCAAGATACTGCTGGCCTGGTTCCTCGGCAAAGCGCAGGCAGCTGAGATAGGGCATACCACCTGTGGTCAGGTATTTTGTAAAGCACTCGGACATGGAAATATCAGGAAATACGGTCCGATAGAGTTCCGTAAACTCCAAGAACGAAAAGGGATAAATGACGAATTCCACATACCGTCCGGCAAGATAGGTGGCCAGCTCCCCCGAGAGCAGCTTGGCATTTGACCCTGTGATGTAGATGTCGCAGTCCAGCTCCACCCGGAAGGAATTGACACACTTCTCCCAGTCGCTCACTTCCTGGATTTCGTCAAAAAAGAGATAGGTCTTTTTGTTTATGCCGGAAGTGCGCTCTATAATCTCCTGATGAAGCGCTTGGGCGGTACACAGGCGCATGAAGCGCATATTCTCAAAGTTATAGGAGAGGACTTGCTCCGCGTGGACGCCATTCGCAAGCAGCTCTTTTTGAATCAGCTCCAGCATGACGGATTTTCCGCTGCGCCGGATGCCGGTCAAGACTTTAATCAGATCGCTGTTGATGAAAGGCCGGATACGGCTCATATATGATTCCCTCTGGATCATAAGCGGCACATCCTTTCCAAAGTCATGGGTAAAGTATACCACAGGTATGCAGGAAAAACAACATAGCCTGCATGATTCCATTCGATATAACTGACAAATTGATGAGCAGATCTACGGTAAACGTAGATCTGCTCGTTCAAAGTTGTCAGCAAAACGAAAAAGGGATATGATTTTTGAGGAAAGTATGGTAAACTAAAGCGAAAGGGGGCGGCATCCATGAGTTTTATATTAAAGCAATATGATACACCGCTTTTGCGGTTTGATGCATCTATGGACAGTATCGACCCCAAGATTGAGATTTTGTGGCATGATGACCAGCGGGAGCAGCTTCTTCCGTTGGATCTCGAATTATCACCGGAAGGCTTGGGACGCTGGCTTCGGCATCGAACCATTCCAAAGAACCGCGCCTATGTCCACGCCCTGCTGGCAAAATGCGGTCTGAACTTGAACCGCCCGATGAGTATCATCAAAGTATGTAAAGGATTATCACTTAACGACTGCTATTGGGTGGTGGAGGACGGGGACAATGGGACATTTGCAAAAAATAACTTGTACGAAAACCCGTTTAGCAACGCGTTGGCGGCGCTGGCCTTTACCGGGTATGGGAGCAGTCTGCGATCCTCGCTGCGCTCCAGCCCGGAGTTTACCACCAATGGGATGCTGCCTAAATGCTGGCGCAGGGTAGACGGCATAGTGACGCTCTACAAAGGGGGAACCATGGGCGCGTCCAATACAGGGTATGAGCCGTATTCCGAGTTTTATGCGGCGCAGGTAGCCGCCGTCATGGGCATCCGTGCCGTTTCTTATGGCCTGTCCAAGTGGAAAGGGGTTTTGTGCTCCACCTGTGAGCTCTTTACCAGCATTGATACTGCTTACCTGCCCGTAGGGCGGCTGGTGACCCATGGGGGACTGCCCGCAGTTAGGGCTTACTATGAGAAGCTGGGGGAGCCGTATGTGGATGCGCTGCGTGAAATGCTGGTGTTTGACGCTGTGATCTGCAATGTGGACCGTCATTTTGGAAATTTCGGCTTTTTGATTGACAGCAGGAGCAATCAAATCATTGCGCCTGCCCCGCTGTTTGACCACGGAAATTCGCTGTTTAATTTTGCCGGGACGGACTGCTGGGAGAGGGAAGAGGAGTTGGAGGAATATGTTCAAACCCTGATGCCCTGCGTCTATGATGATTTTATCGGAACCGCCAGAGACGTGCTGACTCCAAAACTCAGGCAGAGCTTGCGTGGGCTGCTTGATTTCAAGTTTAAAAAGCATCCCCGCTATAATCTCCCGGAAAAGCGTCTGCGCATGGTGGAGGATCAGGTACAAAAGCGGGTCAGGTTGTTGCTGGCATGACAAAAAAAGCAGCTCCAAACCGCGCTTCCAATAGAAGTTTGGCTTGGAGCTGCTTTCAAAATCTCCAATGAATCTCAACGGGGACATTTTGGGTCCCAGGAATGCGTTTTCCTACAGTGATGTAGTCGATCAGAGCCTCTACCATTTCCCGAGTCAGATGGTCCAGGTTGGCATAGTGTTCTACAATGGCTTTGCGGTGGTCGCCTGCCTCCATTTGGGCATCCAACTCGGAGATTTGACGCTGGGTATGCTCCACCAGCAGCTCCAGCCGAGCTTTTTCTGCGGAAAAGTCGGCGCTCATCTCCACATATTGCTGTTCGCTGATGAGCCCTTTTACCTTGTCCAAATACAGGTCGCGAATCCCTTTGGCGTATTCTCCGATCTTTTTTTGGTAAGCGGCCAAGTTGTCTTGCAGGCGCTTTTGCTGGGATTTCAGATCGTTGCAGAATTCAAGATTCCGTTCCAGCTCGTCTTTGTTGAGGTATTCGGCAGAAAGCCGGTTTAACTCGTCAATTACAATGCGCTCTAATTTTTCCACGGAAATAAAAGAGCCGATACAGGCGTCCTTTGCTACATGACGGTTGGAGCATTGGAGGTAATGCCGTCCCCGGTTTTTTGTGGAACGCATGGTGTAGCCGCAGTTGGCACAGCGTACTTTTCTGGCAAACAGGCCGATGGAGCCGCCGCCAAAAGGTTTAGCCCGCTGGGCGATGAGGGACTGCACACGGTCCCATAATGCACGGTCGATGATGGGTTCATGGGTGCCCTCCACGCGATACCACTCGCTTTTGGGGCGTGGTTTATTCTGCTTGGTTTTATAGGAGACGCTGCCGTATTTGCCCTGTACCATGTTGCCGATGTAGATTTCGTTTTCCAGCATATCGGCAATGGCGAAATACTTCCATAGTGTGCTGTTTTTTCGCTTAGGTTGCTGGTAACGCAGTCCATGGAGCCGTTTGTATTCTGTTGGGTTGGGTACGCCTCTGTCGTTGAGCATCCGGGCGATGGCCGTCTTGCCGTAGCCTTGGGAGAACAGGGTGAATACCTCCCGGACAACGGCGGCAGCTTCCTCGTCAATAATCAGATGGCCTTTCTGGTCGGGGTCTTTCTTGTAGCCGTACAGGGCAAAGGCCCCGATGTGAAAGCCGTTCTGTCGGCGATTGGTGAGGACGCTGCGGATGTTGTCCGACATATCCTCCAAGTACCACTCGTTGACAAGCCCGTTGATTTGGCGGGATTTCTTGTTGCCTTTATTAGCGGTGTCTGCGTTGTCCACGATGCTGACGAATCGGATGCCCCAGACAGGGAAGAGACCGTGGATGTATTTTTCTACCAGCTCCAGCTCACGGGTAAAGCGGGATTGGGTCTTGCACAGTATGATGTCAAATTTTCTCTGCTCCGCATCGTGCAGGAGACGTTGGAACTCCGGGCGATTTCGATCAGAGCCTGTATAGTCGTCATCGCTGTAAATGTTAAATACTTCCCAGCGTTGCTCCATGGCATATTGCAGGAGCATGGCCTTTTGGTTCTGGATGCTGTTACTGTCATCGGTTTCAAATTGCTTATTTCTGTCCTCCTCGGACAGACGGCAGTAGATCGCTACCTTCATATTCTGATCCCTCGCAATAAAATAAGCCGCCCCCAGCGCGTTGACGTTGGGAGCGGCATGCCGCTTAATGGACGGCCACGGTTTCTTTTGACTTTTCGATCTGGTTGATGAGATTGATCCAGAGCTTTGTGTATCGCTCCTGGGTAAGTGCGCCTCCAGAAAAGACGCTTTGGCATGATGAAGTACGGGCGTTTTCCATAAAGAGGTCCTCCTTTTCATCTAAATAGCGGAAATTGAGCCTGATTGAACAGGGAAGTGGTTCTCAGATAAATAATATGTCACTGAAATCTGTTCCTTTCTAATAGTCCAGATGTAGCCCGTGCTTTCGCAGTTCTTTTTTCAGATGCGCCTGAACCCCATAGTATTCCTGCTTATTACCACGGTAACGGTGACCATCCCGATGGCTGACTCGGTTCATGACCATGTGTACATGGGGATTGTCCGTATTCTCGTGTACCGCATAGAGGACCTGATAATCCTCGGCATAATAGTCAGCTAGAGAATCTGCGATTTCCACAATGCCCTCCAGTGAAATCTCCTCATTTGGGGAAAAGCTTAGGACAGTATGTTCCACTCGGGTCTTGCTGTTTTTTCCAAAAACATCCGCTACGGTTTCCATCTGTTCCGCAGCGTAGTCCGTATCCAGATTCCGCCCGCCGATTAGACCACTGGGCGTTTTGTCCGGATTTGTGCAGTACTGGATGACATCAGTATATGCGTTGGGATCCTGAAATTTTCCAGCTTGGTTAATCACTTTATAGCGCGCCACAATTCGCACCCCCATTTCTTCATCTGATTTTGCAGGTCTGGTTCCTCGACACACGCAATGAGATCGTAAAGCTCACAGGCTAGCGGGGTGATCCTCCGACGTAAATCCTCATCTCGTTCCAGGTTGTGCGTTTGGAGGGCCGCATCTCGAAGAAAATCGGAGATGGACCGACCGTTTTTTTGTGCCTGCTCGACAATGGTTTGCTTCTCTTCCGCTGACACGCGAATTTGAAGCGCAAGTTTTTTGTTCATATTCAACACCTCAATTTTTTATTTCCGAATTCTTATTGAGATTATCGGATTATACTTTGTATTTAGTGGTAATTATTTTTTTTTATCCTAATCTTTATTTTGCTTATCATAACAGGTCTATCTCAATCTACTATAATCTTATAGCAGCTTCCATAATACGCAGGGGGAAGAACCTTGTAGTGCAAAGTCCTTCCCCTTGGGGTTCCGTTACTGCTCGTGTTACTGAGCTGATATTTTTTTAACACGCGCAGTACACGTGTTATAGAGCGCACAGTGCATTATCGCCGCTGTTGCGTCGAATTTTAAAAAATTTACACCTTGTGCTAGGAAAATTTTTATCTATAAAACAAGAGTTTTTTTATAAAAAAGATGTGGTTTGGAGGTTTCTGTATGAAGGAAAAAATACCCAAAAAGTTGGCGGAGTTGTCGAAGCTTTACCCTGAAGTTGTAGAGTTTTTGGATCAAAATGTAGTGATGGAACTGCCCAGCCAACTGTATGACATTGTGACTGCCCCGCTGAAACGAGCCGCAAGAAAGGTTGGATTGAAAGTCAGCGGGGGCAGGATTTTTACAAAGAACAACTGGAATTGCTGTGGTGTGTTGCTTTTTCCGCTCGAAGTTGACTATATGCCCCTTGACCTGCCTAGATGTGGCATATATTTATGGAAGCAGACGCTTTGCGCGGAGGTTGAGTTTGCGGGGAGTATGCGGCGCCTGAAAAAGGTAGAAGAAATCTCAATCCCGAATGGCGACATCGACAGTTTTTGGGAAAGTATCAAGACATTCTGCACAGAAAAGCTCAAGCCCTTACCAAAGGATGACCTGTTCGAGCTGCAAAATGCCTATGGCGAGAGCTTGAGGCTCGTTGGCTTTGAGGGCGTCAGTTCCAAAAATCTCTTTGCCGGGTGGGGATATAATAATATATGGAAGTATTTTCCACCAAAGGAACTCGAAGATATAGAAATCCGCTCGTTCAGCAAAGAGGAACCGCGAGAGTTTAAGCTGAACGCCAATCAGCCTGTCCGAATGATCGAGCCTGTAGAGAGGATCTGCACCAGCTTCGAATATGTCTATATGGCGGCATCGCTGTTCTCTCTATGCAAGCAGGTTTTTTCATATTTCCGTATCGGGAAGGGGATTGATTTCTGCCTCCATGTTGGGCTGGAGGGTTCGAGCGGGGAGGAGGATCGGCTAAGTCGGATGTTGATGGAGCGCTTCACACACATGTGGTGTAACTACCGCCCCTGGAAAAAGCGCAAGAAAGAGAAGAAGGGAATAGGAAAATTTTGGAATCTCAGCAACCAAACTGTGATTTTGGCCGCATGGAACCACTTCAATTTTCCATTTGTCGTCTCGGACAGCCCCAGCCTTCCCTGGGATTGCGGGCATGAGCAGGATAAATATCATGACCTGCCCATGCCCACAAAAAAACGGGTCAATCAACTGGCACAGGCCAGCTGCCTGCCGATCCTATTCACCTTTTCCAAACATGGTCAGCAGTACGCCGCCACAGATTGCCTGAAGCTGACTTGGAGCCCTCCAGGGGGCGAAAAGCTGAAGAAGATGATAGATCAATTTGAGCCGACCTGTAAGAATAAGAAATACATATGGTACCGGCACTGGCTGATTGTCCAGTTTTACGTAACCTTTATTCAATCGCTGGAGGCCATGATTAAGGAAGCACCCGATCAGAAAGCCGTCAAAAAGAGATTAGGCAGTTATTATAAAAGGGCCATCCTTGATCTGGGCGTTCTGCCCAAAAACGCCTCCGTGGAGCAGCGGCAGAAGGCATACCTCCTGAGCGCCATGTATCTAGCTAGGGATCTGCTGGGTGCGTCCACCTACGCCAAGGACATTGACCGCGCCATTAGCGGCTTGAAGCGTCATTTGAGCCGTGACGCGGCGCTGTCGGATTTTGCGGCGTTTGTGCGACAGTGCCTGGAGCCGTCCTCGGACTATAGAGGGGCATTTTGTTACCGGGACAGCGATGGAATCTATTTGCACTACAAGGGATATTGGACTCAGTTCAAGTGCTATTGCGCGCAGCGCGGCATCAAGATCAATTCGGGAGAGGCGGCATTCCGGCGCAATGTACTCAAATCCTATCTTACCCCGCAGTATGAGCCATCCGACCAGCTGAAACACCCAAGGTATGACTATCGGAAAAAGGTGGGAGACCGGGTGGAAATCGTGCTGAATCTGTCGCCAAAAATTTTGAAAAAGTAATGAGTGGCGGAGTCATCGCTCCGCATATTCCCGGAGGCTCGTCCGGCTTACCCTCCACTGCTTCCCGATCCGAAACCCTTTCAGCTCCCCGGAACCCAGCAGCTTGTACTGTCAACGCCGATATGAAATTGTAAGAAAACGCCGAAGAAATTTTGTCATTTTTCGGCGGCGGGGGGTAACAAAAA
>ERZ808041.976-NODE-976-length-13966-cov-15.268198_pt1 | contig 13966 bp, 17 predicted proteins | sample MGYA00380192_ERZ808041 | MGnify/ENA primary metagenome ERZ808041 (study PRJEB31490, sample SAMN06133412) | mouse gut metagenome | isolation source: Z1_1 | host: mice | place: China: Chengdu | collected 2015-05 ... | reverse complement strand
GCACTGGTGCAACCTTCTTTTCTAGAAAAAAATGAAAATGGTGATAGTATTTGATACTGTATGTGTGATATGGTGTAGGCAGTAAAAAATGAAATTGAAGTTTCTTGAATGGCTTATGTATTAGCAAAAAGGTAGGTGATAGGTTGTGCCAAAAGCAAGGAATCCACAGGTTGATGAAGCTCTCTCTTTATATCGACAAGGGCTAAAACTCATAGATATTGCTCAAAAACTTGGACTTCCAGAGGGAACAATTCGAAGCTGGAAGAAACGCTATCAGTGGGATGCAACGTTGCAAAAAGGTCAGTGCAACGTTGCAAAGGCGTCAAAAAAGAAAAAAACAAAAAAATCGGCTGTTGTCGAACAGATAGCAAATAATAACGGGCTGTCTGATCGGGAGCAGCTTTTTTGTGCGGTCTATATCCGATGCTTCAATGTCACCAGAGCATATATGAAGGCTTTTGAACACAAAAATAAGCACAGCGCGGCAGTTATGGGCAGTAATATGTTAAAACGTCCAGAAGTAGCGGCAGAAATTCGAAGATTAAAGGAAGAACGCATGAATCAGGCTTTTTTCTCCGAAGAGGATGTCTTTCAAAAGTATATGGAGATCGCATTTGCAGATATCACGGATTTTGTAGATTTCAGCCGTGGCGGGTTTTCATTTAAAAGCCAAGATGAGATAGACGGTACGATTGTATCGGAAATTTCGGAGGGTAAAGTTACGAAGATAAAGCTGGAAGACCGTATGAAAGCCCTACAATGGCTTTCCGATCACATGGATCTTGCCACCGCAGAACAGAGAGCGAGAATTGCAGTACTGAAAGCCCAGATTGATACGGGTGATGAACAGGAAGTTGATCCTGCAATCGATAGATTTCTACAAGCAATTCGACCAAAGCCCGAAGAATTGACACAATTGTTTGAAGAAGAGGACAACAATAGCGAGGGGAAGGGTGACAATGGCGAAGAAGAAGCGCAAGATAGTCCACTTTAAGTTTCAACCGTTTTCCGACCAACAAAAAAGGCTTATGAACTGGTGGCGTCCTGTTATCTCAGCAAGCCAGAATAATTATCTAATTGCCGATGGCTCGATTCGCTCCGGCAAGACGATCGCCTGTATATGCGGTTTCCTGATGTGGTCGCAGGAGATGTTTTCCGGCGAATCATTTATCTTGGCTGGAAAGACAATGGGAGCGCTTAAGAAAAATGTCATACAGCCGATGATTCAAATATTAGAGGCTTGGGGATGGTCTTATACCTATATCCGGTCAGGCACAGATGCAAGAATCGAAATCGGCAGTAACGTGTATTATCTCTACGGGGCTAACACGGAGGCGGCGCAGGATGCATTACAGGGACTTACTGCGGCGGGAGCATATGCCGATGAAGCGGCGTTGTTCCCAAAGTCCTTTATCGACCAGATGATAGCGCGCTGTTCCGTGGATGGATGGAAAGTCTGGATGAATTGTAATCCAGCGGGACCGCATCATTTCATACCAGAAGAATACTTGCATCCGGAAGAAGCAGAGCGAAAAGGCGTATATCATCTGCATTTCACGATGGATGACAATTTATCGCTATCGGAGAAGCGCAAAGAGGAATATAAAAACGCATGGCCGCATGGTAGTGTATTCTATAAGAGATTTGTCTTAGGTCTATGGGTAGCGGCGGATGGTCTGATCTATCAGCAGTTTGCCGATAATGTGAAGGATTATCTAATAAAGCCGGATTGGCTAAAGGACAATAAAATCATGTATGCAGTAATCGGGGTCGATTTCGGAGGAACGAAGTCGGCTCATTCTTTTACGTTGACCGGGTTTACCAAAGGCTTCAAGCAGGTGGTCGTTCTGGATGAGTATTACTGCAAAAAGCGCATCAATCCCAAGCAGCTACAGGATGATTTTATTGACTTTGTAAAGCGGGCGCAGGCACGGTTCAAGGTATATGAGGCGTACTGCGACAGCGCAGAGCAGACGTTGATCGCAGGGCTTGAGATGGCTTGTGTGCAGGAACATGTGGCGATAGACATTAAGAATGCACTTAAAGGTCCGATCAATGACCGTATCGCGTTTTACAATAGTTTAATCGCACAGGAACGCTGGAAGGTGATGGAACACTGTACACATATCATCGAAGCATTTGAGCAGGCAGTGTATGACGATAAGAAGCCGAATCAGGATATACGATTGGACGATGGGCTGATGAACGTTGACTCCTTGGATTCCACAGAGTATTCTACGGAGTCTGTAATGGATGATATTTTATACATTGCGGCATAAGGAGACAGAAATGAGTAATACTATACGACAATACTTATCCAGTAATGGATATAATACGGCGTCTGATGATACATACAGCCACATTGACGAATGGCTTGACTGGTATCAGGGGGATGTACCACGTTTCCACAACTACATGATTTATAATGGTGTGGTGAGTACCAAACAGAAACGCTATCGGCTCGGCATGGCGAAAAAGGTGTGCGAGGACTGGGCGAATTTACTGCTCAACGAAAAGGTAGCCATAAAGGCAGGGGCTTATGAAGAGAGGTTGAACGCGATCTTAGCGGCAAATAATTTCAAAGTGCGTGGAAATCAGTTAATTGAAATCGCATTCGCACTTGGAACAGGGGCTTTTGTTGAGTATAAGGACGCCCGGGATAACATTGTGATTGATTTTGTCCGTGCAGATATGATTTATCCGCTATCCTGGGATAATGGCGACATCACAGAGTGTGCGTTCGGCAGTGCCAGAGTGATCGACGGTAAGGAGGCGATATACTTACAGATACACAGGTATGGAAAAGAGGAGGGGGAGAATCCAGCGTTATACTACATCGAAAATAAATATATTGATGCAGAATCGGGGCAGGAGTTGGATATCCCGGATGATGTGATCCCGATCATCAATACTGGATGCGATACACCGTTTTTCCAGACCATTACGCCTAATATCTTTAATAACATCGATCTTGACAGTCCCCTTGGAGTGTCGGTCTATGCTAATTGTATCAGTCAGCTTAAGGGCTGCGACTTGGTGTATGACAGCTACATGAATGAATACGTGTTAGGGCGCAAGCGCATCATGGTACCTATTACGCAGGCACAGAAGATGATGGAGAAGGATGGTATATCCGCGCCCGCCTTTGATCCGAATGATACGGTATATTATTTGATGCCTGGGGATAGCCGGGATGAGAGCAAGCCGGAGCAAGTCGATATGTCTATCAGAGCACAGGAGCATGAACTTGGCATCCAACGCAGCTTAGATATTTTAAGCTTAATGGTCGGTCTTGGCACTGGGCGTTATCAGTTCAATGCATCCGGCGTAAAAACAGCTACCGAGGTCATAAGCGATAAGTCAGACCTTTACCAGTCCAGACAGAAGAATGCGATTATCATCGAGGCGGCGTTAATTGCGATGGTGCGCGCGGTAGCTTTTCTGGATGGCGGCGGCACACCGGAAGTCACGGTAGATTTTGATGATTCCATTATCGAGGATGATAACGCAATCGTTGACAGGAATATCAAGCTTGTGCAGGCAGGATTACGGTCGAAGCTGACGGCGATAAAAGAAATCGATAAATGCTCGGAGTCCGATGCCAAGAAGGAACTTGAACGCATTGCCGAGGAAGGGCAGATAACAGGTCAGGATATCGATTGGACACAGGGCGACGAAGAGGAGGAAGAAGAATCGAAGAGAGCACCAATCGGCTTCAAAAAGGACGGTGAAAATATAGATGAATCTTCTGGAAAATCAGAGAGCCGCTGATACCCCAACCGGGATATATCAGGACCTTGAAGAACGGCTTATGGCAAACATCATAAAGCACTGTAAGGATTATGACCAGCCGATAGCGTCCGATGTGTGGCTTTTACGGAAATTGGCAGAGATCGGAAAGCTCAATCAGGAGAATATCAAGATTATTGCACAAACTACGGGCTTGTCGCGGACGGCAGTAGAGCGCATGTTATACGAGGCTGCCGAGCAGGCGATTGAGGAGATGGAAACAGCAATGCAGCGCGCCGTTAAAAATGGCTGGGTTTCAGGGGCGGTTCCGCCGGAGAAAAGCCGGAATGTAAGGCAGGCGATCGCAACAATGCAGGAACAAGCCAAGGACGCGCTGAATCTCTGCAATACGACAATGCTATATAAGGCGAGGGATGCATATAAGCAGTTTGTCCATGATGTGGCATTAATGGCGCAGGAAATAGAAAATAAGCAGGAATACATGAATGTTTTAAATAAAAATGCCGCCTCCGCATTGTTAGGTGTGGAATCAAGACAACAGGCGCTGCGTAAATGTATCAAGGAATTCAACGAGCGCGGCATTCCTGCATTTGTGGACAAGCGCGGCAGAAATTGGACGCCGGAAGCATATGTGAACATGGTGATGCGCTCCACCAGCAATACGATGGCAGCGGAAGCACAGATGGCAAGGGCGGATGATTACGGGACCAGTCTCGTGGAAGTGAGCAGCCATTCCGGCGCACGTCCTAAGTGTGCGAGGGATCAGGGAAAGATCTTTGACCGAGCGAACAGATCTACAAAATACCCTCACTGGAATACATCCAGTTACGGAAAACCGGATGGACTTCTCGGCGTCAACTGTGGACATCATATCTACCCTTATGTAGAGGGTGTTTCCATACGGCGTTATTTCCCGACAGAAGATATGGATGCCAACGATAAACTCTATAAAGAGACGCAGATGCAGCGCGCTCTTGAACGTGATGTCCGTAAACAGAAAAGGGAATGCATGTTGTATGATAAACTTGACGACGAGGAAGCTTTTCAGGAAGCTGCTGTCAAGCTTAAGAGCAAAGAAGCAAGGCTTAAGGAGTATGTGGACGGGAATCCTAATTTACATCGCAGAAAAGACAGGGAACAGGTCGTAGGATTTGACAAGAGTGTCAGCTCGCACGCTGTTGCCGCGAATAAAAAGGCACAAAAGGAGCTTGCAGAAAAAGCGAGAAATGATAAAATAATATCAGAGATAAAAGAAGCAGGAATAAAAGGGAAAGTAGAACTTTCGCCGAAAGAGAAGATAGATGTTTCTGATTTCGCTTTTGACGATGAACATATCAATAAAAAGCGCAACCATAAGGTTACACGCGAGGAAGCAGAACAATTTATCCAAGAAGCAGACGTGTCCGTCACGAAGTGGAACGGCAGATTTGTGAATTATTATGGACCTAACGGGGCAGTATTTATTGATACAGAGAATAACAATATCCGTACCGCATTTCGCGAAGAACAATACGATGAACGCACAAGAAAAATGAGGGAGGTGTTAGAAGGAGATGAGGAAAATTAAGTGTCCATTGATGGGAGAAAGTATTAACGATGTGATATGCTTCGATATACATATGGTTGTTGATGGAGGCGCGCCGGAATCCACAGCACCCGAGAAAGCGATTCGAACGCCCGGATTCAGGGAAATTTGTTTAAAATGTCCGAATCACAGAGAGGACTAAATACCACTGGCCTTAATTGACTGGTGGTATTTTTATATACATTTTTAAGGGAGGTGATGTGATTGATTGTGGTACACGTTGGTGAAGACGGCATTACGGTAGATGGCCATGCAGATTATGCAGAAACGGGAAAAGATATCGTATGTGCGGCAGTATCGGTATTAGCCCAAAATCTGATCAAGTCGATGAAGGACTTGACGAGGGATTGTATTAAATACGCGATCCTGCCGGGGCATATAGATATAGAATTTAAGAATCTGTCAGAGCGGGGAAAGCTTCTGGTCGATTCTTTTTTTATTGGCGTAAGTTTCATTTCAGAATCTTACAGTGAGTACGTGCAGATCAAGTAGCACGGCGCCGGACGGGCGTTAAGCGGATTAATTTAAGGAGGCATTATTAATGAAGTATATCAACATGAAAAAGAAGTATCAGTCATTGGAATTACAGTTATTTGCGGATGACGGCGGAGACAGTGACACAGACGGAGCAGATTCCGGGGATGGTGACGACCAGGACGACGAGGAGTCGGACGAAGACGGAGAAAATGAGAAGAAATTCTCACAGAAGGAACTTGAAGATGCGGTGAAAAAGCGTCTTGCGCGTGAACGCCGCAAATGGCAGCGCGAGCAGCAGAAAAAGGAATCCACGGCGGACAAGGATAATGCCGGAAATGGAGAAAGTAGCACCAGAGCCGATGCAGAGAAGGCATCGGTGGCAGAAAAGCAGGTGACAAAGCTCGAGGTGAAGGTCGCGTGCTACGAGGCGGATGTTGCAAAGGATGCGGTAGACGATGTCGCGGCTCTTGCACATGCGTATATGGAAGCAGATGATACGCTCGATCTTGAGGATGCTATCGAAAAGGTAGTAAAGAAGTACCCGCATTTTAAGAAAGGCGGCGCTGACCCATATGAGAGTAATCCGGACAAGGGGAAATCATGGGGAGAGCGTCAGTCCGGGTCCAGAAAGAAGCAGTCCGGCGTAGAAGCTGCGTTCATGAAGAAAAATCCAGGATTAAAAATTGATTAAACAGGAGGAAATATTATGAGATTTAAAATGTTCTTACAGTTATTCGCACATGAGCATCAGGAGAGATGGTCGTCTCTGGTGCTGGCAAAGCTTCGTAACGAGCTTGTGCTTAAGGACGGCGTCGTTTTTAATAACGACTATGAGGGCAGCCCGGCAGCGGGTATTGTAAAGATTCCGGTGCGTGATGAGGAAGTTGTTGTAAGTGATTATGACAAGGCAAACGGAATCAAGGGAACACATGGATCCACAGCGTATGAGAATATGCCGATTACGAAGGATAAGGCATTGAATGAAGTGATTGACGGTTATGATGCGGAGTCGGTACCGGACAATCTGGTAGCGGATCGGCTTGATTCTGCGGCTTACAGTATGGCAAAGCAGATCGACACGGACGGCGGCACTACACTGCTTGCGGCTGCGACAGTAGACAATGAGGTATTGCTTACCAAAGACAATATCTATGATGCAATCGTGGATATCCGCACCCGGATGAATAAGGCGAACATTCCGAATGACGGCAAGCGTTATTTGCTGGCACTTCCTGATGTGATGGCTTTAATTCTTAAGTCCCCGGAGTTCATCTCTGCATCTTCTCTCGGCGACGAAGTCAAGGTTACTGGTGCGGTAGGTAAGATTGCGGGATTTCTTGTGATCGAATGGAACGATACCACTGCGAATTTACAGATGCTTGCGGGGCATCCGCGTTTTGCAACCCGCGCGATGGACTTCGCTGTTCCGATCCATTTGCAGGATTTGTCCGGCTCTGGCACTTATATCGGGGCGTCTGCGGTGCAGGGGCGCAAGGTATACGATCATAAGGTGCTTAGATCGGTAGCCATCCGTGCGGTGTACAGCCCGGGTGCATTGGTTCTGTCTGCCGCGGCGGGTGCTGCTGCGGGAACGACGAAGCTTACAGTGGAAGCCGGGGGATCTGGTACAACGTTTGCCTACAGGAAGAATCCGGGAACGCGTGCAGTATTTGACATGACAAAAACAAGTTATGGCGGTACCGAGCTTACATCTGGAACAACAGAGATTCCTGTGAATGAAGGTGATACGATCGAGGTCGTCAATCTGGTGTCTTCCAAGGTGGCAAGCGTAGGTTATTACACTGTAAAAGCGGGAGATATTGCTCGATCGGCGTAAGGAGGTATGGCATGGAATATGTAGATGAGACATATTACAAGGAGACCTACAAGGGGGAGGCGGTAGATTCTGCCGACTTCCCTTCTCTCTGCCGCAGGGCAGAGGAAATGATCGAGGAAATGACGGTGTACCGGGTGTCTTCTATGACATTTCCCGCGTTGCCGGATGATGTACGGGAGCGCGTTAAGATGGCAGTATGCGCACAGATTGAGTATCTCGACGCCAACGGCGGGAGTGATATGGACAATGGCAGCGATTTGCAGAGCGCCGGGCTTGGTAAATTTAATTATACCAAAGCATCCGGCACAGGCGGAAGCACGAAGCAGTCTATATATGCCCCGCGTGCCGTGCGTCTGCTTACTCCCACAGGGCTTATGTACCGGGGAGGTGGATATTGATGCAGGCGATACCGAAAAAGCTGCTGATCCACGAAGCAACGAGATACACAGAAGAAAAGGACCGCTGGGGGAACGGAACTCCCAGCGAAGAGCAGAGACTTAAGTATGTACGGGTAGAGCCGTCGTCTAAGGTCGTTCGGGATAAGAACAACGCGGAGGTACAGCTTGCCGCAACCTTGTTTTACGATTGCAGGAATAGCCGACCGCGCGGCGTAGTGTGGAAGACAGATGATGTGATAGCAATCAACGGTGAGAAATACCGGGTGCAGACTGTAGAACCACTTTATGATGAGAAACGGCTGCACCATTATGAGATTGGGATGGTGAGATATGGCTAAAAGAAGCCCTGTAGAAGTGGAAATGAATTTTGCTCATGCAGCAGCAATGGCAAAGATCAGAGAAAGCGCTACGGATGCGCTTACAATAACTGGAATCCAGGCGTTAAAGGACATAAATATACACGTCCCGACGGACCAGAATTTTCTAAGAAACAGCGCAGAAATAAACAGCGACCTAAGGGCGGAAGACGGTGAATTCACCCTGCGATGGGATGAGCCCTATGCACAGTATCTGTTTCACGGCAAGGTTATGTATGGCAATCCTACAAATAGGGACTACGGGCCCAAGAAGCTCAAATTTACGGAAGCACTTGCAAAAATGGAGTGGACAAAATATGCCGCAGAAGCTTATGGAGCCGATTGGCAGACTGTTTACCAGAATGCATTAAGGAAGGAGCTTAACAAATGACCCCACAGACTGAATTTATGGAAACGTTAGTCGCGACCGCAGAAGAGCATTGCTATTTGGATTCCGCTATTTCGCTTGATGAATTATCTGACAGTAACAGTCTGTACGCGGAATTGGGGGAAGCCTTCGTGCAGACGACCTATTATGATAAGAGTACGGTGCGGACGATACCTGTGCTTTTTTTGTGCAGGAATAAGGATCAGCGTCGTTGTATGGAGCAGTTGGAGAGTATATGCGATTATTTCCAGCGGCTGAAACAGTACCCGCAGGGCGAACTTTTTCGGTGGATGGATGCCGAGATTGCAAAAGGAGCATCGAAAATCGGCAGAGACGAAGACGGTACCTATCATTATTCCTGCATTTTAAATGTCAAATTATTTTACTGAGAAGGAGGATTATCAATGAAAAAGGCAGCATTACAGTTATTTGCTGAAACATTACCCAAAAACACGATTACGCCGGAAATCAATTATGAGACTGAGGCGTACATCAACACGACGCCCAAAGCGGAAACCCCGACATGGGAATCCTTGGCGGGGCTCACAAAGAACATGTCGCAGAGCTTGAATGAAGTATTGTACCAGGCGGCTTATTACGCAGACAAAGGCTGGGGGAGCACCGAAGTGACAGGCGGTCAGCTTACGCTTACCCTCACAGGTGATTGTAAGAACGGCGATCCGGCTTCCGATTATATCTTGTCAGAAGAGGTGCAGTACGATTTCGGCGACGCTAGAAAGACACACATGAAGTTGCAGCGTGGAAACAAGTACATCATCTGGCCGATTACTCTTGCGAACATTACGGCGGCGTATGGTGACAGCAATCAGCCGAATGCGCTTACGGTCACGATTCACGGTAACGGCAGACCGGTGATGGGAACAGTAGAAGCCGGGAATTCCGGTGTAGATGGGAATGAAGAGCCCTAATAAAGTGAGGAGGTAAGAAAACATGGCTTATGAAGCAAAGCGGAGGAAACTCTACGAGGAAGAATTTCTGCTCACGGAAGAGGATGGCACGGTAGTGCATAAGCTGCACGTATCATTGGATGCTGACAGCATGGTGAAGAAATTGAGCGAGAAACACGTTGCTTTGATTAATGCCCTGCATGATATGCAGGCGGTCAATGCTATGTCTACCGAGGACAGCGGTAAAAAACTTGAGATTCTCGGAAACACAGTTATTGATATATTGGAAGCCGTATTTGGGAAGGAAAACGCGAAAATCATTGTGGAATTTTACGATTCACGATATATCGAAATGTGCAAGGAGGTCATGCCGTTTATTACGGAGACTGTAATACCGCAGATACGCAAGATTGCCGCAGATAACCGGAAGCAGACTTTGAGCAAATATCAGAAGAAAAAGTCAATACCATGGACATCCCGGAGAAAGTAGCCTATGGGTGCTTTATTCGAGATGAAACGCCCTGCGGTTTTATTTAAGGGGAAACGCTACCGCCTTGATCTCGCCTATGACGTAGTGCTTCTGGTGCAGCAGCTTTACGAAGAAGAGGATTTGGAGAATGAAGACAAAATCAATCAGGCGTTAAAGCTGCTTGTCAGAAGCAGATTTAGGGTATGGCTTTTAAACGACCTTGAGCGGGCGAAGCTCCTCGAGCAGATAACGCGTGAACACATCTCGTCAAAAAGGCGTGCCCGGACGTCTTCCCATACGAAATTAATGGATTTTTGTTATGATGAGGCGTATATCTATGCGAGTTTCCGGCAGGCATACGGGATAGACCTCGCGGAAGAAAACGGAAGGCTGTCATGGCGTAAGTATATTGATCTTCTGGATGGGTTGCCGGATAAGACGAAGCTAAAGGAAGTAATGCGAATCCGGGCGATGGAGATACCGGCGCCGACCAGAACGAACCGGAAGGAAATCCAGAATATCATGGAACTTAAGTCTTATTATGCATTGCCCGTAAAGGGCGGAGGCGGACAAGATGGGTTGAATTTATTATTTGATACGCTTGAAAAGGGGGCAAGGAGAGTATGACCCCAAGCAAGAAAAAAGTAAAATGCTCCTACTGCGGGCATCCGGTAAACGTGTTTTATGTGCCGGGTGCTGTGTGTAGGGGTGTTTTTTTACGCTGCAAAAACAAGGAATGTGCAAAGATTTTTGAATTGAAGTTGTAAGGACGCTGTGCCGATGTGCCTGTCTTTTTAATAGAAAGGATGGGTGAACTATGGCAAAGGGCGGAAAGGAAGGAGAAGTTACTTACACACTTCGGGCGGATGATAGTCATTTGGACGCGGATCTGAATGCCGCTGAGAAGAAGGTGGAACAGTCTGCCAAGCAGACAGCGCAGACGACGGAAAAACTTGAGAAGCAGACCGCAGAGGTGCAAAAGGATATCCAAGAAGATGTGACTGACCATCATATAAAGGAGAATCAGAATCAAGAGCAGGCGGATGATGATTCTTATGAAAAGAGAGAGGACTCCGCAAAGGCGCACGGTGAAAAATTGAAAAGTATTGCCAGCGGAGCAGCGAAAGCGATTGGCGCGGCAATGCTCGCTGTAGGAACCGCGATTGTTGGAATCGGTGTGTCGGCGGTAAACAGTGCGAATAATCTCGATCAGGCGATGAATCAGTTCATGGCAAGTACCGGCACGGGGACAGAGGAAGCAGAGCGGTATAAGAAAGTCCTTGAGGATATCTACGTTAATAACTATGGCGACAGCTTTGAGGATATCGCGAATGCAATGGCTTCTGTGAAACAGCAGATGGGGGATTTGGATTCAACTGAGTTACAGAACATCACGGAAGGTGTTTTTGCTTTATCGGATGTTTTTGAAACAGATTTCAATGAAACATTGCGCGGCGCAGATCAGCTAATGGTTCAATTTGGCATCTCATCAGAAGAAGCCCTTGACTTATTAGCAGCAGGAAGCCAAGCCGGCTTAAATTACACAGATGAATTAGGTGATAACATCGCGGAATACGGTGGCAAATTTGCCCAAGCAGGGTATAGTGCAGAGGAGTATTTCCAACTGCTGAAAAACGGGACGGAAAACGGAGCCTATAATCTTGATAAGGTAAACGATGCAATTAATGAGATTACCAATAAGATCGCTGACGGAACGATTGAAAGTTCACTGGAACTCTTTAGTGAGGGTACGAAAGATATATTCACGGCATGGCAAGAGGGAGGCGCGTCGCAGAAAGATGTTATTGATTCAATAGTTAATGATATTCGAAACTGCACAAATGAGCAAGAAGCCCTAACAATGGCGGCAACGGCATTCGGGACGATGGGGGAAGACTCAAATCTTAATTTTATTAAGTCCCTATCCTCCGTTGGGGAAGAATTTGATGATATAGAAGGGAAAATGGATTCCCTAAAAGAGATCAAATATGACGACCTTGGCAGCATGTTTGAAGGACTGAAACGCGCTGTTGAGGTCTTGCTTCTTCCTCTCGGTGAGCAGCTTATTCCGCTGTTGCAAGAACTGATTGAGGATGTGCTTCCGCTGATCGAAGAGTACCTTCCGCCTCTCATTGATATGATAGCAGGATTTGCGGAGCAGCTTATGCCAATCGCAGAGCAAATACTCCCAGTTCTGCTTGAAGCGATTACGCAGCTTGGCGAACCTCTCATGCAGATCATCAATGATATTTTGCCAGATATCCTTGACTTATTTAATACATTAACGCCGCTTTTGTCAGATTTGATCGAGTCGGTATTGCCTGTCTTATCGGATTTACTTGACACATTGCTTCCACCGATCATGACAATTATCGAGACGTTGCTCCCGCCGCTGGTAGAACTTATCGATGCCTTGATGCCGATTCTTCAAATGGTAATCGATTTACTTGCGCCAATTATCGACCTTTTTGCGCAGCTCATGGAACCGATTGCGGCGCTGATAAGCGAAGCGTTAGTACCCTTGCTTGACGCGTTAACACCAATCGTTGATTTTATCATTGATTTGCTGATGCCGCAGCTGAATGTACTCCTGTCGGTATTCCAGAGTGTATTTGAGGGTATTGCAGACAATGTTATGACGTACATCAACCGAGTGACGGATATCTTGAACAACGTTATTGATTTTGTCAAGAATGTTTTCACTGGAAACTGGGAGGGTGCATGGGAGAATATCAAGAATATCTTCAAAAATATTTTTGGCGGGCTTAAGGACTTAGCCAAAGCACCAATAAATGGAATAATCGATATCCTGAACGGCTTTATCAACGGACTAAATAAGATCAAACTCCCGGACTGGGTTCCGGTAATTGGGGGCAAGAGTCCGACCATTCCAAACATTCCGAAACTTCGTGTCGGTATGGACTATGTTCCGTCAGATGATTTCCCAGCATTGCTGCATAAGGGCGAGGCGGTGCTTACGGCGCAGGAGAATGCCATCTATCAGTCCGCGGGAGGGTTCGAGGGGCTGATGCAGAACTTGAGCAGCCCACCGGAAAAGGCAGATACCAATATAACGGTAAAGACTGATGGAGGAAATGCAGAGATCGACTATGAGCGTCTCGGGCAGGAACTTAGCAAGTCATTAGACGGGAAAGCCGTGATTATGGACGGTAAAAAAGTCGGAAGAATTGTTGCAGAATATATTGATTATGAAATCGGAAGAATTAATACGAGGAAAACTTAATGGAAGATTTTGGATTAACAATCGACGGGAAACACACATCAGACCTCGGGCTTAAGATGACATCCATGTACATACCGCAGCCCAAGCCTAAGACCAACCTTATATCCATCCCCGGGGCATCCGGCAGCATTGACCTGTCGGAGATCACCGGGCAGGTCAGTTATGAGGAACGTTCCGGGTTAAGCTTTGAATTTATCTTGCATGACGGCAGTTACGAAGCCTTTGCGCAGGCAACAACGGAGATCGCCATGTGGTTACATGGTAAGAAACTCAAAGTTATCCCGGACAACGACCTTGGCTACTATTATATGTGCAGGCTCACGCTTGACCCGAAAAAGACCAATCAGGTGTTGAGCACGATCGCTCTTGCCGGAACGGCAGAACCGTTTAAATATGACATCACAGCAAGCGACGAAGATTGGCTGTGGGATCCATTTGACTTTGAAACGGGTGTTATCCGGGAACTTGGGGACATTGCGATAGGCGGTGAAAACCGGAGCGTAACGATCCTCGGCGGCGGGATGCCGACAGTGCCGGAGTTTATTGTGACAGAG
>ERZ808041.971-NODE-971-length-14036-cov-7.286339_pt1 | contig 14036 bp, 15 predicted proteins | sample MGYA00380192_ERZ808041 | MGnify/ENA primary metagenome ERZ808041 (study PRJEB31490, sample SAMN06133412) | mouse gut metagenome | isolation source: Z1_1 | host: mice | place: China: Chengdu | collected 2015-05 ... | reverse complement strand
AAGGCCGCGATTGGATATGAATACTGCAACAAATTGTTCGCTTTGGAGAAGAAATTCTCCGAAATGAGTGATTCTGTACGAAAAACAGCGCGTCAGGTGAAGGCAGAGCGAGAGCCCCGAAAAGTATGTGTAAAAGAGAATAAAAGACATCCTATCAGTCAAGAATCGGAGCAGGAAATAAACTTGATTGAAAGGATGTATTATAATGGAACAGATACCAAAGGAAATGCTGAAAGCATATTGATTTTGTCAGCATTTCTGCAATTCTCGCCATATGCGGTTATGAACTCCCGGCCTATCACTCGCGGCCACCTCTGGCTCGCTTTTGCCCTACCGTCTGTTACCTCGTATAAGGCGAGTGTGTTCAGCCGACTTCAGCGTGCTGTGTCAGTCCGGGAGATTGCGCTCCCTTTCTTCCAACGCAGTCTCAGGGGAAGCGTTTCAGGGCATTACCCCATCATTCCACTTCTCAAAATATCAGTTAGGAAAAGCAGGATTTTCTCTGCTTTTCCCGTTGCTTTTACCTCCTTCCAGGCTCTAAGCCCAGTCAAAGTTTATTTGCAGCAACGTGTCGCTACACCTTCATTCCAATCTTTCAACACGGGGATCAGCGCGTCTACCGCCAGTCCCTTCTCCTGTACCAGCTTCGCCAGCCGTTTGGTGGCGAGCTGCCCCGCCTGGTCGTTGTCCAGACAAAAGTGAACGGTGTTGATCTGCTGGTACCGCTCCAGCATCCCCAGCATGGCCTGAGAGGAGGTGCCGCACAGCGCCACATAGCTGTGTTTCGCCCAGTCGCTGTCATGGAACCTGGAGAGAAAGGAGGGCATATCAATGGGCGCCTCAAACACCATCAGATCACCGCTGGAGCCGGGCCAGTTGAAAGTGTAACGGAAGTCGCTGCCCTCCAAGGTCATGTGGAAGGACTTCCCCTGGCTGTTGGTGCTGCGTTTGTGGGCATGGCGGGGCGTGCCGTCTTTGACCCAGCCCACAAAGACGGCGTTGTGGTATTTCTGGTCCTCGTAAATCAGCCCCAGTTTGACGAAGGTGGTGAGTACGTCGCGGTCCAGATGCCGGTGCTTGAGGAGATAAGCGAACACCCGCCTGTTGGTGTCGTTGGCGGGTGGTAATTCAAAAGGTTTCTTCACCTTTTCTTTGGGCTTGGTCACCGGGGAGCAGAGCTGGCTGACGTCCTCGTTCAGCAGCGTCAGTACCGCCTCCTGGTAGTTCATGCTGTAAAACTCCTTGAGGAAGGACACCGGCCCGCCTCCCTTTTCGGCGGCGTGATCGTACCACTCATTGCCCTGAACGATGACGCTGTGGTTGCTGGACATTCGGAACTCCGGCCCGGAACGGATGAGCGGCTCCCCTTTGAATCGGAGGAACTCCACCAAGTCTACCGCGTTGGTCCGAAGTTTTTGTTCTTCTGTGAAATGAATGTAGGGCATTTTGATACCTCCTACAGGCAGACGCTCAATCTTTTTGTGGCTTATATGAGGGACGAGAAGGGAATGGGCGCCACCGACTTGACCTTCTCCCGCATTGATCGGGACACCATTCTCGGTTTCTTGGCTTGGTTGGAAAATGTGCGGGGAAGCAGTGCCTCTACCCGCAACCAGCGCTTGATGGCACTGCGGTCTTTCTTGGATTTTGCCGGACAGATTGATTGTACACAAACGGCACTATACCTTTCCGCTTGCAACATCCCCTACAAGGAAGCTCACGGACGGATCGTTGAATTCTTGACCGAACCGGCGCTGACCGCGCTGCTTCAGCAGCCCAATCCTTCCAAACAGAAAGATCTGCGGAATCTGGTGTTTATGATCCTCATGTATGATACCGCCGCCCGGTGCAGCGAACTCCTCGATATGAAGGTCTGCGATCTGCGGCTTGACACAAAACATCCAATTGCGTACCTGCATGGGAAGGGACGAAAAACCCGGACAGTGCCTTTACTGAACAGAACGGTCCAACACTGCAGGCAGTATCTGAACAAATTCCATTCCGACGAGGAGGACCACAGCGACGCTCCGCTGTTCTATACCGTGATCCATGGGATACAACAGAAGATGTCTCCTGATACAGTAGCTGCGTTCTTTACAAAGTATGGCAGCATGGCAAAGACTGTTTGTCCAGAAGTCCCGGAACACATCCACCCGCATATGATGCGGCACACACGGGCAATGCACTTATACCAGTCTGGGATACCCATGGTGCTGCTTTCGCAGTATCTTGGCCATGCACAGGTTGAAACTACTATGATCTACGCCCATGCGGATACTGAGATGAAACGGGCTGCGATTCAAAAGGCCGATGCTGTTCGCAAGGTAAAGCCTACGCCAGATGAAATCTGGGCGGATAATGAGGAGATGATTCTGACGCTGTCTGGCCTATAGCAATCATAAAAAATGGCGCCAGCAGTTGACAGGAGTGGTGGTATAACAAGAGATGATAAAAATGTTGCGCAACGAAGCGCATACTGCGAAAATGGAATATCCGCAAATCTGAAGAGTTCCAGGGCGCAATTCAACAAGCTCTCGCATTGATTGGTCCAGGCGATGTGCGTCACTGATTTGTTCACGCAGGTTATTGTTGATATTTTTGATGGTTGTTATAGCATGAAACAATAATATTTAGTATTTACTTAACCTTACTCCAAATTTGCCGATAATATAGTTATAGGATCAAAATTAGGCGATGACGATTCTTTCACCAAACAACAGTCAGAAAGGAGAACCAGACTATGAAGACTTTTATGTCCTGTATTCTTGCCGCAGCGATTGTCTTAACCAGTATTTGTGGCTCGGCCTCAGCAACCAGCGTCTGGGACCAACCCCTGTCAACCACTGACTGGGATTCAATTCCTGTAGACCCAGACTACTCGGTCGGTATTAAGTTGGACAAAACTGTGTACAGCGCAGAGAATACAATTATTAACGTCGAACTGCTCAATTACGCTTGGGATACAGAGCCGGATATCGTTGAAATTATCTGGCTTGACACCGGCAATGTCGTATTCTATAGCGAGGCCAGAGAGACATCTCTCACCATTGACATCGACCTGCACCCTGGGGAGTACCTGTTGCGTGTGCGTAGGAGCGCAGACCAGGAAACGTATTGGGATACATACTGGAATACGAGCTGGAACGAGAATTGGAAGGAGGACTGGAATGCATATTGGGAGGCGAATTCCTCCTCCGTGCATTTTTCCGTTGAGGGTTCATCCGAGTTATTGTGCTTGAAAGGTGACGCAGCCGTAGAGATCCCTTCAGAAACAGAAGTGATGTTAGGTGCTAGACTGGAGTGGGACGGGTTGCTAGATGGTGGTCCTTATACGGTAACCCGGAGAGATGAAACGTATTTTCAGGTGGAAGCAGTTAGTATTGAAGACATCTCTGACAACTGTTTTGTTGACGAGGGTTTGAAGTCCGGCGGAGTCTACACGTATACTGTATCAGCTGGAGGAAAGACATCAAACCCGATTGTGATCGACCTGAGCGGACTCCCTCCGCTGGAGTACGCAGGGAACAAGTATAACAGGGTGGTTGTGCTAAAAATCGGTGATCCCTATATGTATTCTGCGAAAAACAAGAAGTCAGCTATTGCCGGGAGCGGGCTAGAGGAAATCAGGGCAATTGACGAGAATGATCGGAGCGTAACACCGATTATCATAGACGAGCGTACAATGATCCCCGTGGCCCCGCTGATAGATGAAATGGGCGGATCGGCCAGTTGGAACGGCGATAATCGGGTTGTTACGATTCGTCTGTTGGATCATACCACTCTGCTGTACAATACCCTGGAGATTCCAGTTAACAAGAAAACAGTCTATCTCAATGGCGAGGGGAGGAAGTTCGATATCTCCGCACAGATTAAATATGGCCGCACACTGGTGCCGATCCGTTTGCTAGAGTTGCTGGGCTGTGACGTGGAGTGGGTTGACGATAGCCAGAGCGTTGTGATCTGCTATTGGGATGGTGAGGACATTGAGTAAAAAGAGGGGTGCCTCTAAAAAAAGCGAGCGGAAGAGTCCGCCTCCAAAGGCCCAACAGAGCAACCCATCTCCAGAAGTCCCGCAGGGCAGTCAACCGCCAGAAGTCCCGCAGAGCGGTCCATCCAAAAAGAGAAATCTTGGATGGTATGTGGCAATTCTGCTGCTTGTCATCTTTGGTTTTATCTGTTGGCGACTATTTCCAAGATCATCCACAATTTGCTTTGATGGAACTGTAGATCAAGCTTCATTTTCTGTCCCATTGGACAAGCTGGCTGCATATGGCATAAAAAGCGATGCGCAATACAATGGGAAGCTTGTATTCAGTGCCGAAGAAACAGAGACGATATATGTGGTGGAAGCGTCTATGCCGGAAGAGGAAATCCGGCAGATTCAGGAAAACGGATACCCCGATTGGGAGTCCAGTAGCGAGGTATTTCCCTTTATCGACGGCAGCGCGACGCTCTCTGCTCTGTCGGAAGCCGAATCCGAATCCAGACTCCTGATGAATCTTATGCTGGAACCACAGGAAGGGGAAAGCCTTACCTACAACATAGAGATCACACGGGTCAAGGAGGATGGGAAAGCAGAAATAAACCAGATTGAGCTGAACACCTTTTCGTCGGAGCCAATCATTAAGTTGTACTGCGCCTGCGATATTAATATGAAAGGCACAATGAAGACGATTCCAGCAGGACTGTATCGGATCGTTGGCTGCCAGTCCATCAAATTTTTTGCCGCCCCTGGTAGCTCTGAGGATCGTGAAAACGGTTATTACCCCCAGCTAAATATGTCCCTGAATCACTTTAATATTACGAATGCAGAGAAGCGCACTTTTGAAATTACTTACTCCGCCAAAACGGAATTCAGAGAGATCGGGTACGTGGAAGTGGAAGGAGATGTTCAGGCGGGACGGTGGCTGGAGCTGGAAATCGGCGACATAGGACAGTATCCTATCCCAATTAAGATATATGGCTGTGCTGGGGAACTGAAAGCGGCAGACAAAAACCTCTATCCGAGCTTGTGGCAATTGTTTGTGGACAAATCTCCGGACTTGTTTATGGCAGCAATTGTGGGAGCGGTTTTAGCTTATCTGATTGATAGAGTGAAAAGAGGGCCCAAAAAGGGTTGAGTCAAGTATGACTATACCACCATCAGCTCACTCCGCTTCTCCGAGAAGACATTTGGTGTGTTATATCGTGTGCAACTCACAAAATGCTATAGATTTCAATAAAAATGGGGAGGCAATAAATGGGGTGCCCTCTGCCCCAAAGGAGATGCGTACAGATGAAATCGGACAAGATGGCACAAAAGCGTCTAGACTACCGCCGTCGGATTACCTTCTGGTATACGGTGCTTCTGCTCACTGCATTTTTGCTCAGCTTTGATGCTTCAGGCTATCAGGGAATATCCCATGTGAAATTCCGGGTGCTCTTGGGACTTAGCGCCGCTTATTTTGTCGCCATGACCTTGCTGACCATGGATCAGTTTCTGACGAGACAGCTCAAAGACTGCAAACCCCTGGCACTGTGGCGGCGTGCAGGTTGGTCTCAGAGACTGGTGTTCCTCTACATGGGATTCACGTGGCTGTCCGCTGTATGTTCCCCCTGGTGGCCCGCTACCGTGCTGGGCGCAAGCCGCCTTGAGGGGGCGTTATCCATCACCATCTGCTGCCTGAGTTTTCTTTTGGTTTCGACCTATGGCCAGCCGGATCGCCGTCTGCTTGGAGTACTGGGCGTGTCAGTAACTCTGTTCTGTCTGCTGTGCCTAGTACAGATGGCAGGATTCAATCCGTTCAGCCTGTATCCCGACGGATATGGCTATGCTGATGCCGGTATGGCATACAACGGCGCTTATCTGGGTACTATCGGAAATGTAGATTTGGTAGCTGCGTTCCTGGCTTTGGCGTCTCCTATTCTGCTATACGCTTTGGTTCGCTTGCCTGGGCGGCTCAAGTGGATCCTGTTGGTTCCTTTGGCCCTGGCACTAGTGGTACTGGTGCGGATGTCCGTGATGGCTGGACTGATAGGTGCAGGAGCGGGATGTTTACTGTCCCTCCCTGTTGCGGGTGTTTGCGGCACCAAAGCCCGCCGCAACTGGACACTACTGGTAGGTAGCGCAGTTTTGGTTGGCTTGTCGGCGATGTTTTTTGTGGACCTTGGCGGCGAGTTGCCACATCAGGTTCACATGCTGCTTCACGGCCAGGCTACCCTTTCTTTTGGTTCCGGGCGTTTGTTTATCTGGATCCAAGTGTTGGAGCGAATCCCGGAGCATCTCTTGTTGGGGACTGGACCGGACACGATGCTTTTCGCTCAGTTCACTCCCTTCACCCGCTACGACCCAGAGTTCGGCCGTACCATCATTGCTCAAATCGACACCGCTCACAACGAGTATTTGAACATCCTTTACCACCAGGGCATTCCCGCCCTTGTTGCCTACTTGGGGGTACTGGCAGTGCTGGCAGTGGGCTGGCTGCATGTTTCTATGGAGGATGTGGGTGCGGCAATTCTGGGTGCGGGAGTGCTGGGTTACTGTGTGCAGGCGTTTTGGGGCATCAGCTGTCCGCTGACCGCTCCCTTTTTTTGGATAGCCTTGGGCTTGCTTGCGGGGCGGGTGGAGAAAATACCTACAAAGATTTTTAGGGACAGATGTGCAAAAGTATATTGAGAAGTTTGATTACAATCCCTCGCTATCCAGGGACGACCACTACATTTAAGGAGGATGCTTATGAAAAATCGGATATTAGCGCAAATACTGATACTATGTATAGTGTTTTCCGCTTTGCCTATGACAGCGTGGGCAACCCCTGAAGTGATACCTTCCCCGTATATTGAGGATGTCCGCGATAACGGTCAAATTCCTGCCGACAAATTCTTAACAGTAATCGCAACTAGTAATGATCTTTACATCACCAGTATAGCTCTCAAGGCAATTAATGCGGACAGCGGAAAGGAAAATATTCTTGCAACATCTGGTTCGATCCAGATCTCTCGATCCAGCAACGGTTGCTATGAGTATAAACAGGACTTTGTCCTTAATGGGGATCTCAAAATTACTGGGGGAAAGTGGTCATTTGAGGTGAAATCTACATATAAACCAATCAAGGGAGGTTCCGAAGTAAAAAGCAGTATCAGGATGTTGCCAAACGACTATGAAAAGGCACACTGGTACTCTTATTACACAATCGTGAACGGTACACCAGAAATGATTTCTCCGTCCCCATCAGACGATTCCCTGGTTCCTCCACTGGATAATCCACCGATTTCCCCACCAGACGATCCACCGGTTTCCCCACCAAACGATCTGTCAGTTTCCCCACCAGAAAATCCACCGGTTTCTCCACCAAACAATCAGCCGATTTCCCCACCAGAAAATCCACCGATTTCTCCACCAAACAATCCGCCGGTTTCCTCATCAGACAATCAACCAGTTCTTCCAGAATGCTACACTACTGGCTGTACCGATGTGTCGAAAAGTGCCTGGTACTATGATGCAGTGAGGTTTGCTATTGAAAACGGCTTGATGAATGGCATCGGCAACAATCTTTTTGCTCCTGACGCAAACCTTTCCCGCGCACAGCTGACTCAGATCCTTTACAACAAAGAGGGAAAGCCCACTGTCGACAGTATTAGTCCCTTTACCGATGTAGGGGGGGCGTGGTATTCAGATGCAGTTATCTGGGCAACGGAAAAGAACATTGTTAGCGGCTATGGCAACGGTTTGTTCGGCCCGGATGATAATATCACACGCGAGCAGCTTGCTGTAATGCTGTGGCGGTATGCAGGAGAACCTATAGCCAGTACAAACCTTACTTTCAGTGATACTGACCAGATTAGTGGCTTTGCCCAATCTGCGATTTGCTGGGCCGTTGAGAATAAGATTCTTAACGGTAAAGGAAGCAATATTCTTGCCCCCAAGAGCTTTGCAACGAGGGCAGAGGTTGCTCAAATGCTCAAAAACTATTTAGGATAACCGAAAACTCATACCCTAAAGAGTGCCCGGATACATGGTCAGCATCCATGTACCCGGGCACTCTATGGGGACAACAACTTTACCTAATAGCAAGATTCAAAATTGCTGACACCAGACCTGTAGGGGCGGCAAATATGATGATTGCTATAATCTAACTTAGATTCCTAATTAATGCTATTTGTTATTCCGAAGTTTTTGCGGGTAAAGCCCTTTTTAGCAGGGCTTACCGCTATTGCTTCGGAATAACTATTTTCTCGGCATAATCGGTGCAGGGGGAGCCGAAGGTGATGATGTCCACCGGCTCGATCTTCCCGCCATCCATCTGGGAGATGTCGCCGTAGTGTTTCATGTTAGGAAACCGCCGCGTGGTCACCCGGATGGGGAACGGCTCAATCTCCGAGGCCCAGACCGGGGTGACGCCAGCCAGCAGCCCACCCAAAGGAAATCCCCCGGAGCCGTCAAACAGGCTGCCGAGGGTCAGTGTGTTTTTCTGGTCCATCCAGTTCCACCAGCCTTTCCCGCAGGGCAGAATAAAACGCCTTGGTTCCGAGGCGGTTCCCGGCTTTCAGCCATTCGTCCTCGAAATCAAAGCGTTGTTCCAGTTGTAAAACCGTATAGTCTGATTTGAAGGAGCGCCAGGTCATGGCGTCCCACCGCTTGAGCTGCGCCCACAGGTCGGGGAAGTCTCGGTAAAGCACACGACAATCCGCCAAAGATTGAAGCGGGCAGCACCAGCAGGACACCCGGTGGAACTTTTCATACAGCCCACCCCAATCATATCCGCGCTCCTTGCAATAGGCGAGGCAGTCGGCCTCGGTCATACCCCACTCCACCAGCGGGAGCCGCGCCCCATCCTTCTGATTACACTTCCGGTTGATGCGGTGGGTCTCATCGGCGGCGATGCCGATGTACTCCAGCACCTCGTATTTCTCCCGGAGTTGCTGGAGGTACTGCTCCCTGGGGCGGTTTTTGAGGACTTCGGTACACCAGCGCAGCTTTGGCCCCGTCCAGCTATAGCCATCCCGGTCTACCCCGTACTTGATGGCATTGCGCGACCTGGGCTTGCGGTTGATTTGCTTGTGCGCGAACAGATACTCGAAATCGTCTGGACATTTGACCGTGGTGATCTCCCGCCCAATATCCCGCTCCACCTTCCGAATGTGGTCGTAAAGGGCAGGAAATTCAAGCCCCGTATCGCAGAAAAGGATAACGTCAACCGGCACATCTTCCTCCAGCAGCCGGAGGAGCATGGCGGTCGAGTCCTTCCCGCCCGAAAAACTACAGACTCGGAGAATCGGCTTTTCCATCATCAGCCCTCCTCACCCACCAGCTCATCGTAGCGATAGGTCAGCCCATCTCGCTGGACGGAAACGCCATCGGCGGAGCCGACCTGCTCGATGTACCGCTTGACGATCACATCGCAGAACTTCTCGTCCAGCTCGATCATGCAGCAGGAGCGGTCGGTCTGCTCACAGGCGATCAGCGTGGAGCCGGAGCCGCCGAAGGGGTCCAGCACCAGGGTGTTGCTCATGCTGGAGTTCATGATGGGGTAGGCCAGCAGCGGGATCGGCTTCATGGTGGGGTGGTCGCCGTTCTTCTTGGGTTTGTCGAACTCCCAGATGGTGGACTCCTTCCGTCCGGTGTACCACTGGTGTCTGCCTTTTTTCTTCCAGCCAAATAAAATCGGCTCGTGTTGCCACTGGTAGGGGGAGCGCCCCAGCACCAGAGATTGCTTTTTCCAGATACACGTCCCGGAGAGCCGGAATCCGGCATCCGCAAAGGCGCGGCGGAAATTCAGCCCCTCAGTGTCGGCGTGAAACACATAGATGCTGGCATCATCGGCCATCGCTGCCTCGGTATTCTGGAACGCCGCCAGGAGGAATCGGTAGAAAGCATCATCTGCCATGTTGTCGTTCTTGATCTTCCCGGCGTTGCCTTCGTAGTTCACATTGTAAGGCGGGTCCGTGATGACCAGATTGGCCTTGCGGTCGCCCATCAGGAGGGCGAAGGTCTCCGGTTTGGTGCTATCCCCACAGACCAGCCGGTGCCGACCCAACGTCCACACATCTCCGGCCTTGGTGATGACCGGGGCCTTCAGCTCGGCGTCCACATCGAAATCATCATCGTGAACCTTGTCCTGCTGGGCGTCCTTGAACAGCGAGTCGATCTCCGCAGGCTCAAAGCCGGTGAGGGACACATCGAAGTCGGCCCCCTGGAGGTCGGCGATGAGCAGGGCCAGCTTGTCCTTATCCCACTCGCCGGAGATTTTGTTGAGGGCGATGTTGAGCGCCTTTTCCTTCTCGGCGTCCATCTCAACTACCACGCACTCCACCTCGGTGATGCCCATATCCAGCAGCACCTTCAGCCGCTGGTGTCCGCCCACGACAAAGTCGGTGGTCTTGTTCCAGATCACCGGCTCCACATAGCCGAACTGCTCGATAGAGCGTTTCAGCTTTTCGTATTCAGCATCCCCCGGCTTGAGGTCCTTCCGGGGATTGTAGTCGGCGGGAATCAGATCCGCCGTGTGTTTTCTCTCGATTACCATGCTGGACTCCCTTCTCAAATCTTACCCTTCCGGGCTTGGAGCAGACGCTCCATGACATCATCCTGGGGCGTAGCCCCGCCGTACTCCCCGGCGCAGTTCTCTTTGACGATCTGGTAAATTTCCATCCACAGCCGGTTGGTCTGGGACATGAAATTCTGGCTCATAGCCACATAGGGGCTTTGGATGGCGTTGCCAGTGGTAGGGTGCTTGGCGAGGAAGCCGTACTCGGTGATGGCCTCCTCGCACTGAATCCACCGGGCCACGCTCATGGCGTACCGCTCCAGGAGCTGCGGGGACACCAGTGAGGCACACTTCCGCTGGGCCAGCCAGTTCCAGGTGGCCTCATAGATTTCGGCGGCGATGAGCGGCCTGCCGTCCTTCTGGGTAGCGGAGAGCATGGCGGAGGGCTTGGGCATGGGTTGGCCCTCCAAATCGGCGGTAGTGTCAAAGTCAGTGACGGTCAGCCGCCGTCTACCAGGGTTGCCCTCGGCGATCTTGTCCGCCAGGGGTTTTTTCTTGGCCCCAGCGCCCACACGAGCGCCGCCCCGGTTGGTGCCGTCTTTGGCCACGGCTCACCACCTCCTTTCGCTGCCGGGGTATATACCCCCTTTGAAACCGCGATTTTGCGCAAATGACCCCGCGCCGTTCCCCACGGGGCAGGACTGTAGAGATTTTTACCCCCCTACCTCTCAGTAGGTGTACTCCTTGTTCTGCGGCCAGCGGTCACCCATCTCCACCGTGATGCGGGAGTGGCATGGCTTACACAGTGCCATGAGATTATCCTCCGCATGAGTGCCGCCGTGGGCCAGCGGCTTGATGTGATGGATTTCCTCGGTAGGGGTGAGGATGCCGCGTTTGTAGCACTCCTCGCAGAAGGGGTGGGCGGCGGCGTATCGGTCACGGATGCGCTGCCATGCTCTGCCGTAGCGCCGCTTGGTGGCGGGGTCCCGCTGGTAGCGTTCATAGCGGCGGTTCTCCTGTTTGGCGTGGGCCTCGCAGAACCGCCCATCGGTCAGGTTGGGACAGCCGGAGAAGCCGCAGGGGCGGCGGGGCTGTTTCGGCATGGTGTTCACCTCCATCCGGGCAAAAGAAAAGCCACCGCAGGAGGTAGCTCCCACGATGGCTGTCCTTCATTCTGTTTTCCTATCCTACATGATACACCATTCCCTTAGTGCGAAATAGTGCGTTTTACTGAGCGGCCAGAATTTTTTCAATTTTATTCAGTGCCTTGCTGTGTACCTCGTAGACGTGGCGGAGACGAAAGCCCATCTCCACGGCGATCTGCTCCCAAGTTTTGTAGCAGAGATACCGCCCTTCCAGAAGAAGCTGGCAGTCAACATCGTCCACCTCTCTGATGGTCCTCACCAGTTCACGCTTCAAATCCACCAGCCGGTCGATGTCCCGGTTGATCTCCGCTTGCAGGTCGATGATCTTCACCACCGCATCCGCCACCGTGGAGCGGTCATGATTGGGAGCCTTCGGCATCCCTGTGACATTCGATGTGCATTTGGTGGCCAAGTCGTTCAAAGCGGTCACTTGGTCGATCTTGCTATTGATGCGGTTATCCAGGCGGTACGCCTGGGACAGATATTCTTTCGCTTTCATTTCTCGTTACGCTCCTTCCGCAGTTTTTCCATAAGTACCACTCCGTCAAGAGATGTCAGGACAGAGAACCAGCCGGAGCGGAAGAACCGCTCAACATCTGAGACTGTGCGCAGGGCAAGGGGGTAATTGGGGTTGACCCTCAAATCCCGCAGCGCATCCCGGTAATCCTCAACGGCCCGGAGAACAATGCCGTTTGCCAGATTTTCATACGGGGTCAATCGGCTGCACCTCCAGATTTGCTTTCACCGCATCGATCAATGCGGACTGTGTTTTCTCTTTCCTGCTCAGAGCGGACATGATCCGCTCGTCTATCGTGTGGTTGGCGATGATGTGGTGGATGACCACGGTATCCGTCTGGCCCTGCCGCCACAGGCGGGCGTTGGCCTGCTGGTACAGTTCCAGTGACCAGGTCAGCCCGAACCAGACCAGGGTGGAGCCTCCGGCCTGGAGATTGAGGCCATGTCCGGCAGAGGCGGGGTGGATGAGGGCCACGGGCAGTTCCCCGCGATTCCACCGGGCGATGCTCTTCGATGTGTCCAACGGAGAAAACGGGATGTGGAGTTTGTAAAGCCGCTTTTCGATACGCTCCCGGTCATGCTGGAACCAGTAGGCCACCAGCACCGGCTTCCCGTTTGCCGCTTCGATAAGGTCCTCCAGCGCGTCCAGCTTGCGGTCGTGGATGGGGAACACACGCTTGTCCTCGCCGTAGACGGCCCCGTTCGCCATCTGGGACAGTTTGTTGCCGAGAGCCGCAGCGTTCCCGGCATCCACTTCCTCGCCGCCCAAGGAAACCACCAGCTCAGAGCGCATGGTGTCGTAGGTCTGCCGCTCCCGCTCGGAGAGGGTAACTCGTACCTCGTTGAACACACACTCCGGCATCTGGAGGTGGTCGGTGGCCCGCATGGAGATGGTGATGTCAGAAATCTTCTCATAGATGGCCTCCTCCGCTCCGGGGAGGGGTTTGTAGGAGAACACCACCTGGCCGTTTCGCTTGTCCGGCTGGAAGTACCGGGCGCGGTAGTGGGTGATGTATCTCCCCAGCCGCTTGCCCATGTCCAGGAGCCGGAACTCCGCCCATAGGTCCATCAGCCCGTTGCTGGAGGGTGTGCCAGTCAGCCCCACGATCCGCTTGACGCCGGGACGGACTTTCAGCAGAGAGCGGAACCGTTTTGCCTGATAGGATTTGAAGGAGGACAGTTCATCGACCACCACCATGTCGTAGTCGAAGGAGAGGTCGCTCTCCTCAATGAGCCATTGGACGTTTTCCCGGTTGATGATGTACACAAATGCCCGTTGATGCAGCGCCGCCTTCCGCTCGACCTCGCTCCCCACCGCCAGCGACCAGGACAGGCCCCGGAGGTGGTCCCACTTTTTGATCTCGGTGGGCCAGGTGTCCCTTGCCACCCGGAGCGGGGCAATGACCAGCACTTTCCGCACCAGAAAGCTGTCCAAGCACAGGTCATAGAGGGCGGTGAGGGTGATGACGCTCTTGCCGAGGCCCATATCCAGCAGGACGGCGGCAATGGGATGTGTCAGGATGAAGTCGGTGGCAAAGCTCTGATAATCATGGGGACTGTATTTCACTGAGGACACCTCCGATCTGTTCCGGCCTGTCGATGCAGTACACCGAAAAGCCGAGTCCTTCCAACTGTGCCTTTCTCCGAACCTGCAAGGGCCGGAGTTTTTTGCCTGGGGCTTTCAACTCTACAAAGGCCAGTATCCCGTTAGGGAGTAACACCATGCGGTCGGGCATCCCGTCATATCCGGGGCTTATGAATTTTGGGGCAAGGCCACCCATCGCTTTGACTGCCGCAACCAGCTTGGCCTCCACAGTTTTCTCACGCATAGCTGTCAGCGCCATTTTAAAATGTCGTTTTTTGCCGAAACGGAATGTCGTTTTTTACAGGGTAGCATACAGGTGTTATA
>ERZ808041.967-NODE-967-length-14058-cov-4.078893_pt1 | contig 14058 bp, 12 predicted proteins | sample MGYA00380192_ERZ808041 | MGnify/ENA primary metagenome ERZ808041 (study PRJEB31490, sample SAMN06133412) | mouse gut metagenome | isolation source: Z1_1 | host: mice | place: China: Chengdu | collected 2015-05 ... | reverse complement strand
GATTGGATGAACCGCTACCCCCGCAAGATTCTTGATTACAAATGCTCTGACGATCTTTTTCTTGCCCACCTGAAAACTCTATGACTGTTTGAGGATGTGTGACGGTATGCCGAGTTTGCCAAGATTGAATGAAGAAATGGTTAACGAAATATTCTTTTCCAACTTTTTGAAAGTTGTCCTGCCGTTTGCGATTACGATGATTGTTTTTATGATCATCCGTATGTTATTTCGCAGGGCGTTGTGGGATATGCCAAAGATAAAGGCAATTGTTGATGTTGTTCTCGTTTTGATCTTTCTTCTGGTGTGTGTTGTTTTTGTGTGGCCTTTGGTCAGGCATTTGATTGAAACGAATGATATTCCGGACGGTGACGTATTTGTGAATGAGGACGGGACACCGTATGAATATCATGACCCTACAGAATGGTTTGATGTAGCATCCAATGTTGAGTTTCACGACCCATTTGACCCGGAGAATTTGCCGGATGCAGTCTCCAGCGCGGAAGGGAAAGATTCGTTTAGTTTAAGTGATTCCAGCGACGCGGTTTCATCTGCTCCTTATGATTATGATGAGCTTCGGGAAGAATTGGAAGAAGGTTTAAAGGAACGCAACAAAAATATTGAATATAAGGATTGGCATCTTTTTGACCCTTATGATTATGATTTCAATCCTGCCGGGACAGATTATAGCTATGACCCTATGAATGATTTTGACACGCCTACACGATCGGGCGATTATGACGCATCTTTGACGGAATAATACCATTGCGTTTCTATAGACTCAGAACATCATCAAAAAAGGTTGAGGGGCAAGCTATGCCCTTCAACCTTTTTCCTATTTTATGGAGACTACTTTTGTTGAAAATAAACGAACTTTTAAATTTCCACTACTTTTTTCGCAATTTCACTTGCAATTCACCAATTTTTTCCGATGCACCTTTTGCCGTCAGGCTTTGACGATCAGCGCCATAAATTCGAGCGGCTGTGTCCCGGCGTTGGCGATGCTGTGCCCCTCGCCGGAAGGCGTGTATGCGCAGTCGCCTGCGCGCAGCGTGACCCATTCGCCGTTGTCGCAGTAGCGCGCCGCGCCGGCGAGGATATAAAACGTTTCGCTCTCGCCGTGGTGCTCGTGCCAGCCGATCGAACAGCCCGGCTCAAGCGTCATCTTTGCAAACAGGCGTCCATGGCCGCAAAACTGCGCCTCATCGATCACCGGCGTCTGCACCGCGCGTCCGTCGCCGCCGCGCATCTGCTCCTTTATAATGGGGCGGATATTTTCTTTCCTTGTAACCATATTCAAATACCTCCTCATGGCATCGTTTTGCTTACTCGAACGGCCGCAGATTTCCGTCGAGCACAGCCGTGCGCACCACGCGCACCCAACCGGCGCGGGCGCCGCCCTCCTGCGCGAACGTGTCAAGCAGCAGCGTCGGATTCAGGTTAAAGGCGCTGCCGGCAGCCGCGCGGATGGAAAATGTCAGCGTATCGCCTTCAGCATGCGGTTCCCCAAGGGTAAAATGCGGCTTCACATCGACGACGCGCTCGCCTTTTTTCCCCTTCTTGACGACCGGAACCGTCTCTCTGGCGCACCAGCCCGCGAACGCCCGCCACGCTTCATCCGCGTCCACGCTGTCAAACTCCTGCGTCACCGTGTAGTCGGCCCATTTGATCGCGTCCGGCTTCATGACGGCGGGCGCGGCCGCATAGCAGCAGATTCCCTCCGGCAGCACGGCGTTGAGGCGGTCGACGACGGCTTCCATCGGCAGCGTTTCGGTCAGGCGGAAATCCATCGATTCGCATTCGCTCTCATAACCGAGCGCAAGCGGCAGCGCAAACGTCAGATACACATGCGGATGAAAGCCGAGCGTGTGCCATACGGGCAGCTTCGAACGCTTGAGCGCGCGTGAAATGCAGCGCACCAGGTCGAGATGCGAAATATACTTTGCGCGTCCCTGCTTTTTATAAAAGACGCGCGCCGTCACGGCAAACAGATCAGTCCCCAAAGCACGCACCTCCCAACAGACGGTTAGCGCCGCAGCCCGAGCAATGGGCGCGGCAGTGCGGCGTTGTGCCGCCAGCGTGGGCGCGCTCATTTTCCCGCACCAGAAACGCCTTCGACACACCGTAATCGAGATGGTCCCACGGCATCACCTCGTCATAGGCGCGCCGGCGGTTGGCGTAAAATGAGAAGTCGACGCCGCAGACCGCGGCCGCGTCCTCCCAACGCTCCATGGAAAAGAAATCGTTCCAGCCGTCAAGCCGCGAGCCTTCGCGCCACGCGTATTCGACCACCGGGCACAGCCGCCTGTCTCCGCGCGCGAGCGCCGCCTCCAGAAAACTGGTCGGGCTGTCGTGGTATTTGACGGAAATTTTACGCGACGAAACCGTGTCAAGCAAAATTTTCTGTTTGCGGCGCAATTCCTCCATCGTGTCCTGCGGTTCGAACTCGAACGGCGTAAACGGCTTCGGCACAAAGCACGCCACAGACACCGTCACATTGACGCCGCGTCCCTTCGGCTTGTCCGGCATGTGGTAAAACGCGTCCACAACCTTCTGCGCCAGATGGATGATCCCCGCGATATCCTCGTCCGTTTCGGTCGGCAGCCCCATCATAAAATAGAGCTTTACATTTGTATAACCGCCGGAAAACGCCGTTTTGCAGGTACGCAGGACCTCCTCCTCCGTGACGTTTTTATTGATTACATCCCGCAGGCGCTGCGTCCCCGCCTCCGGCGCGAAGGTCAGGCTACTCTTTCTGATATCCTGTACCTTTCCCATCACGTCCAGAGAAAAGGCGTCGATTCGCAGGGAGGGAAGGCTGATGTTGATGCCATCTCCTTTGAACTCCTCAATCAAAAATGTTACCAGCTCTTTTAGCTGGCTGTAATCGCTTGAGCTTAGTGAGCTCAGTGAAATCTCCTCATGTCCGGTGTTCTTGAGCATCTGACAGGCGTATTTTTTCAGCATCTCTACATTCCTCTCCCGTGTGGGTCGGTAAAGCATTCCTGCCTGGCAGAAGCGGCATCCTCTGATACATCCTCTCTGGATTTCAAGCACAATACGGTCCTGGGTTACCTTGATAAACGGGACTACCGGCGCCTTGGGATAATAGGTGTCCGTAAGATTTTTTACCATCTGTTTCTGGATCGTGGCTTTTGCATGAGGGTTTACGGGCGTAAACGCTGCTATGGTTCCATCCTCTTTATAAGCTGTGTCGTAGAAGCCTGGCACGTAGATTCCTTCAATCTTTGCCGCCTTTTCAAGAAAATCCTTCCGTGACCCATTATTTTTCCTGTTTTCTTTGTAAGCCTCAAGCAGTTGGTCATAGACTGTCTCTCCGTCTCCGATGTAGAACAGGTCGAAGAATTCTGCTAGAGGCTCTGGATTATAAGTGCATGGGCCTCCGCCGATTACGATGGGATCAGTATCCCTTCTGTCACAGGCAGATAGGGGGATGCCGCTTAAGTCCAGGATTTGGAGAATATTGGTGTAGCACATCTCATACTGGATGGTGATTCCCAGAAAATCAAATTCCTTGATTGGGTCTTGGGATTCCAGGGCAAATAAGGGGATGTGTTCTTCTCTCATTATCTTATCAAGGTCTATCCAGGGGGAGTAGACACGCTCGCACCAGACGTCGTCCCGACGGTTGAACATGTCGTAGAGAATCTGGATGCCTAAGTGGGACATGCCGATCTCGTAAACGTCGGGGAAACACATGGCGAAGCGGATATCCACCTTGCCGGGGTCTTTCATGACGCTGTTTACCTCGTTCCCGATGTAGCGGGCAGGTTTTTCGATTTTAAGTAATATTTCATCATTTAAGGCTAGTTTTCTCATAGGTTTCCTTTCTGTTTTTCTGCCAACATGACCCTGCACCGCTTTTTATAGCAGGCAATCCCATATTTCAGGATATTCTCAACCCCATCGTCTTCAAGGTCATCTTCATACTTTGTATATTCTATCTGTTTTAATGCCTCCTTGCATGCCCCCTCCAGATCTCCGTCATGGGCATATTTTACTTCTATGATAATCCCCATATCTCCGGTATCCGGCTCCGCAAGGATATCTGCATAGCCTTCTCCCATTTCCCGATTGGAAGAAATCCCCCAACGGGTTTTCACTCCTAGAATTCCAAGCAGCACTCCATGGTAAAAGTTTTCTTTCATCTCTGTTCTTACGGCTGTATCCCGAATACTGATGGTCTTCCTTAAATATTCTGTAAATATTTTCTCTACATTTTCTACATCTTCGTTCTGCAGGGCGTCACAGAAACGGTTCAGCATATCCCCGTCTTTCCGAACATTCTCTTTAAAGAACTCCATAATCTGCGTCACAAAAATATCCCGAATTTCCAGATTGGGAATCACCAGCTTCATCTGCCTTCCCTCTGCCCTCCCACGTTGGGTCAGATAACCGGTGGTAAATAGAAGGCTCCAGATATTGTCAATGGTTTGGTAAATCTCCGCGTATGTGAGCTCCTGATGGATTTCCTTTGTAATGGCTTCCCCTGCCACCAGACACTCAAGCTCTCGTTTGGTCGCAGCATCTGCCGATTCTTCTATAAACCGTTTCACTGCGTCATTGCTGCTGGTGTTAATCCAGTAATTTTCCGGCTGCGCGTCTTTATCATCCAATAATGAATCACAATAATTTAAAACATCCCATGGACAATATACATCTACATTGCCAAAATGATATCCGTCATACCATTTCTTTGCAGCATCATAACAATCCGGATATCCGTAATATTCTAAAAGCGACCTTACTTCTGCGTCTGTAAATCCAAAATACTCATCAAACCGTACATCCGTAACAGAACGCACCTTCAGATTATTAAGCCCGGTAAAGATACTCTCCTTTGAAATCCGAAGACAGCCGGTCAGCACCGCTAATTTCAGGCTGTTGTTCGTCTTAAGCACCTCCCCAAGCAGGCTTCGAATCAAAGAGATCATCTGGTCGTAGTATCCGTTCGCATGGGCTTTTGCCAGCGGAACATCATATTCATCAATCAGCACAATCACTTTTATACCATAATGTTTTTCCAGCATTCCCGACAACTGCCTTAAGCTGCTGCCAAGCGTACCTTCATTCATATTTTTATCCAAAAGATCTTTGTATGCTGTTTTATCATGTTCATTCAACTTTTCACTGTCCAAAAGAAAGTAGAACTTTGCCGCCGCTTCAATGATAACCTGAACTGCCATTTGATAAGCGAGCTCATAGGATCTTGCGTCAATCCCTTTCAGGGAAACTGAAATAACAGGATATTTTCCCATATATTCCTCAATAAGCTCAGTTTTTTTTGATATTTCCAGTCCGTCAAAAATACTTTTATCCCCATCCACCCCGAAAAAATGTTCCAACATACTCATATTCAGCGTTTTCCCAAATCTTCTAGGACGGGTGAACAGATTTACCGCACCCCAGTTATGGAGTAAGTCAGCAATAAACCCAGTTTTATCAATATAGTAAAAATCTTCTTTCCTAAGCTGTTCAAAATTTTCAATCCCAATCGGAAGTTTCTTCTTTCTCATCTCGATTTCTTTCCACACCTTTCCGTCATCCTCAAACTATTTTTCTTCCTTAGCTTCTATCCAAATGCTTTCGGTATTTATTTAACGCATTTTGCGCCGGTCACCATTCTCCATATAGTAGCGTTTCTTATCCTCATACATTCTTAGCTCTGCCGCCTTTATAACGGCGGTAATATCGGAGTTTTCTTCGCTTGACGCTGTCCCTACGGAAACATGGTAGCCCGCCTGTGTAACTTTTTCTTTGGCTTTATCAGCTTTTTCAGACACAATATTTACATCCATCTCAGCAAACACCAGAAACTCGTCGCCTCCGATTCGATAGACATTTTTCCCTCCGAAAAGCTCAACAAATGCATCTGCCACAGTCTGAAGCATCTGGTCTCCCGCGGCGTGTCCCTGGCTGTTGTTCAGCTCGTGCAGGCCGTTGGCATCAGCGTATACGCAGGCAAGGCAGGCGGGAAGGTTTGCCTCGTATCTGGCAAGTGTCTGCTCATAAGCGTTTCTGTTCTTAAGATTCGTTAGAAGGTCTGTGGTTGCCATGGCTTCTTTGGAACGGATTTCTTTCCGTGTGCGGACAATGTCCCATAGGAAAAAGGCAATCAGGACGGCTGCTACGTAGATTCCAAGCCAGTCCAAAACCTTTTTAATATAATCCGTTTCCCTGAATACAAAACTTTCCGGAACGGACACCAGGACAAACCAGTCGTTTACACCAATCGGCTCATAGGCTGTGTATAAATATTCTTTGAGCCTTTTGGAAAAATATGCTGTTCTTCCTCCCACGCCATCTGCAAAATCATTGATAATCTGTTCTTCGCTATACCCTTTTTTAATTTGGTGGTTCTCCAGGGAAGCCCCATTCTCTATCTGTCCATGCAGGGTATCCATGATGTACTCCTGATTCTGGGCATCAACAATGAAAATATTCGCATTTCCATCGAAAATATTTACCTCAAAATAATCGGACAGCTTTTGCGGTTCTATCACGCCAAATAAGATGCCTTCTGTCTGGCTGTTTCTTTCAATGGGAACGTTAAAAAACAGGACAAACTTGTCCGACTCAAGGCTGTCTGGCTCAACATTGGTGATACAAGCACCTTTTTGAGCCAATTCGTCGAAGGTGATTCCATTTATCGGTGTTGCCAAATCTCCGTCTGGTTTTAGAATCTGGTCGTCTGGAAGCACGATTCCAACGCGGGATACCATATCCATGTTTTCATTCATCTGCAGAATCTTGATTACGTGTTCGGAGGTAATATCATCTTCCTCCTCGATAAGCTGAGCCAGCATTTCAAGATAGGTTTGGGTGGAGGAAAACTGTAACTGGATATCTCTCTGTAAGTTCTGGGTTTCCTGCTCTAAGGTGCGCAGACAGAAATCCACGGAGTAAGAGCGCAAAAGCCATAGGACGACAACGAAGCCTACTCCGATTAGGATTCTGAGGATTATGGCGGCGGTAATATTTTCAATGCCCTGGCGGTTTATTTTCTTTAGTACTGTTTTTATCTTTTTCTCAAGTTCCATTTTTTTATTCCTCCGGCAATGTAGGATATTGTCTGTTGATAACTATTGTTCTTTCAGTTTTTCTTCTAGCCATTGTTCAAAGCTGCCTTCTGCTTCTATTATATATTACATTTGGCAAATCGGCAAAACATTTATTTTATATTTACAGAATACAGGCAAAAACAGCACCTAAGCCATTTGGCCCAGATGCTGCCTGCGAAAGCATATTCTTTTTATTCCTCCACTACCGCGCTAATCTCAACAGAAGAAACACTGTCTCCGTTAAGGCCAATCGTCATCTCCGTATCTCCGCTTTCATAGACCAGCTTTGATGCGGATTCTTCTGATGCATCCCCATAGGCTTCTGTCACCGCGTCCTTGGTACTGCCGATGCTGATTCCCTTGTCTGTGGAAACCGTATCGTCCATGAACACAACGGACAATACATAATCCTTGTCGCCATCCGGATAGGTATTAAGCTTGAAGCCAGGATATGTGTACACCTTGTCAAGCCCCTCGAAAGCACAGCTCTCTGACTCAAAATATTCGTCCGCATCCCCAAGGGCTTCTACAACCTTTGACGCGTCTTTTCCCATCTCAATCTTTGTAGAGCCGCTGGTGAAGGAATATCCTCCACCGGATGAGCTACCGCCAGAGGAAGCCCCCTTATCATCGGAACCGCCGCAGGCGGTCAGGCCAAGGGCCATCACTAATGCTGCCATTGTCATAATTCTTTTTCTGTTTTTCATTCTTTTCCCTCCATAAAATTTATTTTTAAAATCAAAAACTTCTGATTTCTCCGTATTCTGCCAGCTCTTTTCGCTGAGCTGCTTCCATTTCCTCATAGAAACGGATCTTCTTCGCATATGCGCTCTGGTAATCTGGGTCGTACCTGTAATCTGTCAGCGTATAATTTTCTTTCAGATACTTGCCGAAATAGCCGGAAAGCTTCTCTGCGCCGGCAAGATTCATATGAAGTCCTGCGTCGTAGGTATCTGTGTTGTAGTCAATTCCTACCATTTCCGCCAGCTTCTCATAGTTAAAATAATCCAGCCCATGCTGCTTGGCATATGCAGCAATCTGTTCGTCCCACTCGTCATACCAGTGGGGAAACAGGCTTGGCGACTTGACCAGTACCAGTGCAATCCCATTGTCCTTGCATAATTTGCACATCTTGTCCAGATATCCCATGGCATAACTGCCTAAGGTATAGTCTGCCAGTATGTCAGGCTCAGGAAAGCCCTCCGCCGGCCTCACATCCACCCGCATATAATAGCCGTTGTGGGAAATCTTATCCTTGTGGAACAGATATTTAAAATCCTCCGCCGACAGCTCTGACCAGCGGGAGTGATACCGCAGGATGGGGAATATATAGTCCAGCATGTTTTCGCGGTCTGTCATGGATGCTTCGATGGCGTCAAGCTTGGTCTTGGACAGCTTCATTCCGTCGATGGTCATACGGTTATACGCCTCGCTCTGAGGCTCGTTATATTTTAACGCCAACACGTTGAATACAACTACTTTGGGAGTCTCATAGCGTAGAGTATCTTCAAGCATGTAGTAAGACTGCCATGCCAACTGTTGAGCAGATCCTCTGATGTAGCTGCTGATTCCGTATTCTTCATATAGGGTGATGGGGGAAAAATTTTCATATACCTCGCAGTCACCCACAAAAAGCACCTCATGGCCTGTGGTTTCCTCATAATACTCGGCTGTCAAAGCACCTTCAATGATGTCGGACATGTATTTCGGCATCAAGAGCCTTTGCAGGAAAAATAAGGTTATGAGGAGTGTGATAAGAAATAAGGCAATCTTTGGAACCCAGGTGGGTAAACCTTTCCTTTGCATTTGCCTTTCCTCCTTGTATTAAGGTAGCGCCCCCTCGCCATAGGCTCGGCGGCAGGTCGTCAGAAAGCATGAAAAAATGCTTCGCATTTTGGCTTTCTGCCTTGAATTAAGGTAATGCCCCCTCGCCATAGGCTCGGCGGCAGGTCGTCAGAAAGCATGAAAAAAATGCTTCGCATTTTGGCTTTCTGACTCAAAACTGATTATAAATAAACTGGCTTTGGTCGAAGCCGATTCCGTAGGCGCCGAAAATAATGACCGCCAGAACCATAACAAAAAACACCGCATATCTGCAAATTTCGGGCGCAGCGAAGATTAAATCCCGCACATGGCCCTTTCTCTCCTGAACCAGACTGACCGTTACCAACACAATCAGACAGATAAACAGCAAAAGATAGTCCGATGCGGTAAGCCCTAGCCCTAAGAAGGCTTCGGCGTTTAAGTCCTGTAACCGAAAATGTGTAAACATATTTCCAAACATATAGAACGTAAGGGGCACATCACGGTAACAGTCGAACATACGCAGACTGCTCATCAGGAAAATCGTACGCAGAATCTCAAAAGCGCCGTACCATTTCTTCTCTTTTACATTGAACTTAGCATGAAATTTCATGTATAGCGGCTCTAACTCCTGTGAAATCATGATGACAACAAAGTTCATCAAGCCCCACACAATAAAATTCCAGCTTGCGCCATGCCAGATTCCTGTGGTAAACCAAACCGCAAAGGAGGCCAGATACACCGGAACACGCTTCCCGATAACATCGCCGAGCTTCGCCCGTGAAAATTTGGAAATATTCAGCATCGGCTTGCACACGGATATAGGATAAAAAATATAATCCGTAAACCAGGTTCCCATGGTGATGTGCCAGCGTTTCCAGTATTCTTTAATATTCTTGGAAAGATACGGACGCTGGAAGTTCTCCGTCACGGTGATTCCCATAGTCTCGGCAATACCAATCGTGATGTCGATTCCTCCGGTAAAGTCAGCGTACAACTCCAATGCATAGAACATCATACCCACAAACACGAAGCCCCCTTGGTATGTATCCAGATTCTGGATAATGGTATTTACAGCAGTCAAAATCCGGTCCGCCACCACGGCCTTCTTAAAATACCCCCACATAATCCGGTACAGCCCATAGGACACGGTCTTTGTGTCAAAATCATGCCTCTCATAGAGAGACTTGGCAAGATCGTTGTATCTGCTGATTGGCCCTTGTACCAACTGTGGGAAAAAGGATACAAACAAAGCAAGCCTGAACAGATTCTTTTCCGCAGGGCATGTTCCTCGGTATACATCAATGATGTACCCCATACTCTGGAAGGTATAGAAGGAAATACCCATGGGAAGAACCAAATCAAGAAAAGAAATCTGTCCGCCGCCGCCCAAGGCATGGAGGATTCCGTTAAAATTGGCAATCACAAAATTTGTATACTTTAATACCGCCAGGATTCCCAGGTTGAAAAACAGGCAAAGAAGCAGCCATCTCCATTTCTTTGCTTTTACGGTAGCCTTATACGCCTTCTTTTCCTCTCGGCTAAGCGTTTCCTTGTGGGACGAAAGGTAAGCGTCCTGCATCTCTTTTAGCGCGTCAAGCCTACGGCTTACCATATAGGTAGAAACCGTGGTCGCGCCGATAAATATAAGATAAGACGGGCTAGCGATATAGTAGAAAACATAGCTTGCCACCAACAGAAACGGCCACTGGCATTTCCTGGGAATCAGGTAATACAGCAGAAATACCACTGTAATAAATCCGATAAAACTGTATGATGTAAACAGCATGACGGCCCTACTCGTCCTCCAGGCGCAGAATCAGCTCATACAGAGCTTTTGCGGAATTAAAGTTTTCGGGTATGATTTCCTCCGCAGGGATTACCACGTCATACTCATCGTTAATCTCGGAAATAATTGTAACGATATCGAAAGAATCGATAATCTTGTTATCCACCAATGTTGTGCAAGTCTCAAAGTCTACCTCAGGGTGCAGATTTGTCAAAATCTCTAATAAAGCGTCCATAATAAATTCTCCTTTTTTATTTTTTCATCATTTGTCTTAATGTGACACGGTCAATTTTACCGTTGGCAGTCAGCGGCATCCTCTCTAACGGATAAACGTGGTTCGGAATCATATATCTTGGCAGGGTTTTCTTAAGCCCCATCACCAGGTCCTTTTTTTCAATGTCCCCTGTATAGAAAAGGGTAATCTTCTCCTTCTCTTTATCATAGATACAGCATGAGCTGTGAATCCCCTCCACGAGATTTACGTGGGCTTCAATCTCGCCAAGCTCGATTCGGTGCCCCATATGCTTAATCTGGTAATCCTTTCTGGAAAGAAAGACCAATTCCCCATGTTCGTTGAGCCGGCCAATGTCCCCTGTCCGGTAAATCAATTCATGGTAAGCGTTATTTAAAGGGTTCTGGACAAACACCTCGTCCGTCCGTTCGTGATCCTTATAATAACCCAGTGTCAGCGCCGTACCGCGTATACAGATTTCACCGGCTTCTCCCTGCTTCGGAACCTTATCCTGCTCGTCCAGAAGCAGAATCTCCGTATTCTTAAAAGGGCGTCCGATGGGGATTGCCTCACCCTCCTCAAACGTTCGGTTTACCTCATAATAACAGCTCATCCCCGTCGCCTCCGTAGGCCCGTACAGGTTGATAAAGCGGGCGTCTGGCAGAACCTCCCGCCAAAGGCGAAACTGCCGGATTGGGAACACCTCGCTTCCGAAGGCAATCGTATGGAGATATTTTGGCACTATTTTGTCAAATGTTTTCATGGATGAAATCATAGTCAGAGCTGATACAACCCAACATACAGTGTTAATCTTATATTCATTCAGAAACTCCACCAGCCTGACTGGGAACATGAACAGTGATTTGGGTGTTAAGTAGGTGGTGGCGCCGCATTTTAGGCTGGAAAATAACTCCTTTAAGCAGGCGTCAAAATACAGAGGCGTCTGGTTTGCCAGAACGGAAGCCTCCGTAATCTGCAATACCTCTGTGAGATTCTCCACATAATCGATGACAGAACGGTGGCACGCCACAACTCCCTTAGGCACGCCTGTCGAGCCTGAGGTAAATACAATATAGATTGGGTCGGTATCAATGGCGCGGTCACGAATGGCGGCAAGGCAGCCTGTATCCTCCGGTTCCCTGGAAATCTGGTCATAGAGAAGAACCTCGCCGTTAAAATCCTTAAACTCCTTCACCTGTTCACAGGTTGTCTCGTCACAGATTACAACCCGCGGCTTTAGGTTTTGAAAAATCAGGGAGATTCGGAAGGCGGGCATTTCTTCATCTATGGGCACATAGAAACATCCGCTGTACACGACGCCCCAGAAAGCGGCAATCATGTGGGGATGCTTCTGCATATAAATCACCACAGGCTCTCTTAGATAGCCTTTTTTTGAAAGACAGGTTCCGATATTTCGGGAAACTTCCGAAACCTCCCGAAATGTCATACCCATTTCCTCGTTTGCAAACGCAGTCTTATCCGGAAATCTTTGAACCGTGTCCTCCAGATATTCTAAAATATTTCTCTGCATGTTTCTTACTCCTGTCTCCATTATCACATCTGCTATGTTATCAGATGTTCATATTTTTTCTTTATCCTGCCCTGACACCGAAGGATTGACCTCTGGGCCAGAATCTCCATGGCGTCCAGATATCCGGCGCCAATGGGAAATTCTCTTTTAATCAGGGAAAGCTCTGTACATCCAAGGATAATGACCTGGGCGCCCTGCCCTCTCAAATGCTCTGACACTTGTTGGAATTTGTTCAAATCAGCCGGATTTCCGGCTTTCACATCCTTATAGATTAAGTCCATGACCATTTTCTGGTAAGGCTTATCCGGAATAAACGCCTCAATCCCCATGGCTCTAAACTGTGTCTGGAAAATACGGCTTTGGATGGTTCCGTCAGTCGCCATGATTCCCGCGCTTTTCACATGATTTTCCCGAAGCTCTCTGCCCGTTTCCTGTATGGCATGGATAATGGGAACCGGAATATTTTCAGACAGCTCTTTATGAAAATAGTGTGCCGTGATACAGGGAATACTGATACAGGCCACGTTTTGGCGCGCCAGTTCATTTCCAATCCGAATCATGTCCTGAACCGGATTCTCATGGCTGTCCCCAAGGATATAGGATGTCCGGTCCGCAATCTGGGGCAGATTATATATAATCATTGCAAGGTGGTCCTGATCCTTCGCCGCGTCGGTCATCTGAATGACCAACTCCATGAAGTATGCGGTTGCAATCGGACCCATACCTCCAATTACGCCTAATGCCATATTCCTTTCCTCCTTCCGTCAAGAATTACTCAATGGTAGAAGCCTCTGTTGGCGTGGCAGGATACAGGCTTTGGTCAAAAATGTGGCTGTTTCCGTGATTCCTGGAATATTTCAGAATCTCATCGTCCGTTTTCATGAAGAAATCATCGCCTCCGCCGTAACGCGGCGTAGTATCGAAATGATACCATCCGTCCCCGCAGTCAATGAGGCTCCAATAATGGCTGGACTCGCTGGTATCGCTCTTTACCACGTCCAGATTAGGGATGCCTGCCTCAGTCAGCAATGCCTTGGACGCGGCGAAGTATACAAAGCAGTCTCCGGATTTCTCGGTAAATCCCTGATGTGCGCCGTTGGTCCAGCTATCCTTGTCAGAGGTGTTCACATATCCAATCTCCGTCCTTGCCCAGTTATAGATTGCACGGGCCTTTTCCTTCAAGGTCATATCCTTTGTAGTAATCTCCTTCAACACTTCGTCTGCCTCTTTAAGCGCCTCCTCCGGAGTGACATAATTCTCCGGCTTTTCCTTTATGGTGATGGTCGTGGAAGCCTCGGTCTCGTTTCCGGCATGGTCAACCGCAGAGTAAAATACATCGTATGTCCCCTCTGTCTTGGTATCAACCTGGCTGTTATCCACAGTCACCTCTATATTCTTAGTACAATTATCTGTAACGGTAATCGTTGATTTATATGAAATCGGCTCTCCAATGAATCCAGTCAGGGGCGCCACGCCGTCAATGACCGGAGCCTCTTTATCCACAATCACCTTAACGTCAGCCGTAACCTCCGCTGTATTGCCGCCCTCATCCTTCAAAATAACGGTGGCGGAAACGGTTCCTTCCTTCGATAAATCCGGCTTCTCTTTAAATGAACAGGTTACG
>ERZ808041.961-NODE-961-length-14295-cov-4.205303_pt1 | contig 14295 bp, 10 predicted proteins | sample MGYA00380192_ERZ808041 | MGnify/ENA primary metagenome ERZ808041 (study PRJEB31490, sample SAMN06133412) | mouse gut metagenome | isolation source: Z1_1 | host: mice | place: China: Chengdu | collected 2015-05 ... | reverse complement strand
GCCATCAACGGCAAGGCACACCGCCTGACGGTGATCATGCCTTTTCTCTACGAGGGCAGACAGCATAAAAGAAGCGGCCGGGAATCTCTGGACTGCGCCTACGCCATCAAGGAGATCATGGACATGGGTGTCTCCAATTTCATCACCTTCGACGCCCACGACCCCAGAGTGCAGAACTCCGTTCCCATCAAGGGCTTTGACAACTTCACGCCGCCCTACCAGTTTATCCAGGCGCTGCTGCGCACGGAACGGGATCTTATCATCGACAAGGAACACACCATTGTCATCTGTCCTGATGAGGGCGCTTTGGACCGCGGCATTTACTTCGCCAACGTGCTGGGCGTAGATACCGGCATGTTCTATAAAAGACGGGATTACTCTACCATCGTAAACGGCAAGAATCCCATCGTAGCACATGAATTTCTGGGGGATAATATCGACGGCAAGGACGCCATCATCATAGACGACATGATCTCCTCCGGCGGCAGCATGATCGATACCGCCAGACAGCTTAAGAAAATGAACGCCAAAAGAGTGTTCATCTGCTGTACCTTCGGCCTTTTTACAGACGGTCTTGCAGCTTTCGACGAGGCTTACGAGAAATGCTACTTCGACAGGATCATCACCACCAACCTGTGCTACCAGCCGCCCATGCTGCGGGAGAAGCCTTACTATCTGGAAGCCGACATGAGCAAGTTCCTGGCCTCCATCATCGACTTTATGAATCATGATGCCTCCATGTCCAATATCTACACCCCTACGGACAAAATCCATCAGATTCTCAATAAGTATAATAACCGCGAAGTGAGCGGACTGGATCTCTGACGGTTTCCGGCTGTCATGCAGATCTCTTTCCCCTTGCCAAAAAGGTTCGGCCTGTGCGACCGAACCTTTTTCTGTATACATTACGCGTTCTTTTCTCCCTTCGCCTTCGGGAAGGTGAGGATCACTTTAAACAGATCCCCGTCCAGCTGGATCTCAAACGTACCCTTCTGCGCCTCCGTCAGATTCTTGGCGATGGACAGTCCCAGTCCGCTGCCCTCCGTCGTCCTCGAGACATCGCCTCTGATAAACCGTTCTGTCAGTTCATCCGGGTTGCAGTTGAGCGGAGAAGCCGAGATGTTTTTGATCGATATCACGATAAATTTCTTCTTATCCGGCATATCCTCGATGGACAGATAAACGCGGGTTCCCTCCATGGCATATTTGTAAATATTGTTGAAAAGGTTCTCCATCACGCGCCAGATCCTGCGGCTGTCCGCCTCGATAACAGCATTCTTCACACGCACATTCATCACCGTCGTCAGATTCTTCATCTCAAACTTCTCGGAGAATTCCCCAATCGTCTGGTTCATCAGCTCCGTCAGGTTGATCTGCTCGAAATGCAGGCTGATGTTGCCGGATGTGATCTTGCTGGCCTCCACCAGATCATCCGTCAGCTGTTTCAGGCGCTGGGATTTCTCGTCCAGAACCTTGATATAATTCTGCACTTTCTCATTGTCGATGCGCTCCCTTTTGATCAGATCCACATAGTTGATGATGGAAGTCAGCGGCGTCTTGATGTCGTGGGACACATTGGTGATAAGGTCGGCTTTCATACGCTCATCCTTCATGCTGATCTCCACGGCCTCCTTGATGCCTTTGCCGATACTGTTGACAGAATGGGCCAGCGTCAGGTTATCCCCGTGCAGCTTCTCCGTCTTCACCTGATGCTCCAGCTGTCCGTTGGCAATGGTCTCAATGCCCTTAATGATCTGCTGCTGCTCTTTTGCATTCTGATAAAGGAGATGCCCCACCGCAATGTCAACGGCCATCGTGATAAACACCAGCACCAGTATCCCAAACGGTGCAGTTGTACCAAACGCCCACACCATCATCAACAGATTAAACAGCAGGAACAGGCCATAAGGTACACACGTTCTCAGCACGATATCGCTGTTGTCGTACATCTGCAGCGCGCCCTTTTTCAGCAGGCGGAATATTCTGCATAAATAACTGTTCTTCCAGAGAGTCTTCGCCCGCCACCGCCGTACCAGACTGTAGAAAAAGAACATTGCCACCATGTCCACGGCAAACACCATCGCGAACAGCGCACCCTGAAACCACTGTGCATGGGCCACTGTATCCCGAGAGAGGATAGATACAACATTCAGATCAAGCAGCTCAGCCACAACGATCAATACCCACGCGATCAGGATCATCGTGCCGAATCCCAGTAAAAGCATGATCTCCGTAGGAATCCTGTCAAAAGAAGTCAGGCGCACAAAGGCTCTTCCTTCCTTATCCATATCCTTCCCCGTCACAAAGGTCAGATAACAGAACAGTACAAGATACAACACGCCTGCCCCCAGGGCCAGAACGATCCACTGCATAAAATAAGGCTGATAATTATTGAAGCCTTCCCTGCCCTGTGTAAAGGCATCCTCCGCCGGGTAACCGGTATCCACGCCGATCCAGATCTTAACCGTCTCCGGGTAGGCATAATCATATCCCTGCAGGATCTGGCGGATCGTCTCCTCGGTGATCGAGGTGTTTGTCAGGTAATTCATGTCTGCCGGGCTGTAATAGATAAACCTGCCCGCCGGGGAATGTTCCTCATTCTCCTCATCCCCCTGCACCTCCGTAAAGGCCATCACATCTTCGAGGTCCTCCTCATCCTCCAGATTCGTGTAGATCTGCGTATTCTCTCCCACCGTCTTGCAGATCAGATAGCGGACGTTGGAATTTCTCACGCTGTAATATCTTTTGGCTTCCAGATATTCATTATAATTGTAGGACAGACTCTGGGCAGCATACTGCACGTTATGGCACAGATCATAATACAGTTCCCAGTCCGACACATATTCTTCTAGATTCTTCCCTTCTGTCGTCTTGTAACGGTTCACCATCACATTGTAGGTATCCACTTTTTCGCTGTCGAGTCCGTAATCCGTGCCGTCTTCTTCCACGTCGGTAACCGCCACGGACGCCCCATCTGCCTCCGAAACCTCCAGCTTCGCGGGCCGATAATCATCCACGAAGCCATCCGTATCATCCGGATCCATCCACAGCTGGTTCGCCGATACGTCATTCACAAACGTATAGCTTTCCACGTCCGATTTCAGATAATTGGCATCCGTAGTGTTATAGTACTTACTGTCCGGATCCATCACCGTCACCCGCGTCCGGTCGGCCAGAAAATTCTGTGCCTGCGCGGCCGTCATCTCGGTTCCTGTCCACTCAAAGCCATAATTCTGCCATTTCAGCAGGTCCTCCAGATAATAGCTCGCTGTCACATACTGCTCCGGCAGACCGATATCCCGATAATTATACGCCGTGACGTCTATAACCTTCCGTCCGTCAAAACTCCCTTCACTCTCCAGCTGCCCGCTCACGACACCATGCCGGATGATATCCGCCACAGCATAGCCGAAAATATTGTCAAACAGCTCCGACTCCTCGTATGTCTGCTTCTGATCCATGGTATACATATTGAAGCCGTACTTCGAACGGAAACCTTCCACACGGACCGTCGATCCGATCGCCACGATAAACACGGAAACCATCATCACGGCCAGCGCTGTATGCTGTACGATACGCAGAAATGTCCTGGCGGCATGATTGCCCTTTTTGGCCTTTTTCTTCTTTCCGTCCCTTCGATTTCTGCGGCCGCTGTGTCTTCCCGCAGCCGTCTCCTTCTCCTGCTCTTTACCTTCCGCCTGCCCTGTCTGCTCCATACTTTTATCTTCTGTCTGCATGTTCCTTTTTTCCAAAGTTTCCTCTGTCGTATATGCGCCTGCTGCCGGACCTTTTCCACCGTCATCTTCTGTCCACAGATCCGCCGTCCTGTCCTTTTCCTCTTTTCCCATCTTCAACCATGCCTTTCTATCAGTCTGCCGGCCGTACCTGTCTGCCGCATTCTGTCCGCCTGTCCTGTTTACTGCTTTTCGATCTTATAACCGACGCCCCAGACTACTTTCAGATATCTCGGCTCTTTCGGGTTGATCTCGATCTTCTCGCGAATATGTCTGATATGTACCGCAACTGTGTTATCCGCCCCGATAGCCTCCTCGTTCCAGATGCTCTCATAGATCTGGTCGATGGAGAAAACCCTGCCGCAGTTTTTCACAAGCAGCAGCAGAATGTTGTACTCGATCGGCGTCAGCTTCACATTGTCGCCGTCCACCGTCACTTCCTTGGTATCGTCATTGATACACAATCCGCCAACCTGAAAAAGCGCATTGTTGTCCGCATTCAGATTCCCCAGCGTCGTATAGCGCCTTAAATTGGACTTCACCCTCGCCAGCAGCTCAAGCGGGTTAAAAGGCTTCGTTACGTAGTCGTCCGCCCCGATATTCAATCCCAGTATCTTATCATTATCCTCCGACTTCGCCGATAAAATGATGATCGGAATGCTGGAGTACTCCCTGATCTTCAAAGTGGCGTGGATCCCGTCCAGCTTCGGCATCATAACATCGATCAAAAGCAGATGAATCTGCTGCTCCTTCAGCACCCTGATCGCCTGCTCACCGTCATAGGCTTTGAAGATTGTATACCCTTCCTGAAGCAGATAGATCTCGATCGCATCCACGATCTCTTTGTCGTCATCACAAACCAGAATGTTAGCCATGTCACCCTCCCCTGCGTACTTTGTCCGGCCGACCGTGCTCTGCACGGCCTTCCCGGCTGCATTTACTATGCATTATGTCAGGAAAACCTAAAGGAATAGATGGGAATTTCTTTAATGTTTTCTTAATTCGACATTTAAGATAGTACTGTATTTCGGGGGATTTTGCAAATGGTTTGTCATTGCAAAATCCCCCGAAAGGTTTTTGTGTGTTTAGATTGCCCTGTAGATTCCGTCTTCCACCAGTCTCTGCCAGGGCATCCTGTCTGCCCTGTTCACCGGCGGATATTCGGCCGCTTTTCCGGCGGCTCCCAACAGTCTGATCCAGTGTATCAGCTTATCCCGCCAGCTGTCATTGATCACCTGCCATATATTGTAGATTCTTCCTCCTTCCAGATCTGCCGTGCGCACCGCATCCAAAGACGCCTTGAACAGATCCGTTCCCACATTGACCTTATTGATCCCTGACCGGCTGGCACGCTGCAGATTTTCATCTCCGGTCCCGCTGCCTCCGTGCAGGACCAGCGGAAATCCGCCCGTAGCCCTTTTGATCTTTTCCAGTCGTTCGAAATCCAGATGTGGATTCCCCTTATACTGTCCATGCGCCGTTCCGATCGAAACTGCCAGACAATCAATCCCTGTCTCTCTGACAAACCGCGCTGCCTCCTCCGGATCGGTCAGCACCATATCGCTTTTTTCATCATATAACTGTCCATCTCCCACATGTCCAAGTTCTGCCTCGACGGAAACTCCCATGGCATGGGCCAGTTTCACGACAAACTGCACCTGCCGCACATTTTCCTCATAAGGCAGGCTGGAACGGTCCACCATCACCGACGTAAAGCCTGCCCGGATACAGGGCATTACTTCCTCCAGACATGTCTCCATATCCGTCCAGCGGCTTCCTCCATGATCCAGATTGATGGCTACCGGAACCGCTGCCTCTTCCGCAAGCCGCCTGGTCATCTCCCCCAGAAACACGATGTCCGGGTGGATTGGAAATGCGATATCAATTATCAATGGAGAACTGCACAGTTCCGCCGCCTCGATCACCGCCCTCGCCGTCATCTCATTCTGGATATTCGGTGCCGGTATTGCAAAATTCTCTCTGTTCGCTACTTCTAATAAATCCTTCATTGTATAAAGCATACTTTATGCCTCCCTCTTCCTCCTGTCGAAACAGTATTGATATAAAAATCCCCCGACAAAGCTGTCACCCAGTCCTACCGTTGTCGGATCATCCGGCTTCACCTCTGCTGCAGGCAGACATACCACCTGCTCTTCGGATATTCGTTCTATTTCCTCTGCAAATGCTTTCGACAAAACCTGCTGCGGCAGCATCGCCGCCCTGTCCATACCGGCATTGTCCGAATTTCCAAGCCAGTACCGTGCCGTCGCCGCCAGCATTCCTTTTTCCAGCGCTCCTCTGATCTCCTGCGCCCGCATTCCATACGCCAGTCCCCAGTATCCCGTATGTACCACAAGAGTCACGTCGGGCAGTTTCTTTCGCGCAGCATGCAGCCCCTTTAACACAGTATCTGCATGCAGCAGTTCCACGCTTCCTCCTGCCAGTGTCTGAAATTCATCCTCATTCATACTGTATATATCCAGCAGCGGCTCCAGTTCCCTCTGCAGCATTTCCTCATATGCCGTATCCGCAAAGCAGGCATGTTCATAAAAGACCAGCGGTTTTTCCCCTCCAAACCCCTTGAGTCCTTTCTGAATCTGCTTAAGACGCATCGACAAAACAGCTGGATCGGTAACCAGGTCAAGCCCTGACACCAGCATAGCCCGCATTCCGGCCGCCCTTGTGAAAAATTCCTGTTCCAACGGCATCTGTGCACAGGCAATATCCCCGGAATAGATCACCCGGTTTGCACGCGGCGTAACCATTTCCACACCGTTTGCGCAAATATGCGCCGCTTTCGGAAACTGAATGGCAATATGCGGAAAACAACACCGGTATTTCTGTCCGCCAACCCATTTCACACCGTCCGGCAGACGGCTTAATGTATTTTCATTGACAGAAACAAGATGTACCAGTGCCCTGCCGCCCAGTGTCGAAATGACCTGTGCAGCTCTCAGATTGGTTCCACCCAGTGTCACCCGGTATCCTGTTCCTTCCAGAAACGTCTCAATCACCTCCGGATCTTCTACCCAAAGTCCACACCCTGTTCCTTCTCTCATGTGAAACAGGATGGATGAGAGAAGATCTTTCAACGTACAGATCTTATACATTTTTCTGATATCGCACTCCTGCAGGTTCGTCCGGCAGATGAGTTTTTCCAAATGTGCAGGGTCCCACTCTATTTCATAGTCCACCGTATTCACAAGCCCGAGCGCTATTGTATCTTTGTCACCTCGTTCCATCTCTTCACCTCTTTCTTTTTAGCTTTCAAACACTGCGCGATCAGCCGGCCGCTTCCAGTTGCTGTGAAACCTGTTTCATGATAAAATGACAGATAGTATTTCACTTTATGAGGAAAACAGCGATGGAAAACAGTGCTTTATCTGCCAGAATACGTTCCAAATACGAGGAAATGACCACTGTTGAACGTATCATAGCCGACTACTTTTTAAATACCGGTTTTCAGGAAGAGTTAACGCCTTCGCAGGTAGCCTCTGCCCTCTATGTCTCCAAAGCCTCCCTCTCCCGCTTCGCCCAGAAATTAGGGTTTGACGGCTTTCGGCAGTTCCTATACCAGTATAAGACAGAAGAAGAAAACCGCCTGCGGTCTGATTCCCTGAATGATTCGGACCGTCAGGTCTGGGAAGACTATACCTTCCTTTTAGGAGAATCCCGTTTAAACATCAACAACCGCTCGTTGGAGCGGGCTGTAAACCTGATCTGCCACAGCAAACACATTCTCATATACGGTGACGGCATTTCCGGCTATGCCGCAAAAGAATTTATGATCCGCTTTAAACGACTTGGCTTTCTGGTAGAAGCCTACACAGATGATTTCATGATGCAGACCAATTCCGCCATGGTGCAGTCTGCCACGCTGGTCATCGGCATTTCCTTAAGCGGCACTACGAAAAATACCATCCTCGGCCTGAAAAAAGCACATGAAAACGGGGCCAGAACCCTGCTCATCACATCTCACTATGACAAAAAGCAGGATTTCGATGTCGTTCTGTACGCTGCATCCCTGCCGCAGATGAACACCGGTATGCTCATCTCTCCCCAGATGCCTATCCTCTTTATCATCGATCTGCTGTTCAGCCGCATCATACACACCGATCTCGGCTATACGGCAAACTATCTTGATACGCTTCATGCACTGGAACATAATCAAAAGGAGTAAACTATCTCAACTTTTGATCGCTCCTGCCGACAGGCCCGCAATAAAATAATTCTGGGCAAAGATAAAAAGAATGATGATGGGAATCGATCCTAAAATACTCATAGCCATCATTTCGTTCCACTTATAACTGATCTGCCCCATCAACAACTGAATTCCCACCGGAACCGTCCGCATCTCCCCAGACTTTGTAAGGCAAAGCGCGAACAGATATTCATTCCAGCACTGCAAAAAAGTATAGATCGCTGTTGCCACCAGCCCCGGTGTCGAAATCGGCACCAGTACCCGCCATAACACACACCAGGTAGAGCCGCCGTCAATGGCAACCGCCTCGTCAAGATCCTTCGGCAGCGTATTGATATAACCTGTGATCATGATCGTTGCATAAGGCAGCGTAAACACCAGATAGGTAACGATCAAAGCCCAGTAAGAATCATACAGGCCAAACAGAACCAGCATACCGAAGTACGGAATCAACAGCGTCATTGGCGGCACCGCCTGCGTAATGATAATGAACACATTCAGCGGCTTTTTTCCCCTAAATGCATAACGGCTCAGGGCATATGCTGCCAGAATGGCCACAAACAACGTAATCGCAGTAGTCACCATGGCAATGATATAGCTGTTTAAAAAATACCGCAGTTTTCCTCTATCCGTCAGTACCTGTGAAAACGCCTCCAGCGTAGGTCTTCTGGGGATGATCCGCTGGGGCACGGTAAACACTTCTGTATTACTCTTAAACGCACAGCTGATCATCCACACTACCGGGAACAGGGCATAAACCAGCCCGATGAGCAGTCCCGTTATGATCAGAATCTTCATCAGCCGCATTCTGGTTGATTTTCTCATGATTATCTTGCTCCTCTCCTGCTTTTTCATATCCCGCTATCCGTCTACCCTGTTCTGCATTCTTACATAGAAGATGTCCATCACCAGACATAACAGCATCATGACCGCAGCGCTGGCAGAGGCCGTCGAAAACTGATAGCTCTTGAATGCCAGATTGTATGTGTATGTGCCAACAGTTTCCGTCGAACCGATGGGCCCGCCTCCTGTGGTGATATATGTCAGCGAAAGCTGCTGCATCGACCAGATAAAATCCAGCAGCGTCAGACTGATCAGAACCGGCTTCACATGCGGCAATGTGATCTTTATAAACTTCTGGATTCCGTTTGCCCCGTCTATGCTCGCCGCCTCGTAGTATACTGTGGAAACACCCTGCAACGCCGCCAGGATACTGATCAGGTAAAACGGATAAGAACACCAGATATTCACGAAAATAACCGCTTTCATCGCCAGGTCCCGATCGCCGAACCAGTCAACGGATAGCCCCAGAACCGTATTGACAATACCACTGTTATTCAACATCAACCGCCAGAGGATTGCCACGATGGATACTGTAAAAGTCCACGGAATAATATACAATGCCCTGACCAGTCCACGGAATCTGCTGTTGATAAGATCAGAATTCAACATCAACGCAAATACCATCCCCAGTGTAATATGAAAAAACAGCGACACAACCGAAAATTTCAGGGAATTTCCCAGCGCCTTCCAAAATTCCGGTGCATGAAAGATCCTGGAGAAATTCTCCATACCGGCAAACTGTGGGTTCGGGTTTACAATCACATTATCTTTTACGGAAAACCCGATCACCTGACAGATCGGATAGACCATGAGGATACAGAAGATCAGGGTGATCGGAAGCAGATAGAAATAGGGTATCATCTTTTTCTTATTCATATCTTTCCTTTCTGTAGTTAACGACACAGGAACCTGTGCTTTCGGTTCTGCAAAAGTTTCCGAATATGGATTTTGCAGAAACCGAAAGCAACAACTTATTCCAAAAAAACGATTGCCGGCAGATTCCCGAACTCTTATTTTCCGATCACCTGATTCCAGTAATCCTCAGAATCCGTGAGTGACCTGGCAATATCCTGATCCCCTCTGAATGCCAGCTGCAGCTGAACCGTAAGATTCTTCATCAGATCCTCAGTGGAAGGCAGCCCCTGCACCTGATTGATCAGATAATTTTCCTGTACCAGCTTATAGGCATTGACAAATGCCTCATCCTCAGAGATCACTTCCGACTTCGTATTGCCTGGAAATGCATTGGCATAGCCGGCGAATTCGGTATTCACTTCCGGACTTAAAAGATAAGATACAAACTCCCATGCTTCGTCCGGATGCTCTGTATTGGCAGAAATACCAAGTCCCCAGGGCGCATACATCACACCGCTCTTTCCTTCCATACCGTCTTTAATGGGAACTGCTCCCATGGTGAATTCCAGATCCGGATTGGCTGTTCTCAGTGTATTGATGGTAGAACAGGTGCTGAGCATAAATGCCGCATAGCCGTTGGCGAAAGTATCCTGCATATCCGGAGACGTCATGGAAAAGATACCCGGATTGACCAGCCCTGCATCATAACATTTCTTGAAAAATGCAAAAGTATCGTTGACCGCCGTGTCATCTGCAAAAACCGCTCTGCCGTCTTCTCCGATCATATTCCCCTGATTCGCCCATACCAGACTCATAAACTGATCCTGGGAAGATGACGGATATGCCTCGGAAAGAACCGTGATCCAGCCATAAATATTGTTGTCCGGATCATTGACCGCTTCACAGGCCGCATAAAATTCATCAAAGGTCGTCGGCAGCTCTTCGATCCCATGCTCCTTTAAAAGTGTCATATTGGCATACATATGATACGAGTAAACTACTACCGGAATCATATACGTAGTGCCGTCTACCTTGACACAGGACACATCCTCTGCCGTAAATTTGTCTTCCGCACCCATGTAAGTATCCAGATTCAGAAGCGCATTCATTTTGGATAGGTCATAGATCCAGGTGCCATCCACTCCGCACACATCCGATATGGTCCCTGTCGCCGCACCGGCGATCAAAGCGTCATGCGTGCTGGAATAAGGGTTTGTCACCAGCTTCACTTCGATGTTCGGATGCTGTTCTTCGAATCGATCAATGATCTCAGCCAGCTTCCCCTCCGGCAGCTCATTCTCCCACCACTGGGCAAATTCCAGCGTAACCTTCTCCCCGTCTGCTGCAGCCATCTCCTGCTCTGTACCACTGTCTTCCTGCTCCGCCGCAGGTTCCTGTGCAGCATTTGTTTCTTTCCCGTCGGTACTGCTTCCGACATTGTTTCCTGTATCCTTGTCGCCGGCTTTCCCATTGTCTGAGCCGCATGCCATAAGGCCAATGACCATACAGGAAATTAACACAACAGACATCATTTTTCTTAGTTTTTTCATACTCTTCTCTCCTTTTTTCTTTTGATTATTTTGGTGTTTTGATGATATCGTATAATCAATTCGTTTTCAACTGTTAGTTATTCCCTAATTGTGTATGCAATTTGCATTTATTCAAAAAAATTGAAACATGTTTCAAGCCGTATAATCTACCATCTTTTTGAGCAGACAAAAAATGGACATCCGGCAGCTTATCATCTGCCGATGTCCATTTTCTTCTTTGTTTCAGGTGCCGGATTTAGGAACAGCTTTCAGACCTGCACGACATCCTTGAAACATTATTCTGCTCCTGATTCGATCATTTTTATTATGACCATAATATTTATTTTCGTCCCGATATACCGCGCATGCATTCTTTGTATTTCATACACTTTCGCAACAGCCACGTATCACAAAAAATGTTCCATATAAAGTCCTTGACAGAATGATAAAAGCTCCGCTGATCGCACTTTAACATCTGCCACGAAATCTTTAACAGCTGTTTACGCTGCCCGTATTTTACCGCCAGATAGCTTCTTCTTTTCAATTTCCAAGACAGGATGCGCTTCTTAGACGGCTTGTCATGAATATGGCAGATCACAGCAATCTCATCCACCAGGTCTTCATAGTCATGAAATTTCTTATACTCCTGCCGCCTTGTCAGCTTCGTCCGGGAATGACTGCCCTCTCTGACACAGACACCATACAGCTTTTCCGGAATGGTCGGACAGCGATGATGATACATAAAAGGTAACAGCATCTGAAAATTCTGCCCCACGTCGTATTCCGGTATATGACGCTCTGGATAAATATCGAAAAACTTCTTGGTCCTTAACATATAGCATCCACAGCACACATAAGTCCTGAACTCCAAAATATCCCAGAACAGATATTCCCTGGTCAGATCTCCCGTCTTTTCATCCTCCGGCAGCATCTCTTCTGTCTCAGGGCTAAAGTAATATGACAAAGAACGCACAGCCTGATACTGCGGATGACTGCGCAAAAATGCTGCTCTTTTTTCAACAGAGTCCTTCTCCAGCCTGTCATCGCTGTCTGGCCAGATCAGAAATTCTCCTGTCACATAGGGCAGCCCATGATTGATCGCCGCCGAGGCATTCCTGTGGCCGGCACGCACAATGTGGTATTCGTATCCCCTTACAGCGAAAGCCTCTCTGTATGCCTCTGCAATCTGCAATGTCCTGTCACTTGAACCGTCGTCCACCAGAATCATCTCAATCTGCGGATAAGTCTGGGCCAGTATCGAGTCGAGAATGTGGGGTAAAAACAATTCTCCGTTGTATACGGGGACTACCGCTGAAACTTTGTTTTTTATGTAGTTGGCGTTTTCATTATAAAGATTCATCTCTTTCATGTCTGCTTCCCGGCCGCCTGCTTATCATCCATTTCGCTGATGTCAGGAATATATTTGCCGTACTGCTTTCCATAATCTCGCTTACGTTTCCTGTCATTCCATCATTGCCATACAGATTTGCTTCACATCATAGCTTCCTACCTTTTTCTGGGCTGCTATTACCTTTTCTATCTCCGAAAGCTCTTCTTCCAACTCTTCCGCTATGATCTGCGGCTGCTTATTTTTCCGGAGTTTTATGCATATGGTATTTACCAGACGTTCACGACTGCCTTCTTTTCTTCCTTCTTCTCTTCCCTCTTGCCTGCCTTCCTCAATCCCTTCCAGTTTCATATCTACAAATGCCTTACACATATCATATTTCTTTTCACCGTTCTCCATAACCGTTTCTTCCTCCTTGATCCTGATCTTTGCCACCACTTCCAGAAGCTCCCTCGTATCCTGATCCAGCCTGCTGTAGGTTTCCTTATTCTGTTCCATGATCTGCTGCAGCTTCTCTTTGTCCCTGCCATACCGGACTACTTCGAACAGCTGCCGCAGGCCGGTGTGATATTCGTCAAAAGTATCATGCTCATGACAGTCATACAGATTCAACTTATAATTCGTGACAAAAGCCTTCAATTCCTCATCAATCTCCAGCAGTTCATACAGGCACCTTGCACCGTCCCATGGATGCTCCATCCCGCAATAGACCACCAGCGTAATGACCGGCATGAACTTCTCTTCCTTCTTCATCCCTGAGAAGAACGCGTCTGTACCAAATCTGAGGTCCTTCGCCTCCACATGTACAGCTCTCTTCTCTTTCCATTGCTTCTGGTAGCTTAAGCATTCCGTCAGCATATTCCGCAGTACCATATGATAATCCACATAAGTCTGGTTCTCGATCGCCAGAATATGGATCACCTTGCCCCGCCATGTACGGATCTTGTCCACGACGGTCTTATACGACTCCCGCTTCCTGTCTTCTTTCCCGTGATAGACCAGCTGCATGTCTGCCGGTTCCAGTTCATCAGGCTTCACTACCTGTCTTCCCTGAAACAATGCGCCGTTCACCTGATCTGCAAATCTTCTGTTGTCATCCAGATAATCAAACTGATATTCATCTGCTCTTCCCATTCGGTCTTTCTCCCTTCCCTTATCCTGTTGTCCATATAAGGGATTCGTTAAGATTAGATGACAGGTCACAGACGTGATATCAGAACTTTAGATTCCCAGATATGTTATTTGAAAATATGATAGCATAATGCATTGTATTTTGTAAAGTGCTTTATTTCCGGATGATCCGGACTGGATTTTCAAATAATCCTATGATAAACTTCTCTTATAGCAAGTGAAACACCAAAGAAGACAAAAATTATGTTCATCTCATAATGCAGATGTCCTGTAATCCTGAAAGTAAACGTATAAATAAAAAGAAAGGATTCATAATATGGATATAAATCTACAAATAACGGATATGGCCGGTGCAACGCCAGAGCATTCTCTGGTGATCGTCAATTTTGTTTCTGCAATCAGAAAACAGTTAAAAAACAGTACCTGTTTTGTATATTCCGATAATGTACAATACAGATTCCGCGCTGAAAATGGTGAAGAAAAAACAATCATACCCGACGCTTCCATCAACTGTCGTACAAAATCACGACGCGGCAATACTTTTATGGATGCACCACGTTTTGTAATGGAAGTACTTTCTCCGACCACTGAAAAATATGACCGCAGTGAAAAAATGGAATTGTACCGCCAGCAGGAAATTGAGGAATATTGGAT
>ERZ808041.960-NODE-960-length-14306-cov-3.565254_pt1 | contig 14306 bp, 11 predicted proteins | sample MGYA00380192_ERZ808041 | MGnify/ENA primary metagenome ERZ808041 (study PRJEB31490, sample SAMN06133412) | mouse gut metagenome | isolation source: Z1_1 | host: mice | place: China: Chengdu | collected 2015-05 ... | reverse complement strand
TAATGAGGAATTAAGCAGAGAAGATTTTAATGCAATTCCATTTATAAACGCAGACGGTTATCATTGTAAAACGATTGCATATTCAATTTGGCATATTTTTCGTATCGAAGATATAGTTGCACACACATTGATAAGTGAAAATGAGCAAGTGTTTTTTTCGGGCAATTATCAAGAACGTATCAATTCGCCTATCATTACGACTGGAAATGAACTTGTAAAAGAGCAGATTGCAGATTTTTCAAAACAACTTAATATGAAAGAACTTTATTCATATATTTTTGAAGTAAAGGATAGCACTGAAAAGATAATCAATAGTTTATCCTATGACAAATTGAAAAAGAAAGTATCAGAAGAAAGAAAAGAACATTTAAAATTATTAAATGTCGTAAACAATGATGAAAATGCAATTTGGCTTATTGATTATTGGTGCGGTAAAGATATTCGAGGTTTAATACAAATGCCGTTTTCAAGACATTGGATTATGCACATAGAAGCAAGTTTGCGTATAAAAAACAAGATACATTCATAAGTGCAAATTCTATTTTATCTACTAACTGTCCTAAACTTCCTTTATTTTCAAGGCTTTGCAGTATGTTCAGCCTCAAAATATGTATCCTTTTCCCTTGTTTTTTCCCTTATTGGAAAGCTACAAAGGAAAGTTTTTGTTATTCAGTTTTCATTGCTTAATTCATTCCTACAACCTTATCCAAGAGTTTAGCAGAATCCCGCTTAGCTTGAGAATGTCCAGCGCATCCTTGCGGACGCTCCGGTCAGACGGCCTAACCTGTTCCACAACAGCTTACGGCACAGCGAGCAGACGAACACCACGGTGACCAAGCTCGGCCTGCGGGAAGAAAAAAGGTTCTGCAGGATTCTGTTTGCAGATAACGGGATCGGATATTCGGACGAGATGCTCTGCCAGCTGAACGGCAGGAAAAGCAGACAGCCGACCCAAAATATACGGGGCCGGGCATCGTCTGCAGATCGTACAGGCACACGGCGGGCAGACCGTCTTCGGTAACGGTGCGCAGGGCGGGAGCTTCTGCGAGATGCGGTTATGGAAGCGGAGGAAGACAGTTTTTTGCAGAGGCAGGGACAATACCTCTCTACATCATTATACTATTGATTAATAATTAATAGTGTGGTACTATAAGAATACAGTACATAACAGGGAGGTGAATTGATGCAGGTTACATGTAAAAAAGATTATCTGATACAAGTTAAAAATGCAATGCTTCTCCATTTTGCGCACAAAGATATTTGCACTGCGCTTAGAGATATAGACGAACTTTTTGCATCGGGAAAGGAACATGGCAAAACAGAAGCAGAGTTATGCCATGAGCTGGGGAGGCCCAAAGATTTTGCAGATCATCTCGTTGACACAAATGATCATGATAGATTTTTATTTAATATGGTTATAAATATTAGCAGCATATTAGCCATAGGCATATTTAGTGTTTATATTTTTTCTTCCCTTAATCCTGTTTACTGGGGAGCGTTGACGATTGCGGTTTCAGTTTTAATCTGGAATTTGTGTGGTGGTTTTTGCTTAAACGGATTCTTTTATGATTCTATACATCATAAGAAGGAATATATTGTTTATTGTATTATCTCATTTATCATAGCAGCTTTTCAGCAGGCGCTTACTCTTTTATTAAACAGCTGGTGTGGAACATCGCATTTCAGCACACCGGTGACGTATATTCATATAGCTTATTATTTCTCTGTATTGGCTGCCATCATCTCAGGTATACTGCTGCTTTTTGCCATATACAGATTTTTACATGGAAGTTATTTTGCGCTGTGTATGCTTCCGGTATCAGTTGGAATGATTTGTTCGAGTCTGTCTTTTATAACATATATCAAAGCATTTAACGGGCCGAATATATTTTCCTCAATGTGTTCTATTCCCTATATTTCCGGTTTTATACTTTCCTTTGGTTTACTGAGGATATTCTTAGTGAATCATTATATAAATGCGAAAGAGAACAGGAGTAAATTATAGATGGAATCACAAATGAACCGTGGAATATTGGAGTTATGTATCCTTTATCAGTTTTTGTCAGTGGATTATTACGGTTATGATATTATGGAAAAAATGAGACCTCTTTTTCCGGATGTGAAAGACAGCACCTTTTATGTTATTTTACGCAGACTTAACGCAAAGGGCTGCACAGAAATATATTACGGGAATGAATCAAATGGACCACAGCGAAAATATTATAGAATTACGGAAGAGGGCAGGGAATATCTTGAGAGCTTAATTCAAAGCTGGCGGGAAATAAAAAACATTGTTGAATCTTTGGGAATTATTTAGCGTGGGAAGTACTTCTGAACTTAAGATTTAAAAAGGCTGTTGCAAAAAGTGGAATTAATTTTGCAGCAGCCTTTTGTTGATTGTGTTAAGCCGGCAGGTTAGTCCAGCCTGTTTTTACTTTTTAATGCAGCTTCCACAAACCCTTTAAACAGCGGATGCGGCCTGTTGGGCCGGGATTTCAATTCCGGATGGGCCTGGGTCGCGATAAAGAAGGGATGCTCCGGCAGTTCGCACATCTCCACGATGCGTCCGTCCGGGGACAGTCCCGACAGCTTCATGCCCTTTTCCGTAAGCACTGCGCGGTAATCGTTGTTGACTTCGTAGCGGTGCCTGTGTCTCTCGTGGATCGTTTCCTCTCCGTACAGCGCATAGGATTTGGACGTCTTGTCCAGTACGCAGGGATAAGAACCGAGGCGCAGCGTGCCGCCGATATCTTCCACACCGTTCTGATCCGGCATCAGGGCGATCACCGGATGGGTTGTAGAGGGATTAAGCTCTATGCTGTGTGCGTCGTTGTAGGACAGCACGTTTCTCGCAAATTCCACGATCGCCAGCTGCATACCGAGACAGAGGCCGAGGAACGGAATCTTGTTGACTCTTGCATGGGTGATGGCGTAAATCTTGCCGTCGATACCCCTGTCGCCGAAGCCGCCCGGTACCAGAATGCCGTTCACGCCCTCAAGCAGTGTCCCCACATTGTCGGCTGTCACCGTTTCGGAATCCACCCAGCGGATATTGACAACGCAGTGGTTGGAGATGCCGCCGTGCTTTAACGCTTCCACCACACTGATATAGGCGTCGTGCAGCTGTGTATATTTGCCGACCAAAGCCACTGTCACCTCGTCGGTAGGGCTTCTGAGAGATTCCACCATAGCCGTCCAGTCCGCCAGATCGGGTTCCGGACAATCCAGTTTCAGGCATTCGCACGCCACCTGAGCCAGATGCTCCTTCTCCATGGCAAGGGGCGCTTCGTATAAATGCACCACGTCCAGATTCTGCAGTACCCGGTTGCTGGGTACGTTACAGAAAAGAGCGATCTTGTCCTTTAATCCCTGATCAAGCGCGTGTTCGCTGCGGCATACGATGATGTCCGGTTGGATCCCCATGCCCTGCAGTTCCTTGACGCTGGCCTGGGTGGGCTTGGTCTTCATCTCCTGAGAAGCGCTCAGATAGGGAATCAAAGTCACGTGGATCAGAATTGCATTGTCGCGGCCGACCTCGTGCTGGAACTGCCGGATGGACTCCAGGAAAGGCTGGCTTTCGATGTCGCCCACCGTGCCGCCCACCTCGATAATGGCGATCCGGGTATCCTCATCAGTGAAATTGCGGTAGAAGCGACTTTTGATCTCGTTCGTGATATGGGGGATCACCTGTACCGTGCCGCCGCCGTAATCGCCGCGGCGCTCTTTCTGCAGAACGGACCAGTAGACCTTGCCTGTAGTCACGTTGGAGTTCTTGCCCAGATTTTCGTCGATGAAACGCTCATAATGACCAAGATCCAGATCGGTCTCCGTGCCGTCCTCCGTGACGAACACTTCGCCGTGCTGGATTGGATTCATCGTGCCGGGATCGATATTGATATAGGGGTCAAATTTCTGCATCGTGACTTTATAGCCCCGTGCTTTTAGTAATCTTCCTAAGGAAGCGGCCGTGATGCCCTTACCGAGACCGGAGACAACGCCGCCTGTTACGAATACGTACTTAACTGCCATTCCTTTATCCATGCCTTTCTGTAATCTGTAAATTGTTTGCTGTATGCCGTTCCTGAAAAAAACAATATAAAAGCATTATACAATGGACGGAGTGGAAAAATCTACTGATACGTTGAAATTTTGTGAAATCTCGGTAAGTTCTTTTTCAGTATAGCCGTAGGACAGGATCTGTTCTTTCGTGGCGCCGGCTTTGAGCATCCGTTTTATGGCGTTGGTGCGTTCTTCTTCGATACCCCGTTCAATGCCTTTTGCTTCAATATTTTCTGACAGGTTGCACATAGTCTGTATCCTCCCTTCTAAATCGGCGGTCATGATCATTCCGTAAGATTCTGTTAGTATACGTTTCTTTTCGGTGGTATCCATCTGCGAAAACAGCTTCTCCAGCATATTGATCAGGATGTTTTGTGAATCCTTTAAATTCTCGCCGCTTCTTATGTTGATAATGATTCCTTTCATTAAATCCGTATTGTGTAGATTTGTCTTATTTCCAAAGATACTTTTCTTTTCAAAACCGAGTTCTTCGATACTGTCGCCCTCGTCACTGCTGTCCATGCAGATCCAGATACTCCGTACCTTTTTCAGATTATCGTAGTCACTGTGGAAAAATTCGGTCTGCTTCTGTGCAGAAACCATCCGTGCCATGTAAAAGATGATTCTGTTTTCCAGATGATATCCAAGGGCTGACGGATCTGATGACTTTTGGGCCTCCACATTGATCAATATTTTCATTTCTGACTGTCTGTGGTAAGCGGTAAAGCGGATATCATAGAAAATGATTCCCTCTCCCGGCACATTGTCCTCAATATTGGAGTCTTTTATGCGTCCTAAATTGGATAATCCTGCGTCGAGCGGTTTGCTGCCGATCTCGATGTCATTGCCGATACAGGACATAATTTCGTCAATCGCCATATCCTGAAATTCACTGACAGCATATTTCAGGATGCGTGCAAGAATCTGTCTGTCCGCAAGCAGGAATTTCACATTGGTGTCATAGGTGACGGCGTCATTTGCAGCATCAACTGCCTGCGATAAATAAGTCTGTGTCATATTGCTCCTCTTCTGTAAGTTTTATCCATGATGCGGGTTCTTCCATATAGCATTATTATACTTGATTCCCGAAACAATAGCAATAAGGGCAATAGCCCTGTAACTGACAAGTTACAGTTCACGGCCTAACCGGCCGCAAACTGTAACGCATCCAGCCCATTCCAAGTCGCCTTTGGCGAGGGGCTGGATGCCTGAAACCGTAAAGTTATCGGCCGGATGCCCTGCAGCAGGGTGCAGGGCACCGTGAATAGTAACCCACCTGATCCTTATTTCCGGTAAAAACGCCCTACGCAACATCCAGCATAAACCAGAACTCCACGCCGTTCTCATAATTGACCACACCGAACTTCTGGTTCATGGATTCCATGATCGCCTTGACGATAGACAGTCCGATACCACTGCCGCCATACTCCCTTGTACGGGCCTTATCTACTTTATAGAACTTTTCCCAGATATGCTCTATGCTGTCCTGCGGAATCGGGCTGCCGGTGTTGAACACGGAGATACGAACCTGCTGCCCCATACGGCACAGTTTGACGTCTATGATCTTTTCATCCTGCGCATAGTGGATCGCATTCGTAAAATAATTCATGAACACTTCCTCCACCTTGAACTCATCACCCCAGACATAGATTGCCTCATAGTCTTCCATGCGCACCGAGATATCCCTTTCCTTCAGGAGAATATCCGAGGACGCAATATAATTTTTGATCAATGCCGTAATATCAAACCGCTCCATGCTCACGACTTCATTGCCGGACTCCAGCTGGTTGAGGGTCAGCAGCTTTTTGACCATGATATTCATTTTGGCCGCCTCGTCTATGATCACATCGCAGTAAAATTCCCTGCTCTCCTCATCATCATTGATCCCTTCCCGCAGCCCTTCCGCATACCCTTGTATCAAGGCGATCGGCGTTTTCAGCTCGTGCGACACGTTGGAGAGAAACTCCTTGCGCATCTCGTCGATCTGGTCTTTCCTCTCGATATCCTTAAGAAGTTCATTGTTGGCTGTCTTCAATTCGGAGATCGTCGTCTCAAGCACCTCCGACATCTCGTTGATATTGTTGCCCAGAATGGCGATCTCCGTCCTGTCATCCCCCGTGTACTTCGCATTAAAGTCCAGATGCTTCATCCTCTCCGAGATCCCGGCCAGTTCCATGATCGGTCTGGTAATGCGGTTGGCCAGTCCGATCACCAGCAGGATACTCACAAAGATCGCAATACAGCCCACATAAGCCATGAAGCGGTTAGATATGGCCACGCTCTCCTGAATGCTCTCCAGAGCGCTGCGCAGGATAAAGAAATAGCCGTTATCCAGCATCCCCCACATCTCTATATACTCGGTCTGCATGCGGACATCCGTGACGATCTGTATCATATAACCGTCTTTTTCCAGCAGGACATCCTCTTTGTTGACTCCGTAAAAAATATTGTTCAGCAGATGTTTAACCGCAAATTCCTGATCGACCATAGTCGTCTTGACCATCTTGGAATCGCTGTCCAGGATCAGGACATTAATGTTATATTTGTCACGTATTTTCTGCAATTCGATGTCATACAGCGCCGAGGTGATATCGCCCGCGCTGGAGGCCTCATTGATGCTGACGTATGCCTTGACCAGCGCGTTTTTCTTATTGTTGATATAATAATGTTCCAAAAGAGTAGTGTTTGCCAGCAGGCAGAGCAGGATCGTACCTGTGACAAGCGCGATAAAAATACATGCGAACTGTCTCTTCATGGAATATTTCATAAGTCTTCTTTTCCCTTCTGACGCAGCGCCTTCCGCTCTGCCCTGCGCTCCTTTCTGCTTCTCTTGTCTATGATCAGGTAGAAGGTCGGCATAAGCAGCAGAATCAGAACCGTGGACGCCACCAGCCCGCCGATGATGATCAGCGCCATTCCCTGCATCATAACGGCACCGTCGCCAATTCCCAATGCCATCGGCACCATGGACAGAATCGTCGTCAGCGTGGTCATCAAAATCGGGCGGAGACGCATCTGGCCGCTTTTGACAAGTGCCTCTTCCAAAGGGATCTCCTCCCTGAGCTGATTCACGGTATCGACATACAAAATACCGTTATTCACCACGATACCCACCAGCATCAGTACCCCCATCAAAGATACCATACTCAGGGTCGAGCCGGTCAGATAAAGCAGGCCGAAGGATCCGATCAGGGCAAAAGGAATACTCATCATGACCATGGCGGAAAATCTGGGTGATTCAAACTGCATCGCCATAACCAGGAAAATCAGAAACACAGAGACAAAAATCGCGGTGATGATCGCGGTAAACTCGTCGATCATCATATCATCCATCATGGTAGTCGCTCTGGTCACACCCCGCGGCAGCACCATCTGCGTCATAGCGGCATCCGCCGCGTCCTGTGCCGTAAAACGCGCCGCGTCCGTGGTATTGGCCGTAACCGCCGCCTGATAGATACCATCCACCCTGGTCAGCGTCACCGGTGCATCCGTATATTCTACGGTTGCCAGTTCCGACAGCGGAACCTGCGTATTGTAAGCCGTAGCCAGTGTCATATTGAGCAGCGCATTCATATCGTGGAATTCCGCTTCCGGATACTCGACACGGACCGCATACTCCTGCCCGCTTTTTGTCAAAGTCGCCGCCTCATTACCGCTCAGCGCATTATACATCTCTCCTGCCACCTGCACAGGCGCCAGTCCCACCGCCATACTCTTTACGGGATCGACCACGATCCGCGCCTGCGTACTGGCATCCTCTATACTGGAAGAAACCTGCAGTACGCCGGGTATCTGCCGCAGCATTTCCTGCACCTGTCTGGATGCGTCTTTCAGATCCTGCAGGTTGCGCCCCTCCAAGTCGATCTCCAGACCTCCCGTCATCATCGACGTCATACTGGCGCCGCTTGCGGCAATGCTGATGTCCATATCGGTCAGATTCGCCAGCGCTCTCGAATATTCCTCGATCGCCTCATTGGTCGTCAGCTCTGTCTCCTCCGTCAGATAAGCGGTCACTACCGCATCATCGCCGGATATCTGGTAAGAATAATGGTCAATATCCGGATCCTCTTCCATCATCTCCTCCAGAAAAACAGTCTTCTCCTCGATCGCCTCCAGCTTCGTACCGGACCGGAAAGAAGCCGTGACAGCGAACGCCCCTTCGTCCATGGTGGGCATAAGTTCCGTGTTGATCTCGGTCACCAGCACAAAAGCGCCGACCAGAAGGAGCACGGAAATAAACACCACCAGGATCTTTCTGTGCAGCAGACCCGGCAGCATCTTCTCATAACCGCTGTTGAGACTGCCCAGTATCTTATTGATAAAAAGTTCTTTCTTTTCCCTCGGTTTAAACTTGTTAAAAAGCAGGGGAATGATCGTCATGGCAACGACAAGAGAGGCCAGCATGGCCATAACGATCGTCATGCCAAGCTGGGAAAACAGCTGTCCCGACAATCCGTCCATCGTGCTGAGCGGCAGATAAACGACCACCGTTGTGATCGTGGATGCGATGATCGAAGCCGTCACGTAACCGGTTCCTTTCAGCGCCGCCTCCTGATATTCTCCCGTCTCGTCTTTCAGGCGGAAGCAGCTCTCCAGCACCACGATCGAACTGTCAACCATCATACCGATCGCAATGACAAGCGCCCCCATCGTCACCACGTTAAAAGAAAATCCAAGCATGTTCATGCCGATCATGGTCGCAAAAAGAGAGATCGGCATGGAACTGCCCACGATCAGGCTCGCACGCAGATCCCCGAAAAACAGGAACAGTACCGCCATGGAAAGCACGATGCCCAGTATCAATGTGCTGGCCACAGAGGAAAGGGATGAGATGATGACGTCGCTGGCATTATAGATCACGTTTATGACCACCGTATCATTATCGGCCTGCAGCCTCTTCAGCACGGCTTCCACGTCCCTCGTCACATCCACCGTTCCGTAACTTTTTTTCTTACTGATCGCTATATTGATATCTTCCTGCCCGTTGGTACGGCTGATACCGGAAGCCTCCCGCTGGCTCTCACTGACCGAAGCCACCTCAGAGAGCGGGATCAGCTGTCCGCGTGCCGTCGCAATGGGTATGTTCTGAATCTGCACCACTCCGAAGATATCTGCGCTGCTGGACACCGCAATATCCTGGGATCCCTGACTGACACTGCCTGCCGGCACCGTAAAATCCATGGATGCGATCGTCTGCGCGATACTGCTCATCGTCACGCCGTACAGTTTCATGGCCTGAGAATCAAGTTCCACTTTAATATAATTTTCCCGGCCGCCGGAGACACTGATATCTGCCACGCCGGACAGCGTCTCCAGTTCAGGAACAACCGTGTCATTCACATAGCTGAGTACATCGCTGTCGCCTACCGCCGTGACCGAGACATCCATGGTCTCCATCTGATCGATCGCCATTTCCATGACAACCGGTTCCCGCACGTCTTCCGGCATGGTGATCCGGGCCGTATCAAGCGCCGACCGAAGATCCATGTAGGCATCATCCAGATCCGTTCCGTACTCATACTGGAACATGACCATGGACATATTTTCCGCCGACTGGGACGTATACGTGGTCACACCGCTCTGCTCCGCACCGGCAGTCTCCACCGCCTTGGTGACCAGTTCTTCCACGCTCTCCGGATCAGCCCCCGGATACACCGTATAGACAAGCAGCATGGGCAGTTCCATATCCGGCGTCAATTCCAGCCGAAACCCGGGTATTGCCGTAAGCCCGAATACCACCAGCGCCAGTACGACCAGCGCTGTCGAGACGGGGCGCTTCATCGCAAGCTTTGTCAGATTCATAATATGACCGCCCCCTATTCTTCATCCCCGGCATCTTCTGCCGCGGCGGACTTTTCTTTCTGAATGGACACCTCCGCGCCTTCGCGCAGATTAGCCGACCAGCTCGTGATCAGCTGATCCTCCGTCGTCAGACCGGAAACAACCGTCATCGTCTGTTCGTCAAAAATACCGGTCTCAATATCCCTGCGCACCACGACACCGTTCACCGCCACATAGACATAGGGCTGTCCGTTATCATAATATACCGCGTCGTAAGGGATCAAAAGAACATTGTCCTGGCTGTAGGTATCCGCACTGATCTTGACACTGCAGCCCGTAAGCATACTTTCGTCCGGCCTGCCGACACTCACCTTGACCACAAACAGGCCGGTATTCTGGTCCACCATGCTGCCGATCTCCGTGATCACGCCGTCAAACAGTTTGCCGTTTCTGTCCACCGTCACTTTCTGTCCTGTCTGAAAAGTATTCCGAACGCCCTCGCTGACATAGAAAGTCACCGTCATGGCCTCTTTGTTGGAAATGATGTAGGCCGGCGTGTTAGGCGATGCAAAGTCATGTTCTTTCACATTGACCGCTTCTATAACACCGCTGATCGGCGCCTTCAGCGTATACATATCCAGCTGATATTCCGCACTCTCAATGGCCACCTGTGCACCCTCGACCCCCACCTGGGCGGAATTAATCCCGGCCGCCGCAGATTCCAGCCCCATGGCCGCCGCCTTCTTATTCGCGTCCACTATTTTCTGCGTGTCGCTGTAAACCTGCTCTTCCGTGATATTCTTGATCGCCTCGGCCTGTTCCAGACTCTTATACGTATCGGCCAGTGCGCCGTCAAGCTGCTCCCTGCCGTCGTCAATGGACTCGATCCCGGATTCCAGCTGATCATAGGCTGACGTCGCCTGGTTGTAGGCGGCCGATGCCTGACTGGCCACGGCGTTGGCCTGATCGTAGGCGCTTTGGGCTGCGGCGAGATTTTCTTTGGCCTTCTTTAGTCCATATTCGTAAGATCCAGCTCCATACTCCGCTTCATATGCTTTGACAACTTTCTGTTGTTCCTCGTACGTAGCCGGTTCCAGTGCCGTCACGGCTGCAACCGCCATCTCATACTTCTGTTTCGCCTCCTCCACATAAGCATTTGCCTGATTCACATAGTTCCCGGCATCTCCGATGGCCTGTTCCAGCTCTCCCTTCTGTTCCAGCGCTTTCGCCTTATCTTCCTCCAGATCGGACATCTGCTCATAAATATCATCAATCCCGCTGTGCACGGAGTCCACCTGAATCTGCAACTGATACATCTGCAGGTTCTTCTGCCCTCCCATCTGCGCATCCAGCTGGGCTACCGTACTCTCATACTGTGCCTGTGCCACCTCATACCCGACTTCCGCGGAATTCACCCCCGCCGCCGCACTGTCATACTGCGCTTTGGCACTGGCAAGCTGGAGCTGTGCCGCCTCGGAATCAAGTTTACATAACACGTCACCCTCATTTACTTCCTCCCCGAGAGAAACATTCGTACTCAAAACCTCCGCTGTAACCATAGGAATCACGTAGACAGATTCTTCCGGACTGACTGTTCCCATAAATTCATTCTTAAGTGTCAATTTCCCTGCCTCCGGCTTCTGCACCTGAACCGGAATGACCTCACTCATGACAACTTCCTCTTCCGCCTCTTTGCATCCTGCCATCAAAGTACACAGACATGCCGCTGACAACAGAACGGACAATCTCTTTTTACATGATCCTATGTATTGTCTTCTCATCGTTCTCTCCTTTTTAACAGTTCATAGCATATTCGGTTTTCAGCGTACAACTCTTCAACCGGAAATTCAAGTGTTCCGCAAACTATTTTAGAATTAATTTATAAAAATTTATAAATTAATTCTCGTCAGCCTTTCCAAAAACAACGACATCCTACCCGCATTTATTTTTAAGCAAAAGATAATTTATTTTTATAAATATCTAAATAGATATAGACATTTTACAAAGAAAGATGTAAAATCATTATAGTATTAAGCGGGAGGTACACTCATGGACAAAAAGACAATCTTTAAAATCGTAAAAACAGGCAAGACATCCGACCACATTGATTTTGTCGGATACGGAAACATGGAGGTGATACTATGATTGAGCAAAAAATATCAAAACTGAACGGTTATTTTGACAAAGAAATTTCCTTATGCGAACAGCACAGCAAAAACCTGCTGGCCGATGATCGTGCGGACGAGGCTGCCCATGAAAAGATAAAAGCAAACGTCTACGGTATTTTCCGCACAATACTTTCTGTTGCGGTTAAGACGGGCAAAGGTGACCCCGACGCGGTAAGACACTTTTTCTTCCTGAAAATCCAGCAGATTCCTTCAAATTGGACAACTGCTTACGATCAGGCCAGACAGCATGACGACACGGTCAAGATTCAGGTTGAGCAGATCAAACTTGACACCGTCGGCAGAATCAGGGAAACGTTTGCAGCTATTTGGGAGGAAGAATCATGACAGAGACAGAAGCGATCCGCCTGTTTAAGTGCTTGTCAGACAAGTCCCGGTTACAGATCTTAAAGTCACTTGCAATGGAGGATATGTATGTAGAACGGCTGGCTGAAAGGCTTGGCCTCACGGCACCTACGGTGTCTTTTCATCTGAAAAAGCTGGCAGACGCCGGTGCAGTTGTTTCCTATAAGAATCAGTATTACATGATGTACTCTCTCAAAAAGGAAATTTTTGATACGAATATATTGGAAATTCTGCAGGAAAAGTCTGACGAAGCAGAAATGCAGGCCCGGCGGGATGCAGAGTACCGCCAAAAAGTGATTCACGCATTTTTTGAATACGGTAAACTAAAGGCCATCCCTGCACAGAAAAAGAAGGAACGTATCGTTCTGGAAGTCATAGCCCAGTCATTTGAGTTTGACCGGATCTACTCCGAGCGGGAGGTAAATATCATAATTGCAGATTTTCATGACGATTTCTGCACAATCCGCAGAGATATGATCGGCGAACATCTTTTGGCGCGTGATGCCAATGGATATTGGCGTGTTAAGCCAGACTGCGAAAAGGGCCTTTGATTTAAGATGACGTATGAATACAATGGAAGTTTTAACTCTATTGTTAGCATTTATTGCACTTTTATCTTACATAGATAATCATAAAAAGAAATAAGCATCCGTACCCTCGCAAAGTGTGGATGCTTATTTCTATAAAATTCTCTTACTGAGGGCAAATCGGAACTCGTGTCCGATAAACCTTTCTGATTAGATTATACACTAGAGCCGCCTGTTTCGCAAGCGGCTCTTTTTTACATATTTTTACAGTTTTTCCGTCATATACAGGAAATCATAACTATTGTACGGTTTATTCAGCACTTGTTACAACGCCTTGTCCCAATCAATCTTAATGTGGGTATCAAAATACTCTATGATGTCCCTCCGTTCAGGCCATCGGTCATTCCAATATTCCCTTGTAGTTGTATTATCCATATCCGGCATTCCCCACCTCCATATCCATGTAACACGCTCATACAAAATATCATAATTTCCTAATGCGGAGTCAAGAAACCCAGTGTTTATGCGGCTTTCAGCAATTACCTCACCTAATTTGGGGCTAATAAAAACATAATTCATGCTAATTCACGGAAAAAATGTAAAGGATTTTAGCAGATATGGCAGGCCTTTCCATGCCCTTTGACAAGCCGGGGCTGGTTGAAATCCATGTCAACCAGCCCCGGTAAAAACCTGCTATGAAATTCGTAAAAAATGATAGAAAATAACAGAAAATTTACTCCACAAAAACCATATATTTGGTAGTATTTTGGTAGAAACTCCCCCACCCGGCGCATCCTCAAAACCCGGAAACGCCCATAAATACTGGCTTTAACGCATACCGCCTTTATTCATTCACCTCAAATTTGTACCCCATCCCCCAGATTGTCCGGATCAGCTCTCCCTTTTCTCCCATCTTACTGCGCAGCTTTTTCACATGCGTGTCAATGGTTCTGGCATCTCCGAAATAATCATAATTCCAGACACTGTTCAGGATCTTCTCTCTGGAGAGCGCAATCCCTTTGTTCTCCACAAAATATGTCAACAGCTCAAATTCCTTGTAGCTTAAGTCAACGGGCTGTCCGTCTACCAGGACGCTGTGCGCCGCCTTGTTGATGAGGATTCCTCCTGCCTCTATCACCTCATCCGCACTGGCCTGGCTGGTCCTGCGCAGGATCGCCTCCACCCGCGCCACCAGGATTTTGGGACTGAAAGGCTTGGAAATATATTCATCCACCCCCAGCTCAAATCCCTGTAGTTCATCCCGTTCGTCGGACTTGGCCGTCAGCATGATGATCGGCACCTTGGAATACTCCCGGATTTCCTTGCAGACCTGCCAGCCATCCATATTGGGCATCATGACATCCAGAATGATCAGCGCAATATCATTCTGTTCAAAAAAGAGGTCTAT
>ERZ808041.952-NODE-952-length-14389-cov-3.879122_pt1 | contig 14389 bp, 1 predicted proteins | sample MGYA00380192_ERZ808041 | MGnify/ENA primary metagenome ERZ808041 (study PRJEB31490, sample SAMN06133412) | mouse gut metagenome | isolation source: Z1_1 | host: mice | place: China: Chengdu | collected 2015-05 ... | reverse complement strand
ACGCCGTTGGTGTTGAATAACAGGGAGCCGTAGTTAGCTCTTCCCTGGCTGGCTGGCAGGAAGAGATCCATATCGCCGTCACCATCGAAATCGGCCCATGTCATGGAAACGGATGTCGAGTTCCCCCCCGAGCCGGGACTACTGAGGAAAGTATTGACGGTGTTTTGTCCCCAGACGAAGGTGCCATTGCCCTGACTTATCAACGATGAGAGGGTGAAGTTGTTGTTCAGGTTGAAAGTGTGCTGAACCAGGTCAATCCTGCCGTCATTATTAAGATCGACACCGGAACCTTCGTTGAGTGACAAATAACCTGTCACCGCCCCACCGACCGTAGCACTCCCCCCGTTATTAGCAGTGGTCGAGTTGCCTGTCAGGGTGCCGGCGTTGTTCCACAGGAAAGTGTTGGAGTCCGGCCCCCCCGGCGTCGCCAATCCAGAAATCAAGATAACCGTCGCCCTCTTTATCAAACGCCACAATTGAGCCATACCACGTCAGGGTGCCAACGTTCACCTGGATGGCGCTGGAAAACGTACCATCGCCGTTATTGGTAAAGCCGTTGATATACCCCGTGCCGTAGTCATCACGGGTAATAAACAGATCGCCCGTACCGTTACGGTTGTAATCGGCGATGGAGCTGGTGGCATAGTTGTTGCCACTTTGCACCAGCGTCAGGGCGGTTTTCGACCAGGTGAGCGGATCGGTGGATTGCATAATTTGCTGGTTGGCCAGCACTGTCCACATCCCGTGTGTGTCGAGGCCGTAGGTCAGCCCCCAAGCGGTGGATTTGCTGGTGGTGGTCCAGGCTGGTGTGTAATCAATCGCTGCGTTAACCGTTACCGTGCCAGTGCTGACGTTAGCGGTGTTACCGTTACCCGCCGAGCTTTTCACCTGCGCGGTGACGTTATAGGCGGTCGCAGACGCCGCCAGCGTGTCGGTATCCGGCAGTTGCACATACCAGGTGTTGTGCGCCGGATCGACGACCACCGCGCCGCCTGGCTGCGAAGTGTAAGTTTTGCCGTTGATCACCACTTCAACATACTGCCCGCTGGCGAGCGCGGCGGTGATCACCCCGCTGATAATCGGCGTAGTATCGCGCGTGGTCTGGCTGGTGATTTGCGCCAGCGTGGTCGGAATAGAGGTATCGACCGTCAGGACAAAATCACTGGAGGAGGTGATATTCCCCGCCAGATCCACCACTCGCGCGCTGTAGGTGTAGGCACCGCTCACCAGCCCGCTGTCGCTGTAGGTCCAGTTCAGTGCGCCGACCATCGTTACCGCGCCTAACAGCAGGCCGTTACGGTAGAGGTAAACCACTTCGCCGCTGGCAAGCGGGCCGGAAAGCACGCCGTTCAGCAACGGCGTGGTGTCGTCGGTGGCCTGCGAATTGCTAAACGTCCCCTGCCGCTGCCCGACATCATCGGTATACGACACAATGGTCGGCGTGGCGGTGGGGTTAATCGTATCAACCACCACCGTTTTCGACACCACCGGGCCGGTGTTCCCCGCCAGATCCAGCACCCGCACCTGATAAACGTAGCTGCCGTCGGTCAGCGTGCGGCTGTCGGTGTAAGTCCACTGCGTGCCGTTGGTGGTGAGGGTGATCCAGGTCGCGCCGCTATCAAGGCTAATCTGCGCCACTTCGCCGCTGGCAAGCCCCGCTCCCAGCGAACCGGTCAGCGTGAGCGTGGTATCGCTGGTGATAAAGTCGGTTGCCGAACTCCCCGTGTCGGTGCTGATGCTGGCGATGGTGAGCACCTGCGCCGGGTTAACGGTATCGATCAGCGCCGACTGGCTGCTCGTTGCGCCAACGTTGCCCGCAAGATCGACCACCCGCACCTGCCAGGTGGTGGTGCCGTTGGTGAGCGTGCGCCCGTCAACGTAACTCCAGTTGAGGCCGTCTGCGGCGACGGTCACGTTCACCCAGGTTGCGCCGTTGTCGGTACTGATTTGCGCGAACTCATTAGCGCCGAGCGCAGCCCCCAGCACGCCGCGCACGGTAAGCGAGGTGTCGCTGGTAATAAAATCAGTGCTGCTGGCCCCAGTGTCATCGCTGATACCGGTAATGGTGATGCTTTTCGCCGCTTCAGGATTGATGGTATCGACCACCACGTTTTGCGTCGCGGTCTGCCCAACGTTCCCCGCCAGATCCACCACCCGCACCGTGTAGTTCCAGGTGCCGTCGGTCAGTGTGCGACCATCGGCATAGCTCCAGCTGGTGCCGATAACGGTTAATGTAGTCCAGGTGACACCGCCATCGAGACTGATTTGCGCCCGTTCATCTGCCGCCAGCGCCGCGCCGAGCGTCCCGCGCACGGTCAGCGTAGTGTCACGGGTCACAAAATCGCTGCTGCTTAACCCGGTGTCATCGCTGATGCCCGCAATGACGATGGTTTTGCTCGCCAGCGGCGCGGTGGTGTCCACAGTGACTATCTGACTGGCGGTCGCGCCGATATTTCCGGCGGTGTCGATCACCCGCACCTGATAGTTGTAATTGCCATCGGTCAGCGTGCGCCCGTCAAGATATGTCCAGGTTAAGCCGCTTACCGACAGATTCTGCCAGGTGGTGCCGCCATCGATGCTGATTTGCGCGAACTCACCGGCAGAAAGCGCCGCCCCCAGCGTGCCGCTCACCGCAAGCGTCGTGTCGCTGGTGACAAAATCGTTAGCGATCAAGCCCGTATCGGTAGTGATTGCGCTAATGGCGATGGTTTTCACCGCGGGATCTGGCGCAGTAGTGTCGATCACCACATTCTGGCTGTCGGTGGCACCGACGTTGCCCGCCGCATCAATCACCCGCACCTGATAGAGATAGTTACCATCGGTCAGCGTGCGGCTGTCGTTATAGCGCCAGGTCGTGCCAGTAACGGTAAGCGTGCTCCAGGTTACACCGCCGTCGATACTGATTTGCGCCGTCTCGTTACTGGCAAGCGCGGCGGTGAGCGAGCCGTTGACCACCACCGGACTGACGCTGGTGATAAAGTCGCTGGCGCTAAGCCCAGTGTCGGCTTGCAGGGAATCGATATTAATGCCCATCGCCGGGGCGCTGAGATCGACAGTAATGGTGTGATTGCTGCTGCCGGTGTTGCCAATGGCGTTGCTCACCGAGGCGTTAATCACGTAGGCATTGCCGTCCGCCAGCGCGGTGACATCGGCGCTGCCGAGGGTGTAGCTCCAGCTACCGCCGGTCTGTACCGTGGTGGTGTAGGTTTTGCCGTTTAAGGTCAGGGTCAGCGTCTGCCCGACTGGGGCGGTGGTGGTGCCGCTGATCACCAGCGACGAGCCGTGCTCCGCTGCATTCACCACATCATCGCCCGCAAAGGTGTTGATGGTGACGGAGGGGACGTCGCCGTTCAATGTCACGCCACGGCTGGCGCTACCAGGGTTTCCGGCCTGATCGCTAACCGTCGCGCTAATGGTGTAGCTGCCGTCGCTTAATCCGGCAAACTGCTGCGCCGGAATAAACACCGACCAGCTTCCGCCGCTGCCAACCGTGGCGGTCCAGTTCTGACCGTTAAAGGTGACCGTCACCGTCTGGCCCACTTCGGCGGTGGTGGTGCCGCTGATGGTCTGCCCGGCAAGCTGCTCGGCGTTGTTGATAATATCGTCACCCGCCACGGTGGCGATGGTCACCGTTGGTGCAACAGTATCGACAGTCAGGGTGTGCGTGGCCTGTCCAGGATTACCCGCGCGATCGTTCACGCTGGCGGTAATGGTCTGCGCCCCCTGCCCGAGCGCGGCCAGATCCGCCGCAGGCACGTTAAGCGCCCAGGTGCCATTGGCGGCCACCGTGGCAGTGTAAGTTTTGCCGCCAAAGGTGACAGTGACCGTCTGCCCTACTTCCGCGCTGGTCGAGCCGTTAAGGGTTAACGGCTGCTGTTGTTCGGCGGCGTTGAGTCGATCGTCCGTCGAAACGGTGTTGATGCTGATAACCGGCGCGGTGAGATCTACCGCCACGCTGCGCGAGGCCGTGGCGCTGTTTCCTGCGCTGTCCTGGGCGGAGGCGCTAACCGTGTAGCTGGTGCCATCCGCAAGTGCCGCGACGTCTGACGCCGACACATTCACGCTCCAGCTCCCGTTGTTCTGAATGGTGGCGCTGTAGCCTTTGCCGTTAAGCAACACGGTCACTACTGTACCTGCGGCAAAGTTCGTTCCGGTGCCGCTCAGGGTCAGCGCACTGCCTGCTTCGGCGGCATTAATAAGGTTATCGCCGCTGATGGTGCTGACCGAGAGCGACACTGCCGCCGTATTGACCTGCACATTGTGCGTCTGCGTGCTGCTGTTGCCTGCGCTGTCGGTGATGGTGGCGCTGATGGTCACCGTGCCGTCTGCAAGGCCGGAAACCACGTTGGCTGGCACGCCAACGCTCCAGTTGCCGCTGGCATCGGTGCTGGTGACATACTGCTGCCCGGCGATGGTCACCACCAGGCGGTCACCCGCCACCGCGCCCGTGGCGGTGCCGCTGATAATCTGCGCCTGAGTGTGTTCAACGTTGTTAATCACATCGTCGCCCGCCACGGTGTTAAAGCTGATGACGGGCGCGGTGGTATCGACGGTCACACCTTTGCTGGCACTGCCAGGGTTACCCGCCAAATCGCTGACCGTGGCGGTCAGGGTGTAGCCGTTATTGGCAAGTGCGGTTAAGTCGCTGGCGGGCAGCGTTAAACTCCAGCTGCCGTCTGCCTGCACCGTGGTCTGGTAGTTAGTGCCGTTAAGCGTAACGGTGAGCGTCTGCCCGGTTTCCGCGGTGCTGGTGCCGGACACCGTCACGCCCGCCGCCGCTTCGCTGGCGTTGATGATGTTATCACTGGCAATGGTGTTGATGGTCACCGTTGGCGCGGCGCTATCGACGCTGTATTCATGTGTTGCCGTGGCGCTGTTGCCATTGACGTTAGTCACCCGCACCTGGGCGCTGGCATCGCCGTCACGCAGGGTCGCCATATCCGCCGCCGGAACGGTAGTGCTCCAGCTACCGTTTGCCGCCACCGTGGTGGTGTAGGTTTTGCCGCCAAAGGTAATAGTAACGGTTTGCCCCGCTTCGACGCCTGACGTGCTGCCGGAGAGCGTTAACGCCGCGCCTTTTTCGGCGGCGTTAATCACATCATCAGGGGTAATAGCGTTAATGCTGATGGCAACGGTAGTGAGATCAACGGTCAGCGGATGGGTAATGCTGGTTTGCGTTCCGGCACTGTTCGCGCCGCTAACGGTAATATTCAGCGTTCCCGCAGGCCAGTTACTGACATCCGTCGCAGGAACGCCGACGCTCCAGCTACCGTTCGCCAGCACCGTGGCGGCGTAAGTTTGATTATTTATCACTACGGTCAGCGCCGTGCCCGCCGCAAAACCAGAGCTGCTGCCGGTGATCACCTGCGCCTGACTGTGTTCGATGATATTGACCACATCATCACCCGCGACGGTATCCACCCGCAGGCCAGGCAGACTGGCATCGATGGTGATATCGCGCGTGCCGCTACCGGTGTTACCAACGGCGTTGGTCACCGAGGCATTAACCGTTAACTCACCGTTACCCAGCGCCTGCCAGTCGGAGGCAGGTACGCTCACATTCCAGCTTAAATCAGCCTGGACGGTGGCGGTGTAAGTTTTACCGCCCAGTTCAACGGTGACGGTGCTGCCCGCCGCCGCACCGGTTATCTGGCCGCTGATAGTTTGCGCGCTGCCAGCTTCGGCGGCGTTAATAATGTCGTCCGTCGCCACCGGATTAATGGTGACGCCCGGCAGCGCGGTATTGACCTGCACATTATGGCTGGCAGTACTGCTGTTGCCCTGGACGTTGGTGACGCTCGCCGTCACGCTGTAGGTGGCTTCGCCCAGCGCACTGACCGCCGAGGCGGGCACGGTTACGCTCCAGTTGCCGGAGGCGTCGGTAGTGGCGCTGTAGTTTTGTCCGTTCAGCGTAACGGTGATCGCCGTACCCGCAGGCTGATCGCTGGTGCCGGAAAGCGTCAGATCAGATCCTTTTTCCGTCGCGTTGATCACATCATCGCCCGCGATGGTGTTGATGCTAATCACTGGCGCGCTGAGGCTGACGGTCACGGTGCGGCTGGCGTCATCGCTGTTACCTGCCCGATCGCTGACGCTGGCGATAATGGTCTGCACACCGCCAGCGAGCGCCGTAACATCCTCCGCCGGTACGCCGACGCTCCAGTTGCCGGAGGCGTCCAGCGTGGTGGTGTAGGTCTTGCCGTTGAGCACAACGCTCACCACATCGCCCGCTTCCCCGCCGCTGCTGGTGCCGGAGATCACCAGCGCCTGGGCGTGTTCGGCGTCGTTGATGATGTCATCGCCCGCCACGGTGTTAATGGTGAGAACCGGCGCGGTGGTGTCTACCGCCAGATTCTGGCTGGCGCTGCCGGGGTTGCCCGCTTTGTCATTGACCGTAGCGCTGACGGTGTAATTGCTTGCGGTCAGCGCGCCCAGGGCTGAAGTGGGAACGCTGACGCTCCAGCTACCGTCCGCCTGTACAGTGCCGGTGTAGGTTGTACCGTTAAGGGTGACGGTCACCGTCTGCCCGATTTCGGCGGTGCTGGTGCCGCTGATGGTGAGCGGGCTTCCGGCCTCCGTGGCGTTAAGGATGTCATCGCTGGCGATGGTGTTAATGGTGAGCGTCGGCGCGCTGGCGTCAATGCTGTACGCATGGGTCGCCGAGGCGCTGTTACCGCTCGCGCTGCTAACGCTGGCCTGCACGTTCGCCGCGCCGTCTGGCAGAGTTGCCAGATCTGCCGCCGGAACCGTTACGCTCCAGCTTCCATTGGCGGCGACGCTTGCAGTGTAGGTTTTACCGCCAAAAGTGACGGTGACGGTTTGCCCGCTTTCAATCCCGCTGGTGCTGCCGGAAAGGGTCAGGCCAGTGCCTTTTTCGGCGGCGTTAATTACGTCATCGCTGGCAATGGTGTTGATGCTGATTGCCACCGCCGTTAAATCGACGGTGAACGGATGGCTGACGCTGACCGGGTTTCCGGCGCTGCTTTGCCCGGCTACCTCAACGGTTAATGCCCCCGCTGGCCAGGCGCTGACGTTTGCCGCCGGAATGCCGACACTCCAGCTTCCGTCCGCCTGTACCGTGGTGGAATAAGCCACACTGTTGATGGTAACCGTCAGCACAGCGCCTGCATTCAGGCCGCTACTGCCGCCGGTGATCACCAGCGCCTGCCCGTGCTCGATACTGTTGACGATATCATCGCCCGCCACGGTATCCACCCGCAGCCCCGGCAGGTTAGCATCAATGGTGATATCCCGCGTGCCGCTGCCCGTGTTGCCATTCGCGTTGGTAACCGAGGCGGTAATGGTCAAATCACCATTGCCCAACGCCTGGAGATCGGCTGCCGGAACGCTGACGCTCCAGCTTAAGTTGCCCTGTACCGTAGCGGTGTAAGTGTTACCGCCCAGCGTCACAGTAACCGTATCGCCAGCGGCGGCGCGGGTCACCACCCCGCTGATGGTTTGATCGGCACCTGCTTCGGCGGCGTTGATAATATCGTCGCCTGCCACGGTGTTGATGGTGACGCCTGGCAGGCCGCTGTCGACCAGTAAATTCGCCTGGCTGCTGGCGGTGTTGCCTGCCGCACTGGTGGCACTGGCGCTGACGGTATAGTTAGCCTGACCTAAGGCCGCCAGATCGCTCACCGGTACGGTTAAGGTCCAGTTGCCTGCTGCGTCGGTGGTAGCGCTGTAGTTATGACCGTTGAGCGTGACGGTGACCTGCGCGCCCGTCGCCAGCCCCGTACTGCTACCGCTAATGGTCAACGGCTGGCCTTTTTCATCGGCGTTCAGGACGTTATCGCCGCTGATGGCGTTAAAGGTAATTGACGGCAGGCCAGTATTGACCGTCACCTGATGCGTGGCGCTGCCGCTGTTTCCGGCGGCATCGGTGACGCTGGCGTTAATGGTCACCGTGCCGTTCGCCAGCGCCGAGACGACGCTTGCCGGAACGCCGACGCTCCAGTTACCGCTGGCGTCCAGCACGGTGGTGAAGGTGCTGCTGCCGATAGTCACCGTCACGGTGCTGCCGGTTGCCGCACCCGTGGCAGAGCCGCTGATGATCTGCGCCTGGGCGTGTTCCGTCGCGTTGATCACATCATCGCCCGCCACCGTGTTGATGGTGACAACCGGAACGGAAGTATCCACCGTCAGGTTGTGGTTAACAGAGGCCGGGTTTCCGGCTTTGTCGCTCACCGCCGCGCTGACGGTGTAGTTGCTGGCGGTCAGAGCGCTTAAGTCGGCTGGCGGTACGCTGATACTCCAGCTGCCGTCCGTTTGTACCGTGCCAGTATAGTTTGCGCCATTGAGCGTGACGGTCACCGTCTGCCCGGCTTCCGCCGTGCTGCTGCCGGTGATGGTCAGCGCCGCACCCGCTTCGGCGGCGTTAAGAATATCGTCGCCCGCAATGGTGTTAATGGTCACCGTTGGCGCGGTGGCATCGACGCTGTAAGCGTGGGTAGTAGTGGCGTTGTTGCCGTTAACATTGCTGACGCTGGCCTGTGCGCTGGCATCGCCATCACGCAGGGCTGCCATATCTGCCGCCGGAACCGTGGTACTCCAGGAACCGTTAGCCGCGACGCTTGCAGTGTAAGTTTTGCCGCCAAAGGTGACGGTGACCGTTTGTCCGGCTTCGACACCAGAAGTGCTGCCGGTGAGCGTTAACGCCGCGCCTTTTTCAGCAGCGTTAATCACATCATCGGCGGTAATGGCGTTGATGCTGACGGCAATCGCCGAGAGATCGACAGTCACCGGATGCGTAACGCTGACCGGGTTTCCGGCGGTAGTGCTGCCGCTCGCCGTAATCGTCACCGCCCCCGCAGGCCAGGCGCTGACATCCACCGCCGGAACGCCGACGCTCCAGGTGCCATCGGCTAATACCGTCGCGCCGTAGGTGACGTTATTGATCACCACCGTCAGCGCCGCACCCACTGCCAGCCCGCTGCTGCTACCGGTTATCACCAGTGCCTGACCATGCTCGATGTTATTAACCACATCATCGCCCGCCACGGTATCGACCCGTAAGCCCGGCAGATTGGCATCGATCGTGATATCGCGCGAGCCGCTGCCAGTATTACCCACGCCGTTGGTCACTGAGGCGTTAACCGTCAGCTCGCCATTACCGATGGCCTGAATATCCGCCGCCGGAACGTCCACGCTCCAGCTTAAATTGCCCTGCACGGTAGCGGTGTAGGTTTTCCCGCCAAGCGTTACGGTAACCGTATCGCCCGCCGCCGCGCCCGTCACCTGGCCGCTGATGGTCTGCGCCACGCCCGATTCGGCGGCGTTAATAATATCGTCGCTCGCCACCGGATTAATGGTGACACCAGGCAGCGCGGTATTGACCTGCACGTTATGGCTGGCGGAATTGCTGTTGCCTGCGCTGTCGGTGACGTTCGCCGTCACCGTGTAGCTGGCTTCGCCCAGCGCACCTACTGCGGAAGCAGGCACTATGGTGCTCCAGTTGCCTGCGGCGTCCGTCGTCGCTGTGTAATTTTGCCCGTTCAGCGTCACCGTAATTGTGGTGCCTGCTGGCTGATTACTGGTGCCGGAAATTTGCAGATCCGCGCCTTTTTCGGTGGCGTTAATCACGTCATCGGTGGCGATGGTGTTGATGCCAATGGTCGGCGCGGTCAGATTCACTGTAACCGTGCGGCTGGCATCATCGCTATTGCCTGCCGCGTCGGTAATGCTGGCAGTGATGGTTTGCGGGCCGCTACCCAGCGCCGTGACATCCGCCGCCGGAACGCCGACGCTCCAGTTGCCGGAGGCATCCAGCGTCGTGGTGTAGGTTTTATTGTTTAGCGTGACGCTGACGACATCTCCCGACTCTCCGCCAGTGCTGGAGCCGGAAATCACCAATGCCTGCCCGTGTTCGGCGGCGTTAATAATATCGTCGCCCGCCATGGTGTTGATGGTCAGCACCGGAACGGTGAGATCCACTGCCAGATTATGCGTGGTGCTCGCCGGGTTGCCCGCTTTGTCATTGACTGTTGCCGTCAGAGTGTGGCTGCCATCCGTCAATGCCTCAAGATCTGCCGCCGGAATAGTAATACTCCAGCTGCCGTCGGCCTGCACCGTTGCCTGATAGGTCTGCACGGTCGGGCTATTGAGCGTTACCGTAACAATCTGCCCCGCTTCAGCGGTGGTACTGCCGCTCACCGTCACACCCGCATCGGCTTCGCTGGCGTTGACGATATTGTCGCTGGCGACGGTATTGATAATGATGGTCGGGGCACTGCTATCGACGCTGTAGTTATGCACCGCCGAGGCGCTATTGCCATTGATATTGCTGACGTTGGCCTGCGCGGAGGCGCTGCCATCGGTTAATGACGCCAGATCGGCGGCGGGAACGGTGGCGGTCCAGCTACCATCGCTCGCCACGGTAGCAGTGTAGTTTTTACCGCCAAAGGTCACGGTGACCGTTTGTCCGGCTTCTACATTCGTGGTGGTGCCGGAAAGAGTTAAATCAGCGCCTTTTTCTGCGGCGTTAATCACATCGTCCGTGGCGATAGTGTTGATGGTGATAGCTGCCGGAGTGAGATCCACCGTTACCGGATGCGTAATGCTCACCGGATTTTCGGCGCTACTTTCCCCGGACACGGTAACCGTTACTGTTCCCGCAGGCCAGGCGCTAACCTGCACCGCCGTAACGCCCACACTCCAGCTACCATCGGCCTGCACCGCAGTGGTGTATTCCACATTATTAATCGTGACGGTAAGCGGCGTGCCTTCAGCCAGCCCCGAGCTGCTGCCGGTAATCACCAGCGCCTGCCCATGCTCGATGATATTGACCACATCATCGCCCGACACCGTATCGACCCGCAGACCGGGCAGATTGGCGTCGATGGTGATATCCCGCGTGCCGCTGCCGGTGTTGCCGTTTTGATTGGTGACCGAGGCGCTTACCGTTAAATCGCCATTGCCCAGCGCCTGAATATCCGCCGCCGGAACGCTCACGCTCCAGCTTAAATTGGCCTGCACGGTGGCGGTGTAAGTATTACCGCCCAGCGTAACGGTTACCGTGTCGCCAACGGCAGCTCCGGTAACCTGCCCGATGATGGTTTGCGCAGCCCCCGCTTCGGCGGCGTTAATAATATCGTCGGTTGCCACCGGGTTAATGGTCACGCCGGGGAGCGCACTGTCGACCAGCACGTTATGGCTGGCGGTGTTGCTGTTGCCGATACTACTGGTCACCGCCGCTGTTACTGTGTAGTTGGCCTGACCCAGTGCGGTTACCGCCGATGCCGGAACGGTGACGCTCCAGTTGCCGGAGGCGTCGGTTGTGGTGGTGTAATTTTGCCCGTTCAGCGTCACGGTGATGGCGGTATTGGCAGGCTGATCGCTGGTGCCGATAATCTGGAGATCGGCCCCTTTTTCGCTGGCGTTAATCACATCATCGCCCGCGATAGTGTTAATACCAATCATCGGAGCGGCGGTATTGACCGTGACCGTCAGTGACTGGCTGCCCATATTTCCGGCGCGGTCGGTGACTGAAACGTTGACAGGATAACTGCCGTCTACCAGACCACTGACAACAGAAGCCGGAACGCCCAGACTCCAGTTGCCGGAACCATCCACCACCGTGGTGTAATTCACATTATTCAGCGTCACGGTGACGATATCGCCCGCCTGAGCGCCAGTAACCGTGCCGCTGATGATTTGCGCCTGGGTGTGTTCCGGCGTGTTGATGACGTTATCGGTCGCCACCGGATTAATGGTTACCACTGGCGGCGTGGCATCGACCAGCGCCACGCGTGAAACGCTGGTCGGGTTACCGGCGACATCGTTCACGCTGGCGGTGACCGTAGCGTTGCCGTCAGCCAGTGCGTCAACGTTGGCGGCGGGAACGGTCACGCTCCAGGTGCCGTCTGACTGCACGACGCCCTGATACGTCTGCCCGTTAAGCGTAACGGTCACCGTCTGCCCCGGCTGGGCGTCAGTGGTGCCGGTGATGGGAAGATCCTGCCCGCTTTCGGCGGCGTTGATGATGTTATCGGCAGTCAGCGAGTCGATGCTTAAGGCCGGGGCCTGGCTGTCGACAGTAATGGTGCGGGAGGTGTTGCCGGTATTGCCGCTGAGATCCGTCACAGAAGCGGTAATCGCCACCGCGCCGTCAGGCAGATTTCCCATCGCGGCGGCAGGTACCGTCAGACTCCAGGAGCCATCGGCCTGCACGGTAGTGGTAAAACTCTGTCCAGCCAGGGTTACTGTGACGGTTTGTCCTGTCTCGGCCTGTTGAGTGCTACCGGTAAGGGTCAGTGGCGCACCTTTTTCTGCGCCACTGATAATGTCATCGCCGGAGACGGTGTTAATGGTGATCAACGGAGAAACACCGACCAGCGTGATTGCTCGAGACGCCGCGCCAGTATTTCCTGCAGCATCTGTTACGGTGACGAAAATCGTATTGGCTCCGCGATCCAGCGTGCGGGTTACCGCTGGGTCCAGCGCCACATTCCAGCTGCCATCTGCCAGCACAATGCCCGTCAGGACATGAGTGCCCAATTTCACCGTTACCGTATCGCCTGGAGAAGCACCGCTGACTTGTCCGGAGATGATCTGCGCGACGGCCTGCTCGGCATTATTAAGAATATCGTCGCCCGCCACGGTATTAACACTGACCACGGGTGCTGAGGTGTCTACCGTGAAATTCACGCTGTGGCTGGTGCTGTTCCCTGCCCGATCGCTGACACTGGCATTGACAGCGTAATTACCCTCCGCCAGTGCCTGAACTTCCGTGGCAGGCAGCGTCACTTGCCAGGTTCCGTCGCTACCGACGGTTGCTGTATGGCTTTTCCCGTTGACGGTCAGTGTTACGGTTTGCCCCGCTTCTGCATTCGACGTGCCGCTCAGTACCAGCGCGACGTTATGTTCCGCAGAACTGATGATGTTGTCCTGAGCGATGGTGTTGATGGCAAGCGTTGGCGGTTGGGTATCGACCGTTAGCAGCTGCGCGCCAGTGACCGTATTGCCTGTGGCGTCTTTCCCACTGACCAGCACCGCCTGATTCCCTTCGCCTAACGCCTGTGCATCGGCGGTCGGCACCTGCACGCTCCAGGCACCGTTAGCGCCTACGCTGGTGGTGTAGGTTTTGCCGTTTAGCGTAACGGTGAGTTCTGTTCCCTGCGCCAGATGGCTACTGGTGCCAGAAAACGTAAACCCGGCGGCCTGTTCGCTGGCGTTAATAATGTTATCGCCTGCGGTGGTGGCAACCTGCACGCTGGCCTGACTATTGTCGATGGTTAACGTTATCGAACCGGCGTCAGTGATGGTACTGCCGACAATTTGCACCACTGACCAGGTATGTTCACCTGCACTTTGCGTGGGTAACGAGACACTCCACTGACCGTTGTTGTCTACCTGAGTACTGGCAATAGTATTGCCGTTACTGTCTTTAATCTGAATAGTCGCCCCCGCCTGCCCGCTGCCGCTAAAGGTTGGCGTGGTATCATCGGTGATGTCATTGGTGGCGAGAATGCCGCGCTGATCGCCCTGATTATCGGTAACTAAAAATGATGGAGTGGCGTTGCCAGGCTCAGCGGGTGGCGTAGGGTTATTAATCACTTCCGTTTTCGAGTCGCCATCGCCACCGCTTGCCAGCAGTGCACCAAGCGCGCCACCACCTACCGCCGCCCCCGCCAGCCATCCCCACGGGAAGGTGCTGGTCTGAGCAACGGTATCAAGAAATGGCGCAATGCTTTCAATCGCGGTGGTCTGGGCAGTCAGTTCTACGGGGGCTAATCCACCCGCAGCAGTATCGGCAAAGGTGATGTGGGTGAGCTGTTGTCCATCGGCAAACACCAGTTCCGATTGTTCAGCGGTATTCGCCGCTTGCAGGAAATAACCGTTGCAGCGGATCACCGTGCCGTCCTGCATATAGATCAGCAGGTCATTTCCTTCACGGACGTAACGCGCAACGGCAGAGGCCTGAGCATGAACCTGCACCACGGAAGGCTCATAAATAACAACCGTGACGTCGCCAGGATTAATCAGCGTTTGTTTGACGGATGTTTTACGCGAAATAACATCAATAATCAGGCTCATAATGGCATTCCTGATAAATGGCGCATATCCTTAGCGAGTCCATTTATCTAAATAAGACAAAGGTAATCACTTAACAACGCCCCACTATTAATAATGGCAGGATTATTTCAAGTCGGGTAAGTCGTTGTATAAGCCCTGTTTAATTCCCGCTAATGGAATAAGGTTATTCACCGCAGCGGCATAATTTACGGCAGCGACCCAGCCATCATAATTGGCATTTATTTCAGCCGATTGCGCCTGAAAGACATCTTGCTCGACGGTTAATAGATCATTCAGACTGCGTTTGCCCAATTTATATTCATTTTGGTACACATCTCGCGTTTTGTGCGCACTTTCGGATTGTGCTAAACCG
>ERZ808041.951-NODE-951-length-14392-cov-4.973943_pt1 | contig 14392 bp, 10 predicted proteins | sample MGYA00380192_ERZ808041 | MGnify/ENA primary metagenome ERZ808041 (study PRJEB31490, sample SAMN06133412) | mouse gut metagenome | isolation source: Z1_1 | host: mice | place: China: Chengdu | collected 2015-05 ... | reverse complement strand
AAAGGCGGTTGCCGCGCAAGCGGCGAGCCGCTGGGCATAACCCGGTATAATAACCGCTCTGCGGTTATTATACCACAGAATGAAGCCCTATAGCGAATATTCGGAAAAATTTTGTAATTTGATGCTTCACCACACTGATAGCCCTTTACGCGGAGACAGGCTGTGTGGTATACTATTTCTATAATCGGGGTGGTATGCAAAAAAATGCAGCCGGAGGCCTGCACAGGACAAAGGGAGAATCAGAACATGGCGCAGTACAGCGATTTATTGCTTTCGGAGGAAACATTGAAGGCCGTGGAGCGCATGGGCTTTACGGAGTTGACTGAAATACAGGAAAAGGCGATCCCTGTCATGCTTGAAGGGCGCGAGATCATTGCCAAGGCGCCGACAGGCACCGGTAAAACGTGCGCGTTCGGCGTGCCGATTATGGAAAAAATCGACCCGTCTGCTCTGGCTGTGCAGGCGGTTGTGCTCTGCCCGACGCGCGAGCTTTGCACGCAGATTGTGGACGAATTGCGCGAGCTTGCGCATTTTCGTCCGCAGGTGCGGGTCGCGGCGGTATACGGCGGGCAGCAGATCGACAGGCAGATCAACGCCTTAAAGCGCGGCGCGCAGATCGTCGTTGCAACGCCGGGCCGAATGCTTGACCACATGCACCGCCGCACGATCAACCTTTCCAAGGTGTCGATCGCTGTGCTTGACGAGGCCGACGAGATGCTCGACATGGGATTTTATAAGGACGTATGCAAAATCCTGGATCGCCTGCCGAAGGAGCGTCAGATGGTCATGTTTTCTGCGACCATTTCCCGCGAGGTAATGGATATCGGTTGGCTTTATCAGCGCGACACCGTCGAGCTGACGGTCGAGCCGGTCAAGGAAAGCCAGCCGAAAATCCATCAGTATATGCTCGAGAGCGTCGGCCGCCAAAAGCTCGCCGACCTGTGTTACATCCTTGAGGCGAACGATTTTCACAAGGTCATGATTTTCTGCAATACCAAATATTCAACCGCAAGCCTGAGCAATTTGCTGCGTGAACGCGGCTTCAATGCCGATTGCCTCAACGGCGACATGCGCCAATCCGAGCGCAACCAGATTATGGCCCGGTTCCGTTCCGGCGAGATCAGCATCCTTGTCGCAACCGACGTGGCAGCGCGCGGTATCGATGTTCTCGATGTTGACGCGGTCTTTAATTACGAAATCCCGCTTGAAAACGAATACTATCTCCACCGCATCGGCCGCACGGGCCGCGCCAAAAAGGAAGGGGTGTCCTATATTTTCTACGGGCGCGACGAGCTGCCGCGCCTGCGTCCCATTATTCGTTACACACGCTCACGCGTTATGGAGCTTGAATTCAACGAATCTGGCGAGTTGGTGGAAAAGGGGTTGTTCCAGCCGTAAAGGCGGACGGTCAGCCGCACCGCGTCCCGTTTATGCGGGACGCAGTTTTTGTTTTCACCGTTTGCAGCGCAATCCATTTCAGTGCCGGAGCCATCCCCGCTGTTCGCGGCGCAGCCTGTTTTTGCGCAGCACCCGCCCCGCTGTTCGCGGCACAGCCTGTTTTTGCGCAGCGCCCGCCCCACTATTCGCGGCGCAGCCGACTAAAGTTTTTTGTCTTACCTTTTTTTCAAAAAAGGTAAGTTTCAAAAAAGCGGGGGAAAGGACGGAAGGGGGTCGGGACCGGTGAACACCAACCCCTGCATACCGCAGTCCCGTGCGGCGGCAATGTTCTGTTCGTTGTCGTCAATAAAGAAGCATTCGGCTGGCTCAAGCTCGTATGTAGAAAACAGCGTTTCATAAATTGCGCGGTCGGGCTTTACCTGCCGGACATAAGCTGATACAATCACGCCGTCGAAGCAGTCGTATACGGGTATCTGCGTACGGTAGCGCGCGAAGCGCACGCCTGCGTTTGAAAGCAGATACAGCTTATATCCCCGCTCTTTGAGGGAACGCGCGTAATCATTTGTCTCCTGAATCGGGCCGAAATAGTGATCCCAATTGCGAAACGCCTCCTCTGCCGCGGCATGCAGGCGATCCGGCATCATGGACAGGATACTGGAAAGCGCATCCTCCTCATCAATGGACCCTGCGTCAAGCGCATACCACTCTGGTCCGGAGAACACATGCTCACATAACAGCTTTTGATCCTCCTGGCTGCTGGCGAAATGAGAGGCCAGCGCCATGGGATCAAACCGCATCAGCACATTTCCCATATCAAAAATAATATTTTTAATCATATGCATTCCCCTTTCCGGCCCGCAGGCCCAGGGCTTGTTAGAAAATAGAGAATAGCCTGATCTTTCGCAGACAGCAGGCGGGCGCATGGCCAAAACGCAGGAATCCTTTCGGATTCCCAGGCTTTTTAACACAGCATTCGCCGCTGTTTTCCGGAAAAACGGGTATTTTGATTTTTCAAACAAGCCCCCAAGTCATGTGAGGGCTGTTTCCAGTGTGATAAAGTGCACTGTGTTTCCATTGTCCATGACAATGCGCAAAAGATCATCGAACGCCAGCCAGACCGTCGCGGTGTTGTCGTTCGGATGGACGCCCACACGCGGATTTCCTTCAAGCGACCGGTCGAATACAACTTCGACGGCGGCGTCCGGATCGTTGATAATACCGAGCGGCGTCACCTCTCCACCGATCAGCCCCAGATATCTTTGCAGGCGCTCCGCGGACGCAAAGCTCAGTCTTGTCGAGCCGAGCTGCGTTTCAATCGATTTAAGATCGGCGCGGCAATTCCCCGGGATCACAACCAAAAAATGGCGGCGGCCCTTGGCGTCGCGCAGAAATAGATTTTTACAAACCGTCCCGCTGCCGGTCAGCCCCAACTGCTCCATCTCATCAATGGTAAAAACGGCTGGGTGCTCCGTCAGCTCATAGGCGACGCCGAGCGCATCGAGCCGGGCGAGCGCCGCGCTCCGGTCAGACATTTAAAAACCCCCTTGCTTCCTTTTTACAAAATGACCGCTAATAAGCTCATTTTATCATACCCATATGGGAATTACAACGAAAACAGCTTTTTCCTCTTGACGAAACGTAAAAAAGCAGTATAATAGCAACTACAAAAAGGTTTGCGAAAAACTGTGAAAGACGCTGAAAAGAAGAGTAAGCTGTCAGAACCGCAGCAGAGAGCCTCGGTTGGTGAAAAGAGGCGCGGGAAACACAGCCGAACATGGTCTTGGAGTCCTGCGGGCGAAAGCTTTTAGTCCGCGGCGGGTTCGCCCGTTAAAGCGACAGGCGGTCGGTATCGAGCCGGACGCCGGTGAGGCTGCCGCTTAAATGCGGCGGCGAAGCAGGGTGGTACCACGAAGCGGCGCTCTCGTCCCTGGACAATTTGTCCGGGAACGAGGGCTTTTTTGTTGTTCCCGCCGCGATGCGAGCGGGATGTTGGAGGGATTGCTTTGATAAAAATCAGCGACGTATCAAAAATATTTAACGATAAGTCAGGAGAGGTGGTGGCGCTTCGCGGCGTCAACCTTGAGATCGGCAGAGGCGATATCTTCGGCATCATCGGCATGAGCGGCGCCGGCAAATCGACGCTTCTGCGCTGTCTGTCCACACTGGAAACGCCGACCAGCGGTTCCATCACGCTCGACGGAACCGATCTTGCGTCGCTTTCAGGCACGCGTTTAATCGAAACGCGCCGCAAAATGGGCGTTGTCTTTCAGGGCTACAACCTGCTGATGCAGCGCACGGTGCATCAAAATATCGCCTTTCCGCTCACGCTCGGACACGCCGCCAAAGCCGACATCGACCGGCGCGTCAAGGAGCTTCTTGACCTGATCGGCCTGGCCGACCGCGGCGACAGCTATCCATCGCAGCTTTCCGGCGGTCAGAAGCAGCGCGTCGCCATTGCGCGCGCGCTCGCAACAAGCCCGGAGGTGCTTCTGTGCGACGAACCCACTTCCGCGCTCGATTCCCTCACGACAAAAAACATCCTGGAGCTTCTGCATGATATCAACCGCAAGCTGAATGTTACGATCGTTATTATCACACATGAAATTGCCGTTGTGCGGGCCATCTGCAACAAGGTCGCTGTGATTGACGCCTCTGAATTCGTCGAATGGGGCGACACCGCAGAGATTTTCAAGAACCCCAAACACGATATGACAAAGCAGCTTCTTGGATATGAGGTGATGAAAGAATGATGGAGCTTTTGCAGCGATACGGTCCCATGCTGCTGGAGGGCACCGGCGCAACGCTTGTCATGGTGCTCGGTTCAACCGTCTGCGCCTACATACTCGGCCTGCCGATGGGTGTGCTGCTGCGCGTGACCGACCGCGGCGGCATTATGGAAAACCGTGTATTCAATTCCGTTTTCGGCTGGATCGTCAACATCCTGCGTTCTCTGCCGTTTATTATCCTGATGGTGGCGCTCTTTCCGTTTACAAGGCTGATCATGGGCAAGATCATCGGTACAGCCGCCGCCTGCGTGCCGCTGACCATCGCAGCCGCGCCGTTTGTTGCGCGCCTGGTGGAAAGCTCGCTGTCGGAAATTGACAATGGCGTTGTGGAGGCGGCCAAGTGTATGGGCGCGACCAATGGTCAGATCATCCTGCGCGTGATGCTCCCGGAGTCGCTGCCCTCCCTGATCCGCGGTCTGTCGATCACCACCATCACACTGATCGGCTATTCCGCGATGGCCGGCGCGGCCGGCGCGGGCGGGCTTGGCGATATCGCGATGCGCTATGGCTTTCACCGCTATGAGCCGAAGGTTATGATCCTGACAATCATTCTGCTGATTGTCATCGTCTGCCTGATACAAATCATCTTCGACCACCTTGCGGCGCGCGTCGATAAGCGCAACCGCTGATTCATTCATCCATCGCCGGAATGCGGCCGCTTCCGGTATGATAGAAATCTTTTGATTAAAAGGAGTCTCAAACATATGAAATCGATCAAACAACTGTTCGTGTCCGCGCTGGCCCTGACCTGCGCGTTCTCTCTGGCTGCCTGCGGCGGGTCCGCCGCGCCTGCTTCCTCGTCCGCGCCCGCCCCGGCGCCGTCCACGGCCGAAGCAACCGCCTCCGTTGACGCTGCCGCCTCTGCCACCGTCGCGTCCTCCGAAGCGGCGGCGGATGCTTCCGCCGTTCCTGCCGACGCCGTCACGATCAAGGTCGGCGCGTCCCCGGCGCCGCATGCCGAAATCCTTGAGAGCATCAAACCGGCTTTGGCCGCCGAGGGCGTAAATCTTGAGATTGTCGAATTTACGGATTACGTCATCCCCAACATGGCGCTTGACGAAGGCGACATCGACGCCAACTACTTCCAGCATTATCCGTATCTGGCTGATTTCAACGAGAAAAACGGCACGGATCTTATCTCCGCCGGTGCAATTCATTTTGAGCCGCTCGGCGTCTATCCGGGCAAGACGGCTTCTATCGAAGCCCTGGCCGACGGCGCGACCATTGCGGTCCCCAACGACGCCACCAACGAAGCCCGCGCGCTTCTGCTGCTTGAAAAGCTCGGGCTGATCAAGCTGGCCGACGGTGTCGGGCTGGCCGCTACGCCGCTCGATATTACGGAAAACACCAAAAATATCAAGTTTGAGGAAATTGAGGCCGCCCAGGTTCCCAACGTGCTGCCTGACGTTGATTTGGCTGTTATCAACGGCAACTATGCGCTTGGTGCCGGTCTTGCTGGCCAGGTGCTGACGACTGAGGACAAGGATTCCGAGGCCGCGCAGGAATTTGCCAATGTTGTGGCAGTTCGCGCCGGCGACGAGAGCCGTCCCGAAATCCAAAAGCTGATCGCCGCGCTTCAGAGCGACGAGACAGCCGCCTTCATCAATGAAAAATACAATGGCACCGTAATCCCCGTTTTCTAAGCTTTCGCTTTTTTGAAAAAAGCCTGGCAAAAAACTTTCCGGCTTTTTTGAAAAAAAGCCTCGGCAAAAAACTTTCCGGCCTTTTTGAAAAAAGGCCTCGGCGAAAAACTTTCCGGCCTTTTTGAAAAAAGGCCTCGGTGAAAAACTTTAGTCGGCTGCGCCGCAAATGTGGGGTAGCTGCTGCATAATTAGTTTTACGCCGCGTCGATCAAAAGTTTTCGCCCGCCTTTTTCAAAAGGCGGCGGGTGAGAAAAAAGGCAAGGCCCCTTGCGGGTCTTGCCTTTTTTCGAGGGCAGCGCCCTGATCTTTGGGCCGCAGCCCTCATAAAAGCGCGGCCCGCAGGCCGCAAGATACCTGCCGGGGCGCTCCGCCCGTCCTAAGCAAAATCCGTGACAGGCGCCGCGCGGTTGGACGCGGATTTTGCAGGCTGCCGCTTCCGGCTTTTTTGAAAAAAGCTTCGGCAAAAACTTTAGCCGGCTGCGCCGCGAACAGCGGGTTTAGCACCGCGTTTATACAGGCTGCGCCGCGAACAGTGGATTTGGCGCAGTCTCTTTTGATCCGTCTGAATATGGACTGCCTCACAGGGAAAACTGATCACAGGTTTAAAAATACAAGGAGGCGATTTCTTGAATCTGCAAAAATGTGCTGTCATCGGCTGCGGCGCAGTCGGTGCAACAACAGCGTTTACTCTCTTAAAAAGCGGCCTGTTTTCCGAGCTGGTCCTGCTGGACATCGATCAAAAAAAGGCCGAAGGCGAGGCGATGGACATCGCGCACAGCGTTCCCTTTGTACGGCCGGTCAACGTCTATGCCGGCGGTTATCCCGATTTGGCCGACGCGGGCATGATTGTCATCACGGCCGGAGCAGCCCAGGCGCCCGGCGAGACACGCATCGATCTTGTGCGCAAAAACGTCCGTATTTTCCAGTCGATCGTGCCGCAGATTACGCGGCACAACCGCGATTCCATTCTGTTGATCGTCGCAAATCCAGTGGATATTTTAACGCGCGTCACACTCACGCTGTCCGGCTTTCCGGCGCAGCGCGTCATAGGCTCGGGTACCGTGCTTGACACTGCCCGCCTGAAATATCTGCTCGGTGAGCATTTGGAGGTCGATCCCCGCAACATTCATGCGTTTATCATCGGCGAGCACGGCGATACGGAACTGCCGGTCTGGAGCAGCGCCAATGTTTCGGGCATCGATTTGATTGATTTTTGCAAGGTCTGTGGAAAATGCGCCGATATGTCCGGCATTCGCGGACTGTTTGACGAGGTGAAAAATAGCGCCTACCGCATCATTGAAAACAAGGGCGCTACAAATTACGCTATTTCCATGGCGGTGCTGCGTATTGCCGAGGCAATCGTGCGTGACGAGCGTTCCGTGCTTCCTGTGTCTGTTCTGACCGATGGCCATTATGGCCTGCATGATGTCTGTCTCGGCCTGCCGGCAATTGTTGGACGCAGCGGTATCCAAAAAATTCTGGACTTCCCGCTGAACACCGAGGAAAACCGCGCGCTTTCCGCCTCCGCCGCCGCGCTCTCAGAGGTGCTTTCCGGTCTCTCAATTTGATTAGCACTCAATATATAATAGTGCTAAAATTTCAAATTTATTCATAAATCATGTCTGGTTTTGTAACAATCATCCAGTATACTGTAATCAATGAAACAAGAGAAAGTCCTTTAGAGGACAGAAGGAAGATGGTTGCAATGTATCGGATCAATATCCACCGATAAAGCGGACAGTATACCGCACAGATCAGAAAAAAGCAGCAGTTTTTTTGAAAGGGGTTTTGATTTATGTTTGACCTGATGCCTTTTGAACACAAGACCAGAAATATAGCGAACTTTTTTGATACGTTTGAAAAAACATTCTTTAACGATTTCCCGGCTGGTTTTTCGGAAATACGCACCGATATCCTTGATAAAGGCGACCGGTATGTGCTCCAGGCAGAGCTGCCCGGCTTTGATAAGCAGGACATCAAAATTGATCTCAATGGCGAAACGTTGACGATTTCGGCACAGCACAACGCCGAAACGAGCGAGGACAAGGACGGCTATGTCCGCCGCGAGCGCCGCTATGGTTCTTTTGCCCGCAGCTTTGATGTCTCCAACATTAATACGGAGGCGATCAAAGCCGCCTATAACAACGGTGTGCTGGAGCTTGATTTGCCTAAGCGGACGCCGGCGCAGTCTCAAACGCGCCAGATCGAATTGCAGTAAAGCAAACCATACAGCCCCGGCCGCGCGCAGCTGCGCGCGGCCGGGGCCTTTTTTCGCCGGGTTGTCCTTGGGCTGCAAAAAAGCTTTGGGTTTTTCAGCCCAAAGCCCAATGGTATTTCCGGAAAAAATTTTCCCCCGCGCTGTAAAACCGCTCCATTCACCACAAATTTGTGTTATACTTAATAAAAAGCCGCTCATGCGGCAAAGGGGGATTTTCTTGGCAAGCGATCTGAAATTTGCAGTCCTGATCGACGCCGACAATGTATCGGACAAATATATCAAAATTATTCTGGATGAAATCTCAAACGATGGTATTGCGACCTATAAACGCATCTATGGGGATTGGACAAAACCCGCGCTCGTTTCATGGAAAAGCGTACTGCTTGACAATTCAATCCTGCCCATCCAGCAATACAATTACACCACCGGCAAAAACTCCACCGACTCCGCCATGATTATCGACGCGATGGATATTCTTTATTCCGGCCAGGTGGACGGTTTTTGCATTGTCTCGTCCGACAGCGATTTCACACGCCTGGCGGCACGTCTGCGCGAAAGCGGCATGATTGTTGTGGGCATGGGCGAACGCAAAACACCCAAATCGTTTATTTCCGCGTGCAACCGCTTTAAATATCTCGATATTCTCGCGCAGGCTGAACCGGCCGTGCAAAAGGATGAGGACTGCCAGCGCGAGGACGCGCCCCGGCCCGCCAATAAAAAGGATGCGGACAAGCCCGCGCCGGCGCATATGGAAAAGGAAGCGGCCAGGGAAAACGCAAAGGCTGAAGCTGACCCATCGGCCGCCAAAGAGATGACCAGCCTGAAAACCATTCGGAAATCGTTGCGGATGATCGTCTCGGAAAACTCGGACGAGGATGGCTGGCTGTTCATCGGTACCATCGGCAATCTGCTTGTCAAGCGCCATCCCGATTTTGACGTGCGCAATTTTGGGCATTCCAAGCTGACGCCTTTTCTCGAATCGCTTGGCCTGTTCGACATCAAAAGCGTCCGCACACGCGACAGCAGCGTCAAGCTGATCTATGTCCGGTTAAAGTAAACGCACGCCGGAGGAAGGGCGCGCGGCCTGTGCGCAGGCCGCTCACCGCCGGACGCTGCGCTTGCCCGGCCGGCTATTCGGGGCTTCCCGGCGCTGTAGCGCCGGGCGCGGACAAGCCGCGGCTGCGCCCCTTTTCGCACATCACAAGGGGAGGGCCGGCGGCCCTCCCCTTGTGGTATCCCCACCTCTGTTTGGCGCGATCGTATTGGTTGCACGCCGGTACGTTCCGTGGTAAAATCATCAAGCTGTTTCCTGCCCCGGGGGTAGGTCCATGGGATAGGGGCGGCCCGCCCCTGTCCCATGAGGCGCGCCGCGTGGCGCTGCCGCAGCTTGTCTGCGCCCGAAGCGCGGCGATTGCCGCGCTTCGGAAAGCCACGCGAAGGCGGAGGACGCCCGAGCGGACGCCGCCGCTGTGACCCGCGCACGGGTCACGCGCGCCCGCCGGGGCCTTTTTTCAAAAAGGCCGGAATCGTCATGCGTGAAACTGCTCTACGGCGTCGGCGGCGGCGTCCATCCAATCGCCCTCGAACAGCTCGATCACGCCGCTGTCGCAGTTGGAGGCGAGTGAAGGATCGATGGGGATTTTGGCGAGCACCGGCAGCTTGTAACGCGCGGCCGTTTCGTCAATATGGCTTTTGCCGAACAGCTCGATGCGGCGGCCGCAATCAGGGCACTGCACATAGCTCATGTTCTCCACCAGGCCAATGATCGGGATATTCATCATCTGCGCCATTTTAACGGCCTTTTCCACGATCATGCCGACAAGCTCCTGCGGCGAAGCCACCACCACAATTCCATCGACCGGTATGGACTGGAACACAGTCAGCGGCACATCGCCTGTTCCAGGGGGCATGTCGACAAACAGGAAATCGACGTCGTTCCATATGACATCGGTCCAAAATTGCTTTACCACGCCTGCTATGACTGGCCCGCGCCAGACAACAGGATCGCTGTCATCTTCAAGCAGCAGGTTGACGGACATAATATCGACGCCTGTCTTGCTGCGCGCGGGGATGAGCGCGGTCCCGGTTGAGGCGGCTTTTTCATGGACGCCGAACGCTTTGGTCACATAGTCCTGGCTGCCCAGAAAGCCCGCCGCGATCAGCACCAGCTCCACATCCAGCACAAATTCGCTGCCCTCCACGGGCACCATCGCCATGCGGCCGGTCTTCTCGTCTTTCTGACTGGCAAGCTTTACGATCCTGGCCTGTTTGACATTACCGTTTTTGTCCTTGATAAACTCCTGCACTGTGGTCTGGTAGATCCTGGGGTCATGCCCGAATTTGGCGATGGCTTCCTGCTGGCCGTAGTCAGTCTTGCAGACTCTGGGCCACACGGGCCACGGATTATTTTCGGCTCGGGTATCCGGAAGCTTCGGCATCATCTCCAGCTGGGTCACAGACTTGCAGCCCAGACGGATGGAGGTTCCCACACAGTCGTTGCCCGTGTCGCCGCCGCCGATGACCAGCACGTTCTTCCCCTCCGCCGGGATATATTTTTTATCCGCAAAGTTGGAGTCCAGAAGACTTTTGGTCGTAGCCGTCAGAAAGTCCACCGCAAAATAGATTCCTTTGGCGTCCCGCCCCGGCACCTTGATATCCCTCGGCTTCGCCGCCCCGCAGCAGAGCACCACTTTATCATATTCTTTCAGAAGCTGCTCTGCTTTGACATCCGCTCCGATATTGCAGTTGACAATAAAGCGAATGCCCTCTTCCTTCATGATCTCCAGCTTGCGGTCGATGACCTGCTTCTCCAGCTTCATATTGGGAATCCCGTACCGCAACAGTCCGCCTGCCCGGTCTCTCCGCTCATAGACCGTCACCAGATGGCCTCTCCGGTTCAGCTGATCCGCCACGGCCAGCCCCGAGGGGCCGGAGCCGACGACCGCCACCTTCTTGCCCGTACGCACCCGGGGCGGTCTGGCATGAGCGTACCCCATGCGGTAAGCATGCTCGATGATGGCCAGCTCGTTGCCTTTGGTCCCCACCGGATCCCCGTTTAAGTTGCAGGTACAGGCGGCTTCGCACAGGCCCGGACAGACCCGGCCGGTGAATTCGGGAAAATTGCTGGTCTTTGCCAGACGGTAGTACGCCTCCTCCCAGTTACCGAGATAGAGAAGATCGTTCCACTCCGGAACCATATTCTGAAGCGGACAGCCGGACATCATGCCTCCGATCATCTGGCCTGCCTGGCAGAAAGGCACGCCGCACGCCATACACCGGGCCCCCTGCTTCTCCTGTTCTGCTTCCGGAAGCGGCGTACGAAACTCATGAAAATGTTTGATTCGCGCAAGGGGCTCCTCCGCTTTTGCGTCCCTGCGCTCATAGTCCAAAAATCCTGTTGGTTTTCCCATGATCGTGCCTCCATATTTAAGTTCCGCATCCGTCTCTCTCTTCGCCCCCTGATCTGGAAGCATTTTCTGCCGCGTTCGCGTCATAAAATCCTTCCGGGGCTTCGCTCGGACAGATGCTGTTGTTAGTTTTCTTTCTTCACTGCGTAAAACGCTTCTATCTGTGCCTGTTCCGTGTTCATGCCCTTCTCCTCCATCTGGACGATCATGCTCAGCATCCGTTTGTAATCGTTGGGGATGATCTTCTTAAACCTGGGCAGATACTGCTCAAAATGGTCAAGAATCTCTTTCCCCTTTTCGGAGTTGGTATAGGCCACATGTTCCTTGATCATGTCTTTGAGTTCCTGGACGTCATATTTACTGGAGACTTCCTCCAGCCTTACCATGGATTTGTTCACTTTCGTGTAGAGATCCTGCTCCATATCCAGCACGTAGGCTACGCCGCCGCTCATACCTGCCGCAAAATTCTTTCCCACCTGGCCCAGGATCACCACACGGCCGCCGGTCATATATTCACAGCCATGGTCGCCGGTCCCTTCCACCACCGTGCGGGCGCCGGAGTTGCGCACACAGAACCGCTCTCCCGCCACGCCTCCGATGTAGGCTTTTCCGCTGGTGGCGCCGTAAAAGGCCACATTGCCGATGATCATATTCTCGTCTTTTTTATAGGTCACACCCTTGGGCGGGTAGACGATCAACTTTCCGCCGGAGAGTCCTTTTCCAAAATAATCGTTGGAGTCTCCCACCAGCTCCAGCGTCAGCCCCTTCGGAATAAAGGCGCCGAAGCTCTGTCCGCCTGCTCCGGTACATTTTATGGTAAACGTATCCTCCGGCAGTCCCTCCGGATACCTCCTGGTAATCTCCGCGCCGAAGATCGTGCCCACCGCGCGGTCCGTATTGCTCACATCCACCTCGATGCTCCGCTTCTGTCCCTTCTCCAAAGCGCCTTTCAGTTCTTTGACGAACACCCGCTCGTCGATGGTTTTCTCCAGGCCGAAGTTGTAGACCTGCTTCGGATCAAAGATTACCTTCTGGCCTTTCCCTGTATAAGGATTGTACAGGATGCGGTCCAGGTCAATGGTCGCCATCCGCCCTTCGCGGTTTTCTTTTACCTTCAGAAGGTCCGAGCGGCCCACCAGTTCATCCAGGGTTTTCACGCCCAGTCTCGCCATATATTCCCGCAGGTCCTGCGCGATGAACCGCATAAAGTTCACCACATACTCCGGTTTGCCTTTGAAACGCTTGCGGAGCATGGGATTCTGGGTCGCCACGCCCACCGGACAGGTATCCAGATTGCAGACCCGCATCATCACGCAGCCCATCGTCACCAGGGGCGCGGTGGCAAAGCCGAATTCCTCCGCTCCCAGCATGGCGGCAATCGCTACGTCTCTTCCGCTCATCAGCTTTCCGTCGGTCTCAATGCGTACTTTATTGCGGAGCCCGTTCAGGAGAAGCGTCTGATGGGTCTCGGTCAGGCCAAGCTCCCAGGGCAGGCCCGCGTTGTGAATCGAACTCGCGGGAGCGGCTCCGGTGCCTCCGTCATAGCCGGAGATCAGGATCACCTGCGCCCCGGCCTTTGCCACGCCCGCGGCCACGGTGCCCACGCCTGCCTCCGAGACCAGCTTTACGGAGATTCTCGCATTCTTGTTGGCATTCTTCAAGTCATAGATCAACTGCGCCAGGTCCTCAATGGAATAGATATCGTGATGCGGCGGCGGCGAGATCAGGCTGACGCCCGGCGTGGAAAGCCTCGTCCTGGCGATCCACGGGTAGACCTTGCCGCCCGGCAGATGTCCGCCCTCCCCGGGCTTCGCTCCCTGCGCCATCTTGATCTGAATCTCCTGAGCGCTGACCAGATAGCGGGAGGTGACGCCGAAGCGGGCGCTTGCCACCTGCTTGATCGCCGAACATCTGTTCTTTCCGTCAGGACCGATGGTCAGCCGCTCGATGCTCTCTCCGCCCTCGCCGGTATTGGATTTGCCGTGAATCTGATTCATGGCGATGGCCAGACACTCATGGGCCTCCTGCGAAATGGACCCGTAAGACATGGCCCCGGTCTTAAAGCGGGTGACGATGGAATCCACACTCTCCACTTCCTCGATGGGAATCCCTTTTTTCGGATATTTAAAATCCAGAAGCGTGCGGATCTGACCATGGTTGTTCTCTCCGTTGACGAGCTTCGTATACTCTTTGAACAGGTCGTAATTGCCCTCTCTGGTGGACTGCTGCAGCAGATGGATGGTCTGCGGATTGTAAAGATGCTCCTCTCCCGAGCTTCTCTCCTTGTGAAGCCCCAGGCTTTCCAGGGCGGGCGTCGTCTCCAGACCCAGCGGGTCAAAAGCCGCCGAATGAAGCAGCTCCACCTGCTCTTCGATCTCTTTTAAGCCGATGCCGCCGATGCGGCTGACGGTGTTGGTAAAATATTTGTCCACCACCTTTTTGCTGATGCCGATGGCCTCGAAGATCTTGGAGCCCATATAGGACTGGATCGTGGAGATCCCCATCTTGGAAGCGGTCTTGACGATTCCGCTTAACACCGCCTGGTTGTAATCGTCCACCGCCGCGTAATAGTCTTTATTCAGAATGTGTTTGTCGATCAGTTCTTTGATGCTCTCCTGCGCCAGATAGGGGTTGATCGCACAGGCGCCGTAACCCAAAAGCGTCGCAAAATGATGGACCTCTCTTGGTTCCCCCGACTCCAGGATGATGGACACGGCCGTTCCTTTTTTCGTCCGCACCAGATGCTGCTGCAGGGCGGAGACCGCCAGCAGAGACGGAATCGCCACATGATTCTCGTCCACGCCCCGGTCCGAGAGAATCAGGATATTCACACCGTCCCGATACGCGCGGTCCGCCTCCAGGAACAGACGGTCCAGCGCGCGCTCCAGACTGGTATTTTTATAGTAAGTAATCGGAAGCACTTCTACTTTGAAGCCTTCT
>ERZ808041.945-NODE-945-length-14513-cov-4.083680_pt1 | contig 14513 bp, 15 predicted proteins | sample MGYA00380192_ERZ808041 | MGnify/ENA primary metagenome ERZ808041 (study PRJEB31490, sample SAMN06133412) | mouse gut metagenome | isolation source: Z1_1 | host: mice | place: China: Chengdu | collected 2015-05 ... | reverse complement strand
GAGGTTTTTTTCTTATAGCTTAAGCATCTGGGGACTCACCGGCATAGCCGGTGGTTTATTTTTTACTGTGGCACAAAAAAAGCCGGAAGCAACGGCCTCCGGCTCAAAAACACAGCTTTTTATTCCCCAAATACCGCCTTGTAGTCAGCCTGGAATTTTGCGATCCCGGCATCGGTCAGAGGATGTTTGGTCATCTGCTCGATCACGGCATAAGGCACGGTGGCAATATCCGCGCCAGCCAGCGCGCAGTCGGTAACATGAACAGGATTGCGTACGCTCGCGGCAATGATCTGGGTATCCACATCGCACACGGCAAAGATATCGGCAATCTCCCTGATCAGGTCAACGCCTCTCTGGCTGATATCGTCCAGACGGCCCAGGAAAGGAGATACATATGTAGCGCCGGCCCTTGCTGCCAGCAGCGCCTGATTGGCGGAAAAGATCAAAGTAACATTGGTCTTGATGCCCTCAGCCGTCAAAGCCTTACAGGCCTTAAGGCCTTCCGTTGTCATGGGAATCTTGACAACCATATTGGGATGGATCTTGGCAATAGCTCTGCCCTCCTCGATCATGCCCTCCGCGTCCACGGTGGTTGCCTTTACTTCCCCGCTGATCGGGCCGTCAACGATGGAAGCGATCTCCGCGATAACTTCCTCAAATACCCTGCCCTCTTTGGCAATCAGGGACGGATTGGTGGTAACGCCACAGATGACTCCCATGTCATTGGCTTTTTTAATGTCTTCTACCTTTGCGGTATCAATGAAAAAACGCATAGCCTCTTCCTCTTTTCTTATTTATTTAAGAATAGTTTCCTATTCTTATGACCTTCCTTGATCCGATAAGCCTTTTCTATTATATCATTTCTCAGACAGGCTTTGCAAGCCGCACTTTTGCTATCTTGTTCCTATTTATTGCTAAATATCTTATCTGCCGCAGCATTTTTTATATTTCTTGCCGCTTCCGCAGGGACAGGGATCATTAGGATATACCTTGGCGTCCTTCACAACCGTAGTGGAAGATTTCTGCTCTCTGTAAAGCGCCTTGCGCTTGTCCTCGTCAAAAATGTCCTTCCATTCCTCCAGGTTGTACAGCCAGTCCGCGTCTGCCGCAACCATATTTTTATACAACAACTCCTTGTCAAATTTCAGGCTGACCGGCGTATCCTCCTCCATCTCCTCAATGGGATTCGGCGTCACCAGACTGTCATTGATCCCGTCTAAAAAGCCCGTCATTGTCATCAGGGATACATCATATCGATCGGAGAGCTCCTTGACCGTGCCTGCAACCTCCTCGTCCGGATTCTTCAGAAGCTGCGCGTAAATATCTCTCTCCTCCTGGAAATAAGCATTCCACAATTGTTTCAGCTTCTCTGTGCCCAGTTCCTCGTTATATGCCACTTCTCTCCACTTTTCCAACAATGCCATAACACTTAACCATACCTTTCTGCCCGGCATAAATTCCGGCATTTTTCTCGTATGTAATAAGTATATACCAATTTTTTCTCAAACGCAACAAAAACGTGAAATTCGCCTTTTTAGTTGATGACATCAGATCAATTCAGCCACGCGGAACCTGCCCGGTTGAAATTTTCCACACATTTGATCATTTCTGTTGCATCCTCCGCCAAACTATGGCAATATGTTTTTATAAGAGCATGTGCGGAATGCCCGGAAGCTGTGGTATATACTGACAGTCTATTGCTTTTGGGGGATATAAGGCACCTTATGCTGCGCGGCGGCGCAGTGGCCGGAAGATCAAATGAGCTTCAACAGGAGGATTCATCATGAACGAGCACAACAAAACCGACGCAAAAAAGAAAATTACTTCCAGGCAGGCAGTGGCTTTGGCCGGGGTGATCCTGCTGGCCGCCCTGTATCTGATAACTCTGGTGGTGGCAATATTGGATCAGGACAGTTCCGGACGGCTGTTCCAGGCCTGCCTTGTAGGTACCATCGCCATCCCTCTGTTGATATGGATCTATATATGGATGTACGGGAAACTGCGCGGCAAACATACCATGGCCGACCTGGATCTGGGCGGAGACGCCCCGGAGGATTCTCATACTTCCCATGACGGACCAGAGCGAGGTTGAAAATCCTTTCCGGCAGACGGCGGAAATATTTTTTCAAAATACATGTATAAACCCTTAAAGGACGGACATACTACTACTATCATTGGAACCCCCTCCATTGATGGCACCAAAGATAAGAGTAATACTTAATCCTCCCCTTTGGGAGTTGGCTACATCCAACTCCAGACCCCGGACTTGAGCAATGGCTCAGGTTCGGGGTTTTTTGCTGCGCATCCACCAGCCTGATCAGAATGAAACCGCATGGTTGGGGAATACTTTATAGGGAATTCACAAAAAGTTCACAGTTTTTGTTAGCACTCCCGCTTGACGAGTGCTAATTTATGTGTTATATTACATCTAGAACAGATAGAAAATCATCTGTAATCCAATACCAACAATCAACTTTTTATATAAGGAGGAATGAATTATGTTAGTACCAAGTATTTTCAATGATAATTTTGTAGACAACTTTTTTGACGACATGTTCCGGTTCCCCGGATTCACCTCCGGCAGCCGCTCCGTATCCAATGTTATGAAAACCGATATTCAGGATCTGGGTGAGAACTACCAGCTTGACATCGAGCTTCCGGGCTTTGCCAAAGAAGATATTCATGCGGAACTTTCAGGCGGATACCTTACCATTACGGCACAGAAGTCCTCTGAGAACGAGGAAAAGGATGAGGACGGCAAATATATCCGCAGAGAACGCTACAGCGGAAGCTGCCGCAGAAGTTTCCATATCGGTGATAACCTGAAAGAAGAAGACATACGCGCTTCCTTTGAAAACGGCATGCTGAAGCTGGTATTCCCGAAAGAGGAGCAGCGCAAAGCGGTTGAAGAAAAGAAATATATTGCTATTGAATAATTGAAAGAAACAGGATTCACATCAAAATACCGATGTGAATCCTGTTTAACTGGCTTGACAGGCCGATTTGAATAGTAACAATTAATGCCCGCATTCTCTGTCGTCGTGCATGCCGGTCACGATGAATTCCACCCACTCTGCTATATTTACGGCGTGATCGCCCACCCGCTCGAAATATTTCGCCGCCATCAGAAGATCCAGGATTTCCTGCGGCTCTGTCCTGTTTTCCTGAATCAGGCTCACAAGCTCTTCTTTTATCCTGACAAAGAGCTCATCCGCAATGTCGTCTCCGATCACTTTCCTGGCCAGTATTTCATCCTTTTTTACAAGGGCTTCGACACTGTCCGTCACCATATTCATGACAACACAGCAGATATCGGATATATGGACCTTTTCCAGAAGCGGTTTTTCGGATATATACCGGGAAAGCTCTGCGATATCGGCGGCCTGATCGCCTATCCTCTCCATATCGGACACAATCTTCAGGGCTGCTGAGACGAATCTGAGGTCCCCGGCCACAGGGGTCTGGCGAAGCAGCAGCCCGGTACAGATGTTTTCAATCTGTCTGTCCTTTTTGTCAATCTCCATCTCCAGTGAGCAGACCTGTTCCCTCAATGTTTCATCATCCCCAATCAGCACAGCTCCTGAAAAGGCAACTGCCTGCTGGCACATACTTCCCATGTCGAACAGTTCCTCTTCAAGCTCCCTGAGCTGCCTGTCATATTCCGCCCGCATCTGTTTAAGCCTCCAGCCTGATTATAATAACGTGACGCTGTTCACCGCCCCCGTATCTGAAAATTCGGTCCACTCGCACACATTAACCGCGTGATCCCCTATCCGCTCCAGATACTTGGCAAGCATCAGCAGATCCACCGCCATATCCGACTGGGAAGAATCCGACTTAAGCAGCTCCACCACCTCGTCTTTTACTTTATCAAATAAAGCGTCGATGATGTCATCCCGCAGTTCTATCTGTTCAGCAGCCTCCGTATCGCGTTCGATAAATGCCTGAATTGCATCCCGCAGCATGGAGCTTACATTTTCCACCATGGCAGGAAGATGTTTGACGTTCTCAAAGGAACAGTTATCTTTCATCTGAATCGTCAGCTCCGCAATATCGGCCGCATGGTCGCCAATCCGTTCCAGATCCGTCACTACCTTGAGAGCCGTTGAAATATGTCTGAGGTCACGGGCAACCGGCTGCTGCCTGAGCATCAGTGAGAGACAGCGGCTCTCTATCTTACGCTCCATCTCATCCACATTACGGTCCCCCTTAATCACTGTCTTTGCAAGGGAGTAATCCCTTTTATTCAATGCTTCAAAGCTGTCTGCAATCGCTTTTTCAACCATCTCACTCATTTTTACCAGTTCGTTATTTAACTCCATAAGCTCATGGTCAAACATTATTCTCGGCGCCATCTCATTTCCTCCTAATAATTACAGTAAATACTTGTTTCAAAATATCTTCATCAGCCGAAACGGCCCGTGATATAATCCTCTGTCTTCTTCTCTTTCGGATGTGAAAACAAGTCCGTGGTCGGGGCATACTCAATGATTTCTCCCACCAGGAAGAATGCGGTATAATCCGCAATACGGGTTGCCTGCTGCATATTATGGGTAACGATAACCACCGTGTATTTCTGTTTCAGTTCATCCATCAAATCTTCTATCTTCAATGTGGAAATCGGATCCAGGGCCGATGTAGGTTCATCCATCAAAAGGATTTCCGGCTCCACTGCCAGCGCCCTGGCGATGCAGAGACGCTGCTGCTGCCCTCCCGAAAGGCCCAGAGCCGACTTTTTCAGCCGGTCACTCACCTCATCCCAGAGCGCCGCTCCTTTTAAGCTTCGCTCGACAATATCATCGAGCTGGTTTTTATTCTTAATCCCGTGGATTCGCGGTCCATAGGCAATATTGTCATAGATGCTCATCGGAAATGGATTGGGCTGCTGAAATACCATCCCCACTTTTTTTCTGAGAAGCGTCGTATCCACCCTCGGATCGTAAATATCTTCCCCGTCTATCATCACCTTTCCCTCGATTTTCACACCGTCTACCAGATCGTTCATTCTGTTCAGCGTTTTTAAATATGTGGATTTTCCGCAGCCGGATGGTCCGATGAAGGCAGTTATTTTATTTGTATAAATATCGAGATTAATATCTTTAAGCGCGTGATTTGTACCGTAATGCAGGTTCATATCCGTTGTGACAATTTTATTTTCCAAAGTTCCCGTAGTTTCCATCTCTTCCTCCGTTTATTGAAGCCTTGTAACATCAAATTTCCTGGTCAGATACTTTGTCAGCAGGTTGATGCCCAGAACAATGATTAGAAGTACCACCGCAATACCGAACGCCTGGTCATACTTTGCCTTCTGCATAGACAGATACAACTGAATTGTCAGTGTGCCGCTGGATTCAAACAGCTTGCCGAACAGACTCTTTGGCAGCTGGAATCCGCTTCCCGCCGTAAATAAAAGCGCTGCGGACTCACCCACGATACGTCCAATCGACAGGATGATTCCCGTAAGAATTCCAGGCGCAGCGCTGGGAAGAAGGATCGTCCTTATCATATACCATTTGGTGGCGCCGATGCCGAGCGCTCCGAAGCGGTAGCTGTCCGGCACCGTCTTAAGCGCCTCCTGAGTGCTTCTCGTAATCAGTGGAAGAACCATCAGAGTCAATGTAAATGAACCGGTCAATACAGAATATCCCAACTTCAGCGTAGTGCCGAAAAACACCATTCCGAACAGGCCGAATATGATGGAAGGGATTCCTGATAAAATCTCAGTTGTAAATTCAATCGTCCGCACCAGCCTGCCCGGCTTTGCATACTCGTTCAGATATATCGCCGAGCCAATCCCCACGGGAGCGGCGATAATCAGTGTGATGACAATGATATACAAAGTATTGACGATATTGCCCAGGATACCGAAGGTGCCTTTTCTGGCGCTCTGGACAGTGGAAAGGAACTGCCAGGAAAGCTGCGGAAGCCCTCTTATAAACACATATCCCATAATCCCCACAAGAAGGCTGATTGCTGCGGCCGCCGCGAGATAGATAAGCCCTTTAAGCACCTGATCCGAGGTGCGGACTTTTCTGTTGTAAATACTTAAATTACTAGTCATCTTCCGCCCCTCCTTTCTGGAACATCCGGGTAAGCACCGTATTGATAAACATGATAAATGCGAACAGAACCAGGCCGACGGTGAACAGCACTTCCCGGTGAAGTCCCTGGGAGTACGACATTTCCGCCACAATCGCCGTCGTCAGGAAACGGACGGAATTAAATGGAAGCGGAAGGTTAACGGAACTTCCCGACACAAGGCTGATAGCCATCGCTTCTCCGATTGCCCTGCCGCAGCCAAGCACGATTGCCGTTACAATTCCTGATTTGGCTGCCGGAACAAGCACCTTAAAAATAGTCTGAATATGGGTAGCTCCCAGCGCCAGCGATGCGCTTTTTAAATGCTTCGGCACTGCCCTTAGAGCCGACTCGCTGATATTAATTACCGTCGGAAGAATCATGACTGCCAGCACAAGCACTGCTGAAATCAGGTTGGCGCCTCCCGTAAACTGGTGGGTGGTGGAACCTGCAAATATTTTCAGCTCCAGTTTATACATCAGCGGGTTCAGAATCAAAATTCCCAGAAGGCCGTAGATAACCGACGGAATGCCGGCCAGCAGTTCCACGGCCGGCCTTACAATCGAAGCAACCCTGGGCGGAGCCACCTCCGCAAGGAAGATAGCGGTCAACACGCCAATGGGAACTCCGATTAGAATTGCCAGGAATGTACCGACAATGGATGTGAGAATTACATAAAGGATGCCGAAGGAAGCCGGATCCGCTGTTGGCTTCCATACACTTCCGAAGAGGATATCGAGGATCCCCACTTTAAAGAGCGCCGGAGTACCGCTGATAATCATGTATAAGGTAATCGAAAAGACTGCAATAACCGCCAGCAGGCCGCAGGCCGTAAAAATGACCTCAGCTCCTTTTTCTACCGCCGTTTTGTTCTTATGATTACGGGCTATGGAAAAGTTTTTCTCGTGCATATGTTTCTCCTTCTAAGTAACGGATGAGAATAAACTACGGCCGCTGCACCAAGTGTGAAGCTTCGCCTTTCAAGCTTTCCTGCTCTCAGTTGCAGCGGCCGGATATTTGTAACAGTTCAGGCGTCTGAGCTGTTGCGGTTTTTTACTATTTTGTAGTGATAAGGCCTACGGATTTGACAAGCTCATCCCCCTCAGCAGAGTACACATAATCAAATAATGCTTTTACCAAATCGTTCTGTGCACTGATTTCTCCGTTTGTCGCCATAACGAACGGACGGCTTAAGAAATAGTCGCCTGTCTTAATATTTTCCTCATTCGCTTCCACTCCGTTCAGAGTTAAAAGTTTGACCGTATCATCAATGACATCGAGAGATACATAGCCGATAGCTCCCGGCGTGGACGCTACCTTAGCCATAACGGCTCCGGTGGAATCAAGCTCATTGGCATATTTACATGCATCCTCCAATTTGAGGATTTCCTCAAAGGCGCCTCTTGTACCGGAACCTGCCTCACGGCCGATTACCACGATTGGCTGGTCGGATCCGCCTGCATCTTTCCAGTTTGTGATGGTTCCGTTATAAATGTTAATCAACTGTTCTTTTGTGAGATCTGCCGCCGTATTGGCCGGGTCGGTCACTACCGCAATCCCGTCGATTGCCACGATATTTTCAACAGCTCCCTTTTCTTTTTCTTCATCTTTTAATTTTCTGGAAGAGTTTCCGACATCACTCTGTCCGCCCAGAACCGCCTCAACGCCTGCGGAAGAACCGGTGAATTCGGCCTGTACCGTTACGTCCGGATATTTCTCCATAAATGCCTCTGCCAGGGCATTTGCAAATTTTTCCATGGAAGTGGAACCGGCCAGCGTGATGGAACCGCTCAAACCGGCCGCTGCCTCTGCCGCCTGCGTATCGGCTGCAGACTCTGCCTGTACGTCTGCCGCGGGAGCTTCTGCCGTATCGGCTGCCGGAGCAGATGACGCCGGTGTATTGGAAGATGAGCTGCATCCTGCAAGGCCCATTGTTAATACTGCCGCACCTAAAATTGCGATTGATTTCTGAATTCTTTTTTTCATAATTACCCTCTTTTCTCCTTCAATCTTTCAATTGACTTATTCATATCTTGTTATTACAGTTCGCAGTATAAGGCATTTGAGAAAAAGGGGAAATCATATTTCTGTATAGCTAATGTAAAAAACGGGTAATTTTTTTGCGGGAAAATGTAAGTTAATGTTGACTTTTTTTCTCACTTCCGATAGAATCATACAAAGATAAGGGAGTAGTCAGCGCATCCGTGTAGTTTAGCCAACATACTGATAGAAATATCTGGTTTAACTTTAAATGATGAGACTTATCTGCAGTTTCTGCTGCAGATAAGTCTTTTTTCGTTGTTCAGACCGTACTGCATCTGTTTTTCATGCAAACCGCCGTAACAGTTCAGACAGCATGGGCTGTTGCAAACCGCCAAAGTTTCGCATGAGACAGCCGCTCTCTTGCATATCAATATACGAACAGGGGGAACTCCTATGTCATTAGTAGAATTATTTATTCTTGCGGTGGGGCTTTCGATGGATGCCTTCGCCGTTGCCGTCTGTAAGGGCCTGTCAATGAAGCGCCTGAATAAAAAGCATGCAGTTATCATTGGTCTGTATTTCGGAGGTTTTCAGGCCGGAATGCCGCTCATCGGTTATTTTCTCGGCTATCATTTTAAGGAGGCCATTACTTCCGTCGATCACTGGATCGCATTTGTCCTGCTGGTCATCATCGGAATCAATATGATTAAAGAGTCCTTCGCCTCCTGCGAATCGGAGGAGCTGGATCCTTCCGTGGATTTTAAGACCATGACCATTCTCGCCGTTGCCACCAGCATTGATGCCCTGGCCGTCGGCGTCACTCTGGCATTCTTAAGCGTTAATATTATCCCTGCCGTTTCTTTTATCGGCGTCACCACATTTATTCTCTCGGTGGGCGGCGTCAAAGCAGGCAATCTTTTCGGAATGAAATATAAATCCAAAGCGGAGCGTGCCGGCGGTATCATCCTGATTCTGATGGCAGCCAATATTTTAATTGAGCATCTGTTCTTTTGACCGGACGCAGACATTAACCTGTACGCTCCGCGCACAGGTCACCGTCATCAATGTAAAAGAGAGCGGAAAAAGCAATCACCGGGCTTTTTCCGCTCTCTTTGGCTTTCTTTTTCTGTTTAATTTCCGATGTAAAAGCCAGGCCCGAGAAGCTCCTCCGTATCCCGCAGCAGCTCCGCCGCCTCATCATAATTTTCCGCCGTCAGCGCCATTGTAAAATAATTGATCAGGCAAATCGGCGCAACATGGGAATTCTGGTAAGACGCAGTCCGCACCCGGCATGGCAGTATGATTTCAGCATACTCCCTGGCCGCCACAAACGTGGCCGACGTAACCAGGATAACCTTTACCTGCCTCTTCTTCATCCATTCGAGAAGATGGATTGCAAGGGAGGTGAACCGTGGGAATGCAAAGACGACGCATACGTCCCCCTTTTTCATGCTGACCATCTCTTCCGGGTACTCCATACCCGTAAAACGCAGGAGCCGGATATCTCTTCTTAGCCTGCCCCAGCTTGCAAAAGCGTAGTATGCCAGTGAAAACCCCATCCTCATGCTCATAATATACAGGGAATCTGCCGACTGCATGAGAGACACGGCGCGATCCAGATCTTCCTCTTTCAGATCCTTCATCGTGTTTTCAATATTGCGGATATCCCGTTCAAAAGATGTGGCCAGCCTGCTGCTCACCTTCTGGTCCGGGGAACCACTCTCCGGCTGTTCCGGGATCATATCTTTATTTAATACAATATTCTGCGCATCCTTCTGAAGCTCCGTAAATCCGGAGTAGCCAAGCTGCCTGGCAAAACGGATTACCGTCGTGGTGCTGACCCCCACCAGACCGGCCAGATCTTCCAGCGTACCCACCGCAACTTTATCCAGATTATATAAAAAATAATTCGCAACCTCTTTGTGAGATTTCGTCAGCTCATCAAAATGCTCCGTCACTCTGTTAATAAAATCTGCCATCTTTACCCGCTCCTTTATTAACAATTCTAACATTGCATATTTAATAAGTCAAAAGCTTATTCTCAATGAGCTGTTACCTTATTCTCAATGGACTGTTTCATCGGTAAATGTAAGCTTATTTGAGCTTCTGTCCCCGTATGCCAGCAAAATCACGGCGCACAGGATACAGGCAATCCCGAAGGCAGTTCGGGGCGTCACCGGTTCACTGAACAGGACTACTCCTGCCGCTATGCTGGTCAGGGGCTCAAATGTACTAAGCATGGAGGATTTCTCCGGTCCGATCCGGGCCGTCCCCGCCTGGAATGAAACCGTGGCAACCACGCTGACGATAAAAGCGAACAGTACGGATAGAAGCCACGCCTGAGGCGGCATCTCATATACGATCTTTCCCGACAGAACCGCCCCGGCCAATATGCCGGCTGAGCTTACCAGGGACAGATAAAAACTCAGCTTAAACGTGTTCATTTCTGCAAGGCCGCTTTTGGAGTAGTACAGGACATAAAGGGCATAGGTAACGCCCGAAGCAAAGGCCAGGGCCACTCCGGCCGGACTCCCGGATTCCCCCGGAGTGTAGAAGAACAAAATCCCAAGCAGGCACAGCGCCGCGCAGACCGACTTTTTTACCGTGAGCCTCTCCCGGTAAAAGACAACGCAGCCGAGCAGCACCAGGATCGGGTATACAAAATGGATTGTCGTCGCCATCCCGGACGGAATGTACCGGTAGGACTGAAACAGCAGCAGCGGCGTTCCTGCGCAGCAAAGTGACAGAACCAGTATTTTCCTGAACTCTCTTCCTGTAATTTTCAGGCTGATTTTATATTTGTAACGGACAATCAGATAGAGGAACGGGATACTGAGGCAAAACCGGTGAAAGCAAAGTGTAAGGGAATTGCCTCCCATCCCATATATCTGCTTTGCAAAAAAGGGCATTGTCCCAAACAGGACGGCTGATAATATTACGAGCGAAAAACCTTTTTTCATCCTCTCTCTCACTCTGCCGGCATTCTGCGCAGCTGATAGACGTCCCCTCTCCTGTTTTCCAGAGTAAATACTTGTCTGCGTACTCTTTCAAGATAATCAAGATCGATCTCCGCAGTAATGACACAGGGCTGATCCGACGCTTTTGCAATTACATTGCCCCATGGATCTACCACGAGTGACTTCGCATATGCCTGGAATTTCGGTTTGATTCCATACTGTCCCGGGGCTATCACGTAGCAGCCGTTTTCGATTGCCCTTGTGCGCAGAATGGTTTCCCAGTGATCCTTACCCGTATTTAATGTGAAATCTGCCGGTACAAATAAAATCTCCGCCCCCTCAAGAGCCATGAGACGGTATAATTCTCCAAAACGCATATCGTAGCAGATAGAAAGCCCCCAATGTCCCACCTCATTCGTGTCAACGGTCACAATCTCATTTCCCGGACAGATCCGTTCCGATTCCCTGACTGCCGGTCCATTTTTAATTTCCACGTCAAATGGGTGCATTTTATGATACTTCGCTTTTAACTCACCGTCCGGCCCGATTACCATCGTGCAGTTATAAGGCCGGCTGTCTGCCGGATTTTTTTCATAGATGCTGCCGCAGTGAAGCCAGACCCCATATTTCACTGCCAGCTCCGACAGAAAACAAAATGTTTTGCCTCCCGGAACATCTTCCGCATATTTCGCGCTTTCATCTCCGACATAATTGACATTTTCAGGCATTGCAATCAGCTTTGCGTTTTTTTCCACTGCTTCCTCAATAAATCTTTCCAGTTCCTTCAGATTTTGATCCACGTCATTCCCGGAATCCATCTGAATGACTGCGGCTGTAAATTTCTTCATAAGCTTTCTCCTTCTTAAACGATAACCGGCACGCTCCGCGCGCAGGTCACCGCCTTCAATTATGCTGACTAACTGTTGAACTCGCTCATCATAAAGGCGGCAATCTTATCCACGCATTTCCTGACAATAGCCTCACCTTTTTCCCTGCTTCCAATCGTTGCATCCCCGAGGATGCCGTTCGGCGTTTTGTCCCTGAATTCCGTGTATGTAATAATATCCGGGTATTTTGTATACTCCTCCGGCATTCTGATACACTCTGTCTTCGTGAGATCCACGTATTCAGGATGCAGGTAAAGCATAACTGAAGTTCCGCATTCACTGGCATGTCCGTGGGCCATCCATCCCGTATTTTCACAGATTCCCACGGAATTCGGCTGCGTAAATCTCCACCAGTCAATCTGGGCGCATTTGATACCGGAGGAACGCTGGTATTCACGGCAGAGCTGCCCGATGATGGGCACATTTCCGGCATGCATATTAATAAACATGAAATTCTTAAATCCCCAGTGAATTAATGATTCCATCACATCGCGCATCATCAGATAGTAGGTCTGCGGCATAATCTTGATTGTTCCCGGAAAACCGTACAGTGCGGCTGATTCCCCCACTTCAATAAACGGCCCTATCATCGCATTCGTTTTTTCCGCCACCATCTCGCAGATTGCCTTTGACACAATGGAATCGGAACCAAGCGGCAGCTGCGGTCCGTAGACCTCTATCGCCCCGCCCGGGATAATCACCGTGTCGCAGGATAACTTTCTCTCTGCAAATTCCGTCCAGCTCATCTCTTTCATCCAATTCGTATTTTTCATTTTTACCTCTTTCTAAACTTTATTTATATATGATTAAACTGCTTTTTTACGGTACTTTTTCCCGAAAAACATTCCGGCTCCCAGGAGTATCAGCATAAGTCCCCAGCTCCACAGATAGACAAACATCGGCTGCGTCATAATCAGCGCGATAAACACCAGCGTATACTGGAGCTGGTACGTATAGCCCAATGTGCTGGAGGAAGTGATATTGGTTGCCGCATTCGTCTGAAAATCAGGATCCACCACCTTTAACAGAAGAAGTCCGGTGGCAAGTACGCCGCAGCACTGGCCGAATAGCCCTACCGAAGTCTCAAAGCAGTCATCCTTCGGCAGTACCCACTTTGACAGGACGAAGCTGGCGAACCAGGTCACTAAAGCCACTGATGCTCCGACCACGATAAGCGGCACCGCATACGTCGTAAATACGCTGATGCTGGTTGTCGCCAGCGCCGCCGTAATCATATATTCCAGCGCGCTTCCGGAAATACGGACCACTGTTTTCCTGTCTATCATATCGTTCACCTTTTTCGCCTTCTGTGTCAGCACACAGAATATGGCGCTGAATATCAGACAGCAGGCAAACAGGGGAAGATTCTTGAAAAACGGATTTATCCGGATCAGTCCGGTACGCAGTATATGGCCGCAAAGAATAATAAATCCAACCAGCATCACCTGAGCCCCCAATGGATCGATTGCTGCGGAGGAAGTGACGGCATTGCCGATGGACGGCCTTTCATTTTCAGGATAGTATCCCGTCAACATGCTTTCCGGCATTTCCTCCCTTTTCATTTTTACCTTCGTAATCCCCTTTTGGGCCGCCCGGTTTATTTCGAACATTCCACAGATAACCCCGGTCAAAAGACCGATTGTCGCAAATGTGGCTCCGACCTGTGCGCCTGACGCCATATATCCCGCTTCATCAAAAATCGTACCGCCGGCAATCGCCATGGAATGCCCGCCGTAAAATCCCAGTACGGGAAGAATTCCAAATCCGAACTTCAAATCCGCGAATACCAGGCCAAGAATAAATGTAACGGTCAGGCCGGCGATAATCTGCAGCTGATGAATGGTCCCCGCTAAAAAATAGGTCTGCATCGCCTCGCCCGAGACCTTTTCCAGTTTCAGCCCCAGGAAAGAACAGCTGAAGACAATGGCGCTTAAAACTCCCGCCCATTGGCCAATCGATGAGGAAAATGAAAAACATACCGGTGAAACCTTTCCTAAAATCTGAGGCCCTAAAAGCAGCCCCAATATACCTGCAATCAGTGAAACCGGGATATAATATATCTGTAAAAATCTTATCTTTCTTCTGAGCCATGCCCCCGCCACAAGAAGAATACTAATCATCGAAAAGTCAATTAAAACATCTGTCAGTGTCATACCTTTCTCCTTTACTCTCTGAACTTTGCCGGCCCCCAGCCGGCGTCCCCTCTGTATCTTGTATCACTGTTGTCCATAATCCTCTCCCTTACGTCTCCTGCGTAACAGTTCAGACGGCATGAACCGTTAACTTCCCTCACCTCTCTTTCCCTTTAAAATGTTTTGCGCAATACATTTTGTATTATTTAATACATTTAGTATAAAGCACTCCTTTTTACTTGTCAATTGTGCTTCATGCCGAAACTAAAGCCTGATTTTTGTCGATAATTGCTATTCAATTTTTATTTCCTTGTTATTTTCAGCTATTTAACCAACTGCTTTCTATATTTTTACCATATCCGCTTCCAGCCCTCGGTAAACGGATTCTGCGGATTTTTCCAATCGAGTAGGAGGCGGTGATTAACCGCCGTCCTCTCACACCACCGTGCGTACCGTTCGGTACACGGCGGTTTCAA
>ERZ808041.943-NODE-943-length-14601-cov-4.166414_pt1 | contig 14601 bp, 10 predicted proteins | sample MGYA00380192_ERZ808041 | MGnify/ENA primary metagenome ERZ808041 (study PRJEB31490, sample SAMN06133412) | mouse gut metagenome | isolation source: Z1_1 | host: mice | place: China: Chengdu | collected 2015-05 ... | reverse complement strand
GTCTCCCTATCCGTATCAGTAAAGTTTTTACTTATTTTGTCGAGAAATGCCTTAATTTGGCATGTGAAATTGCCGATATTAGCAGTAAGGGGTTGATTGTTTTCAACCTTCTCGACTTCCGCCCTTAACCAGTCCGTGGAACGGAACATAAGGTCAAACAAATCCTGTTTAAAGACTGGGGCCAGTTGTTCGATTCCATTTTCGCGGATAAAGTAGAATAAGTCTTCAATATTATGGGCAATTGTCATAAGGGAAGTGAATTCCATCATGGCGGAGGAACCTTTGATTGTATGCATAATTCTGAAAATTTCATTTACATTATCCGCTGTGAAATCTTTTGATTTCTCAGCGTTGATTAAAAGTTCATCCAATTGCGCCAGAAGAGAGTTTGTTTCAAAAAGATATGTGTCCAGCATATTTTCCATGCCATTATCCATAATAATGCACCGCCTTCTCTTATTAGTGTATATTAGTTTAATCGGTAAATTGGAAAAAAAAATAAGGCCAAAGGGTACAAAAACATTTAGAAAGACTGGTGAAATATGGCAGATATATTAAGAGCAACGCAGCCGGTGAATCCCGGCTTTGAAAGTAATACACTGCGGGATAATCCAATCAGGCCTGGTGACAGAGGGGTTGAGAATGTGGTAGACCCGTCTAAAATTATCAGGCCCGACAATCGCAGCGAGAGGGAGGATAAAGCTTCCAATTTATTATCACAGTCTAATTATGATAGCTTTATTTGCCAGATGAAGGAATCTTCTAGTTTTGTGGAGGAGTTTTCCGGCATCTTCTTTGACAAGGCACAGGCATATGCGGCCTTCGGAGGGAATCCTGCACTGATGGAACTGTATACTGAGCTGACAGGCATCGCGGACTTGGATGAGAATGGAATATTGGAATTTATGAAGGCCCAAGCCCGGGGAGGCTCTGAATATTCGGAGGATTTCTTCCGGCTTTTGAAGAATGCTTTCGATTCTACATCTCAGATGATGTTTAAAAGTCAGATACTGCAGGCAGCGGGAAGATATGGTGATATGGTTGCTGGCGGCCATAAGCTTCAGATGATTATTGGGGAAGGAAATGCCATGTCTGAGCATCTGTTCCCGGCGGACGCGCAGATCTTGCAGGGGATATTATCCAGACTGATTCTGCCGCAGACAGACCAGCTGATGGGGGAGGATCCCCTTGTTTATATGAAGGAGAATTATCAGAATAACAGGAAGGTGCTTTTGCGGGAATTGATTCCATTTTTTTCAAACTATATCCACCGAACCCATGACATGGGGGCGGTTCGCAGTCTGATGTCTCTGGTTACCCATCAGACTGCTGCCTATGTCAACGGCAATCCGGATAAGGTCCTGGAGGATTTTACTGGTCTGGTCTTCTCTTTGGGAATGGCAGACATACCAGTGGGAGAACAGGGGGCAGCCATGCTGGTCTCGGGACTTCTGAAAAAAAGGATGGACAGACCAGAAGAAAAATTCAATGATAAACTGTGCGCCATGTTAAAGGCTGGTCTAGGAGCTGCCGCCTCTAAGGATGTCTTTTTACAGATGTTAAAGACCATATTGGGGAATGAGAGTGTATATATGCCCCTATTGCATTTCATGCTTCCGGTCAACATGGGGAGTCAGTCCTTGTTTTCGGAAATATGGGTGGAGCAAAATGATGGCAGGAAAGAGAAGGATAGAGAAAATGAAAGGACAATCCGAATGCTAATTAAAATGGAAGTGAAGAGGCTAGGGCTGTTTGATATAGTACTGGATTACAGGGAGAGTGGTGAAGTGGGAATCCAGCTTTACTATCCTAGAAAATTGTCGGGCGAGGAGCGGGAGATGGAAAACGCTTTGAATACAATGATAACAAAGAACAGCATGTCTCCGCGTGCAGTTACACTTAAGGCAATGAAGGAACCGCTGAGACCGATTGATGTTTTTGGTAGACTTACAAGGGAAAAGGAGATTGTCGATGTCAGAATTTAGCAGGATTTTTAATCAGAAAGCAGTGGCACTTAGTTATGACGAAGAACGTGGACTGGCGCCAGCTGTTGTGGCCTCGGGTTCTGGTTTCCTGGCAGAAAGGATTGTGGAATTGGCGGTTGAGAATGGAGTACCCGTCTATGAGGATAATTCATTAGCCAATGTGTTGAGCCAGATGGAGGTTGGCAGTGAGATTCCTCCGGGATTATATCAACTGGTAGTTGATATTTATGTGTATTTCCTGAATTATACATTTTAGATGATTATCGATAGAAGATAAAGAGGTGGATATATGTATAAAAACAAAAGATGGATTGTCTTTATGGCAGGGTTGCTGGTATTTATCGCCTGTTTTCCTATGACTGCCAAAGCAGCAGCCCGAAGACAGGAGACCAGGATTCCTGTTGAAACAGTAACCATCAACGTGGAGTCTGCGGTTAGGGAAGGGGATATGTCGGGATATATTATGATTACTAAGGACAGCGATTCCTACTCTGTAGGAAATTATGAGTGGAGTGGCATGAAGAATGAGGAGGGGTGGCAGATTGGGGATAAGCCGAAGGTGAAAATTTCCCTGCATGCTAGGGCTGGCTATTATTTTAATAAAACCAATGGCAAGGGAAAGGTGACGGTTTATGGGGCTGAGTATAATTCCGCCAGGATTGCAGATAATAAGGAGACACTGATTATCACGGTTACCTTACCCACTGTGGCAGGCAAATATGATAAACCTGATGATGCATGGTGGGATGATGATTATTCTAATGGCAATGCTAGATGGGAGGCCATAAAGGGAATCAGTGCTTATGAGCTTGTACTGTACCGGGATGGGAATAAGATTTGTGAGTTGGAGAAGGTGATAGGGACTTCTTATGATTTCTATCCTTACATGGTACAGGAGGGTACATATGTGTTCCATGTTAGAGGTATACCTAAGGATTCGGAGGAGGCATCTTATATTAGGCCTACAGCCTGGACCAAATCCGATGGTCTGCGTCTTAAAGCAAGGGAAACTCCAGACAGGAAGTATGGATGGTATGCAGCTTCAAATGGAGGAAAAAGGCCGGTTCATGGCTGGCAGAAGAGTGATGGTGGATGGTGGTTCCAGGAGGAGGATGGCACATATCCAAGCAACACATGGAAGGAGATTGATGGCAAATGGTATCTGTTTGACCCGGCGGGATATATGCTTACTGGATGGCAAAAATGGCAAGGCCATCAGTATGTCCTGAGCGAGGATGGAGCCATGAGGACAGGATGGGTTTGGGATAACCGTAACTGGTATTATTTTGGCAATGATGGGGCAGCGGTAACAGGCTGGAACAACATTGATGGGAAAATTTACTATATGAATGACCGGTATGCTGCACTTTCTGGTTGGTGGTTGTTAGATGGGAAATGGCATTACTTTGATACCTCTACAAGACAAATGCTGCATGATGCTTGGATAGATGGTTACTATGTGGATTCTTCAGGGGTATGGATACCTTGATTTTAATTCCATTTTGACACGAGGTAGTGGTCCAGAATGATGATGAAAGAGGATAAAAAAATGAATAGTATTAAGAATAAGATGATAGTAATATTTGGTGGTTTGAATCTGCTTTTTGGGATATTAACCGGGATTGTGTCGGTACTAACACATGGAGGTGTGACAATTTTATTTCAAACATTGATTAGTGTCTCTTTTCTAGCCTTGACGTTGTATGCGGTTGCAAATATATCGAATTGGATTTGCGGGCCGTTGGATTACTATACGCAACGATTGGAGGATTTGGCTCAGGGGGACCTGCATACCGCGGTTGACAATAAATCGGATTTGGTGGAGCTTAAGAGTTTGTATGTAGCCCTGAGTGATACATCGCGGGTATTGAATACCTACATAACAGATATAAAACGTGGCATGAAAGCACTTGGAGAAGGGGATTTGACGGTAAAGCCAAATGTAGAATTTGTTGGTGATTTTACGGAACTTAGAGACAGTATTATGGCCATAGTGGCTTCGTTCCGGTCTATACTTTCTCAAATTAAGATGGCCTCTAGCCGGGTTTCAATGGGCGCAGAGCAGTTATCGGCCAGTTCCCAGGATTTGTCTCGAGGAGCAGTATCCCAGGCTAGTTCCATTGAAGAACTGGCAACTACTATCGGAAGTATTTCAGGCCGGATTAAAGAGAATGCTGATAATTCTTCTCAGGCGAGTGAACGGGTGAAGTTTGTAGGAGGACAAATACGGGAAAGCAATAAGAAGATGCAGGATATGCTGAATGCTATGCTGGATATTAACGAAAGCTCAAAGAGAATCAGTAAAATTATGAAAGATATCGAAGATATTGCTTTCCAGACGAATATACTGGCATTAAATGCCGCTATAGAGGCGGCCAGAGCCGGAGCGGCGGGAAAGGGCTTTGCCGTTGTGGCTGATGAGGTACGCAATCTGGCAGCAAAAAGCAAGGAGGCTTCCCAGAATACGGCGGCGCTGATTGATAATTCAGTGCGGGCTGTTGAATATGGAAAACAACTTGCCAGTGAAACGGCAGAAAGGATGCAGGAAGTGACAAAGGGTGCAGACGATGTGGTGGAGACTATTGATTGTATCTCTAAGGCTACGGAAGAGCAATCTAAATCGGCTGCTCAGATTACTACAGGTATTGATTTGATATCTAACGTGGTACATACGACTTCTGCCGCTTCGCAGGAAAGCGCTGCAGCCAGCCAGGAATTATTTGATCAGGCTCAGGTCTTAAAGAACGTAGTTGATAGATTTAAACTGGCAGAGAATCCAGTCATTTCCAAGGAATATCGTCGGGAAGAGGAAAGCAATGGATGGGTATCAAAGCAGATAGCAAAGAGCGGAAGTACTTATAAGGCGGACTTTTCAGGTAGGGAAATTGCGCCTTCAGTAGTTTCTGATGGAAGAGATAAATACTAATTCGGTATTTGTCAGAGGAGAGTGAAGGCGCTAGGATGATAGGACTGGAAAACGAAAACAATTGTGTTATAAATTCTAAATGGATAAAAAAGGCCATAACGAAGGGCAATATTGGCCTCTGGAAAATGGTATTGGAGAAAAGAAGTGGGAAAAGGTATGTGTGGATTGATGAAAGACTCTGTGGATTACTAGATATTAGTACCTTATCTGCAGAAGAGCTTTATGATTTTTTATATAAAAGAATTCATAAAGGTTATTATGGATATGTGGATTCTGCCATTGACAACGCTATTAGAAGTAAAAATAGGATAGAAATTCAGTTTGCTTGGAATTTTCCTAAGGAAGGCTATGTACCTATACTCTGTGAAGGGGAGTTTGACTATGAAGATTCGGAGGTTGCTGTGCTATACGGCAGTTACCGAAGATTGAAGGGACTTCAGGAATTCCCCTATGAACTTCTGGGGTTGGAACATGATATTTTTGAATATAGTTATATTACGGGTACAGCGGTATTAGTATCTGGGTTTTCCTGGCTTCCAGGGAAGGAACGGATTGTGACAAATTTTGTCGAAAAGTGTATTGACTCTGGATGTATCATTCCGGACAGTCAGGATGTTTTTAAGGACACTTTTAAAGTAGCTGAGGTGGGGAACACCAACAGAAATGCAGACATCAAGCTTAGGAAAGAAAATGACAAGGAGCAATGGTATCGTCTAATACTTTCGTCCCCTGCTGGCAGTGGCAGGGAGAAAAGAAGTGTGGGTGTCCTAAAGAATATTGACAATATGAAACTGTTAGAGACATCCTATGTTAAGGATATGCTGTTGTTCGATGTTTTTCTTAAGGAATATGCTGCATATGGAGAGGTGGATTTGACTGATAACAAGGTTCTCTGGATAGGGGGGGTGTGGTCTGTCTATTTTAGTCAGAAGGATACCATGACCTTTTCTGATATTGCGGAGCAGGGAATTAAAAATGTGACTTACTCGGAGGATATTCCTAAATATCTAAGAGCCATGAACAGAGATTACTTAATGAGAGCCTTTGAACAGGGAGAGCAAGAAGTTGGCATTGAATTTAGACGCATGGTAGAGCAGAATGACGTATCTTGGATGGCACTTAGAGGGCGGTTATATGTGAACATTTATAATGGACACGTATGTGCCTTCCTTTATCTTCAGGATATTAGCGGAATATATCGGCCCTGGAAGGTGGACAATGGGTTGACGGCAGTGCTGCAGGAGTTCTGTTTTGATAGGGGTGAGATAGCTTATGTTGTGGATCCCCGAAATTACATAGTGATGGCTGTCAACGGAGCCGTCACCAGGAGGCTGGGAATCCTGGGCGATGACTGTGTAGGGAGGAAATGTTATGAGCTGTTGCACCATAGGAATTTACCGTGTAGCGGTTGTACAGTACTAAAATGGAGTAGGGATAAATTCTTTCAATGGAGGCAATACAATGAATGGCTTAAGCAAGAGTTTCTGATTAAAAACATACTTATAAGTCATGGTGGGCAGGAATATATGGTGGCATTTGTCAAAAATCTACAGAATCATATAGATGAGTCCATGAAGGAGGCAGACGATGGAAAAAATGTAATCGAGAGTGTCTATGAAATGATCCAGCAGCCGAACCTGTCTTCATTCATACATACGGCACTTCAGGAAGCAGTCTCATTTTATCAGTCTGATGCCGCAGCTGTTTTTTCGATAGATATTAATAACTGGGAAATGGAACGCTTCTATATTTGGCGGAGCAATAACAGTCTGGTGGCCGATGAGACCGATTTTTCACTTGCTGTGTTACAGTACTCAAAAAATAGAGGATGGGAAGAAATGTTGAGTATTTTTTCTCTGGAAGAAGCAGCCTCTGGTTCAGTTGCACTTTATCGTATTATGATGGAGGAAGGTATGAAAGTCCTCGATGTGCTTACGGTTTTGGGAAACGGGGATAAAGCGGAATTTTTAGTCATAATCAACAGAAAGAAGTCAGATAATGATAAAAAAATTATCAGAAAACTATTTTTTGTTATCCAGGAGGAGAGGAAGAAACGAGAACTGGCTGACCGCTTTCACTATTTAATTGGGCATGATGAAAAAACTGGCGTAAAAAATTATGATAGTTATTTTGACTTCCGTACCAAGTTCGATGGTGATTTCGTAAAAAGTATCGGGGTAGTGGTTGTCAGCATGAATGAGATGAGGCGTATCAACGAGCTTTTGGGACTGAAGTACGGAGATAAACTTCTCAGGGATATGGCGCTTGTGCTGAAGGAATGTTTCCCTGAAGAGTCCATTTATAGAGTTAGTGGAGATGTGTTCTATGTTATCCTTTTGAATCAGAATGAGGAAGAATTTATGTCTGGGCTGTCGCTCCTGCATGAAAGGCTTGATCAGCACTTAGAACTCTCTGCCTCCATTGGTCAGGTATTTGATGATAAAAGTAAGAGCATAAAAAAATGTGTTGTTGATGCGGAATATTTGGTGGAAAACCAAAAAAAGTCTTATTACCAGAAAATAGGTGCGGAGAGGTCAGGGGTAGTATCAAGGATGGGGATGCTGGGAAAAATGTTGAATAACATTGAAAAGAATGCCTATGAAATTTTTCTTCAGGCCAAAGTATCGTTACGGACTCATGAACTTATTGGGGCAGAGGCACTGGTGAGATACAACGATGACCTGGAAGGAATGCTCACCCCTGATAAGTTTATACCTGCATTGGAAGAGAACAATTTAATTGCCAGCCTGGATCTATACGTATTTGAAAAGGTATGTCAGTTTATAAAGTCATGGCCGGAGAAGGTTACGATTGCTGTCAATTTTTCCAGGCAGACCCTGCAGGAGTTATATTTAGAGGATGATTTAAAGAATATATTAGAGCGTTATGGGGTACAGCCGGACCGTATTGAGGTAGAGATTACTGAAAGTAGCGGATGTTTGGAGAATGGGACTGTTCAGTATATGGTAAGACAGTTAAAAGCGTTGGGATTACGTATCTCATTAGACGATTTTGGGGCATCTTATAATAATTTATCTATGTTGGTGGATATTCCCTTTGATCAGGTGAAAATAGATAAAGGGTTGGTGGCAAAACTGGAAGAGAATGAAAATAACCGCATCTTAGTGCAGTCACTTCTTGACATGTGCCATAAAATGGGATTTGAGATTGTAGCTGAGGGTGTGGAAACAATCGGACAGGAACGGATTCTGACAGAGTATGGTTGTGACATTGGACAGGGGTATTACTATTCAAAACCTATCCCTTTGGATGTGTTCATAAAAAAGTATTTGGGCTAATGGATGAATTAAGGACTAATCATTAGCGAATGCCTAGAATCCTTGAAAAAATCACCAGAATCTCAGCAATAGTGGTTCAGAATGCTGCATTCAGAGGGGAAACGGCTGCAGTATAAATTACTAAAAGAACGGAAAAGGGAAAACAGGAGTACTGAAGATGATATATCTTTGGCAGTATTCCTGTTTTTCGGCTCTTTGTCAATAGTTGGGGGGCATGATGAGCTTGCGGCTGCGTTTATAATACTTAACTGAGAAATGGGCATGGACCGCTGAAACTGTTTACGTATATTTTAATGGCCTATGTGACCTGACGGATGAAATGGTATTTATTCACGATGATTTTTGCATTCGGAGAACGTCCGTGCAAGTTCTGTATAGGGTACGTACAGAATTATCTTTATCAATTATTCTATTTTGATTTCTGTCTTTACCAACAATATATGCCATAATAGAATCCCTTCAACACTATATCTATTATAACATTTATTATAACCGTCAGACAGTCTGTTGCACGGTGCTGTGAGAGGACGGCGGTTAATCACCGCCTCCTGCTCGATTTTGATTTCTATGCGTCAAAGAATTTCAAAATGTCTTCAAAAATTTTTTCATGATTCGATTCGTTAAGAAGTTCATGACGGTTGTTTTTGTATAGCTTAGATTGTAGATTACTGTAGCCAACCTTCTTCAAAAAGAATAGAAGTTCCTGGAACTTCCTTTCAGAAATGATGACCGGGTCGTCCTCCCCTGCCATAACAAGTATGGGAAGCTTAGGATTACGAGGATGCCAGTTATCTGCATTGAAAGCTTCCTTCTGCAGCGTCAGCAGATTGATGAATCCGTTGGTCGTAAAGATAAAACCACATAGCGGATCGTTGTTGTAAATGGTTACATTATCCGGATTTTCAGAAAGCCATGCATTGGGCTCCGCATAACCCTTGTAAAAGCTCTTAAATGCCAGGTTGTTCAGGAAGTGATTTGGCACCTTGTCCTTCCTTTTGCCGGAATGCTTTGCCAGAAACAATCCGAGACTAACGGCTTTGTTTTCTGTGGGCGGTCCGCATAGAACAAGTTTGCTGATAAGGATGTCATATTTTTTCAGATAGTTTCGGGCAACCAGTGTGCCCATGCTGTGACTGAACAGATAAAGCGGCAGATAAGGATATTGCTCTTTGATAACCACAGATACCTCGTGAAGATCTTCAACAATAGCCCAAATGTCCTCTGTGTAGAAATAGCCGTAGTCCTTATCACTTTTTACACTGCCGCCGTGTCCGCGATGGTCATGGATTACACAAATGTAACCATTCTCACTAAGGTACTCCATGAAAGGGAAATAACGCTCCTTGTGTTCTGCCATTCCGTGAGAAAACTGAATAATGCCTATGGGCGCACCTTGCGGCTCCGAGATGGCAACGGAAAGTGATAAGCCGTCAAAGGGGGAAAAAAGAGTTTGTTTTTTCATATGCTTCCTTCTTGTATAATAAGCCTATACCCCAGATATACAGGGGCTAGGTTATTCTTTTTTAGTGATATAGAGGAGTCATATATCCAGAGGTTCTCTCAATGATCTTTATCCCCTATACAAGTTACTATCTTGCCAAGAATTCCCGGACTCTTATAATAGAGTCTATAGGAACTGTCCAGAGGGTACCGCTGTTTCTACTTGCAAGTTGCTCGATATGGGTTGCCAAACAGCCCTGCCTCCATTACTTATTTAGCTTGCGACCTTGGTTCCACACTTCTAATACTTACATAAATGTTGCTTCTGCTCCGTCAGCTTCCAGCAGGGTATTTTCGGAGCATGAATGCTGATTACGCGAGGTTGCATGTTGTGATAGTCTGGGAATCAACTATCATTTGATTGCTGTAAAGTCTACCAGTTTCTAGGGTGGCCATGTGGTTAATTACCTCTCCACCAGTGAGCGGCCTAAGCCCTATTTTGTAAAGGTTTTCTGCTTTAATCCGGAAGCGGTGCAAACATGAGAAGTCTTTCACCGGCTTGGGCAAGAACGATGGCCTTGACTCCTTTATTGTCACGGACTATGTCCAGGTTGGCCGCATTGCTATTGACCCGTGGCGTGCCTTACAGTATCTTACATTGCAGCATCCGATATAGGGGGTGATTCTTGCATCCATACCGATTTTTGTGGCTGGGCAGAGTGCAGAAAATATGCGGTCGTCAAGAATCTGATGGGACACCGGTTCATCAGAACACATGATATTCATATAACAGCTTTTCGATATCTGTATCCTTGACCTTTTTCAAAAGGCCTTTAATGACCATATCCTCCATGAAGCCAAGCTTCATTTCAGACAGCGGCCTTCCATCGCGCAACTGAATCGTGGCATTTAAAAGGTCGCGAATGTCATAGGTGCTGCCCCAGACCTCAGGCACGCCTCTGTCAACATCCAGTAGTGTGTAAACAGCCTCCATGCCTGTACGCATAGAGTATTCGGTAGTGAAGATGGTGTCACGCTTTGTCTCAGCAAACTGACCCAGGAAAGCAAAGTTCACAGCGCCCTGGGGAACAACGTCAGGGCGGTCACCGGCCTCACGAGGCATGAAGAAGGCAGTGATATAAGGCATCATGCAGGGGATGGTATTGGCGCTGTTTTTTGCCATATCCTCAATCTGCTCATCAGGAACTCCCAGATGGTACAGCCACTCCATGCAGATCTCCTCGCCGGTACATTCGCGCATGGTCTTCTTGATGAAGTTGCCGGGTTTATCGGAGAACAGACCGTAGATCCAGCCCACAAGCTGATTCTTCGGCTGGCTGCGGAACTGTGGCTGACGGTTAAAGGTCCAGCTGAGCAGCCAGTTAGAGTCCTTTACTGTAACGATACCACCGGTTACAACGCCACCGGAGAAGGGATCACGCTTACAGATGTTTCTGATATAAGGAACAATCCGCTGGTCCAGAGTTGTTACGGTTGCGCTCATCCAATTTGTCTGCTCAGGGTCAAAGCAGAATTTGTCAGGATGACCGAAGTCGGGGCTCTGTGCAGCAATCTTGCGCCACATATCCCAGCCGCCACCTTCCCGGATTCCGGTATTAAAGGGGGCAGGAGCTGTCTGAGAGCCAAGAGTGGAATTCTCAACACAGCCGCCATTGGTGATAAAGACAAGATTATCCTCGGTGAGGTCAACATACCGTGTCTCGCCCTCAGCCAGTAATTCGATACGCTTTGCCTGTTTGCGGTCAGGCAGGATATCAAACTCTATATTGACGACCTTGGTGTTGTAGCAAAAGTCCACGTTATGACCTTCCAGATATTTTATCATAGGAAGGATCATGGACTCGTACTGATTATATTTTGTAAAGCGCAGGGCCTTGAAATCCGGCAGGCCGCCTATGTGGTGGATGAAACGCTTGATATAGAGCTTCATCTCCAGGGCACTGTGCCAGTTCTCGAAGGCAAACATGGTACGCCAATAGAGCCAGAAGTTGGAGTTCAGGACCTCACCATCAAAGAAATCGGTGATTTTCTTATTATAAAGGTCCTCATCAGGAGTGAAGAAGAGGCGCATAATCTCCAACGCACCCTTGTCGGAGATGTCAAACTTGCCGTCAGTGTGGGCATCCTCGCCACGGTTGACGGTTGCACGGCAAAGGGAGAAGTTCGGGTCCTTCTTATTCAGCCAGTAATATTCATCGAGTACACTGACGCCTTCCGTCTCAATGGAAGGAATAGAACGGAACAGATCCCACATGACCTCAAAATGATTATCCATTTCGCGGCCACCGCGCATGACATAGCCAAGCTGCGGATATTCATAGCCGTCACAGGCACCACCAGGAATGGGGTCCTTTTCAAAAATGTGTATATGCCCGCCCGTCATCTGACCATCACGTACCAGATAGCAGGCTGCAGTCAGAGCAGCAAGACCGGTACCAATGATATAAGCAGATTTGTGCTCAACACCCTCAGGCTTTCTGGGACGGGCAAAAGCCTCGTAGTTACCACTGGAATAATACATATTCAGTTCCTCCTTGTTTGGTATGCTGTTATTATAGGCAGAGCTGTTTTCACCCAAAATTAATAGAACTCTCGCCTTGATTAATAGTGTATTAAAAAGTAAGAATTGTATACATCTTGATTAAAACCCATCATTTGATAAGTTTTTCCCAAGCTGCTTCTGGATTAAAAAGCTGATATCTTGTCGTAATTACGAGTATTGCGTTATAATAAAATTTACCCATAATCATATTATCGGAGGATTTGCTGTTGTTGTTTTTAGATTTCTGTTAAAGGTAATCAATGCTTAGAGTATGACGGGATTAAAAGGTATTTGTGAAACGGATGCAACAGACTAATTTGAAACTCATGGATTTATTGTTGTGATAGTCATGGGACTGGTTAATATAATTTTAATGCTGGTCCGCGATGATATGATTGATTTGTTATTAGCGTAGAGATTCATAGCTGCCTTTTCCCTGATTCTGATTTATTTTATTTATAAAAGCGTACATATTATTTGGTGTAAGTGCAAAAAGACTGATAAGAAATGGAAAAATCATAGCTATATGTAGGAAATGCTGTTTGTGAGTGAGTTCCTTATTGGGGTAGAAATTGGAAGCTTACATACTACAATACTCAGGGGCTGGAAAGGAATTCTGTTTTGCCTGATAGCAGCGTCAGCGACCTCTTTTTTGATGGTAATTTCCGCGGCTTTTTTGAAGATGGTCCGAGCAAAGTGTATTTTTACGGAAAGGGTGGTCTTTGCAAGAAAGACCAGACTCCACGTACTGAACTGGAGCAGGCACAGATTGAAATTGAGCAGTTAAAGCACAAGCTGTATCTGGCAGAAATGGAGAATGCCCTGTTAAAAAAATTGGACGAGGTAGAGAGGAGGGATGCCTCTCAGAAGTAAGACAGCGCCATATTTATATAGCCATTCGAGAATGTCATGAAAACCAGGGATTTCCAATTGAAGCAGCCTGCGAACTGCTCCATGTGGCTCGTTCTGCCTACTACAAATGGGCTTCCGGGAAACTGAACCATCGGGCTGCGGAGAATGAGCGCCTGGCTGACAAAACCTAAAAAATCCACGAGGAAAGCCCGGATAAAGGCTGCCGGAGGCTCAATGACGACCTGCGCCATGACTATGGCATCCACGTCAATGACAAAAGAGTGCTTCGTATCTGCCGGGCCAGAGATATTCGGTCTACTGTGAAATACAATAACCACGGCTGTACCAGACAGGTTAAGAATCCACAGTATCTCGCCGACAACCTCCTGAACCGCCAATTCCATGCAGAGAAACCGAATGAGAAATGTCTGACCGATGTGACGGAGTTCAAATGGTATGAGGGCGTTGAGGTACATAAGCTCTATCTGAGTGCCATCCTGGATCTCTGTGACCGGCGTATCGTGTCCTATGTTCTCAGCGAACGGAACGATAATCCACTCATTTACAAGACCTTCCATCAGGCTGTTAAGGCCATCCCGGATGCCCATCCCTTATTCCATAGTGACAGGGGCTTTCAGTACACCAGCTGGGCATTCCACCATAAACTTCAACAAGCCGGAATGACGCAGAGTATGTCCCGTGTGGCCCACTGTATTGACAATGGCCCGATGGAGGGATTTTGGGGCATCTTGAAGCGCGAGCGTTACTATGGCAGGCGGTTCACCAGCAAGCAAGAACCCGTCCCGATGATTGAGAACTATATCCGTTATTACAACACCAGACAGATTCAACGCAATTTAGGTGTCTTGACACCGCTGGAAAAACACCGGCTATCTCTGGCTGCATAAAAAGCGGCCAGCAACCTACAGGCTACCGGCCGGAAAAATCTTATATTTTTTTGCTGTCCTCTTGACGGGGAGCGGTTCAAAGTGATTCCAGTCCGCCTATGTCATAGTTGGTCATTAAATTTGTACCCGATACCCCAGATAGTCAAGATGTACTTCGGCGCATCTGGGGCAGGCTCAATCTTCTTTCGCAGTTTTCGGATGAATGCCATGATGTTGCTGTCATCCAGCAGATAATCATCTTCCCAGACTGCACGATAAATCTGCTCTTTAGTAAAGACCTCGCCCCGATTCTGGGCAAGAAAATACAAAATATCAAACTCTTTTGGGGTCAGGCTGATTTCTGAACCTTTCAGCAGAACCTTTCTACTTTTCGGATGAATCTCCAATTCTCCAATTAGAATTGCGTCCGACAGAACACCGGTAGGTAGCTCTGTTTCTTCTGATGCTCCCAAAAGCAAAGACGATACCTCTCCGCTGATCAGATCCCGGACGCCCGACAGTAAATCTTCCACACAGTCACTTTTCGGCGGCTCTTTCATCAGCTTTTCCAGCAGCCATATTTCAAGGGCGGAATCCATAGGGATAAAACTGATATTCTTTTTCACGATGAATTCCTCCTTTCAAATCA
>ERZ808041.941-NODE-941-length-14642-cov-3.444834_pt1 | contig 14642 bp, 15 predicted proteins | sample MGYA00380192_ERZ808041 | MGnify/ENA primary metagenome ERZ808041 (study PRJEB31490, sample SAMN06133412) | mouse gut metagenome | isolation source: Z1_1 | host: mice | place: China: Chengdu | collected 2015-05 ... | reverse complement strand
CCTGTTCAAAATATGCTCCGGAGGCTCGCGTATCACATGATACCGATTTAAGTATTGCAGGGATTGCGCCACTCCGGTTGTGATCGTGAAAATCGGGATAAACAGCTAAAAAAGATACTTTGTTGCAACATTTAATGCCAAATGCTAACAATTGGGCGTTTTTAAATCGCCAGGATGTTCGGGGGAATAAGACTGAAAAGGCGGCATTGCACCATGAGAATTCAAGGGATGATTCTTTCTGGGGCACAGATAAAGGAAGAAACTGCGATCTCTATCAAATTTAACAACTAAAGATAAATTTATTAGCGCCGAAATAACATATGACGAAAAGTTAACAACCATAAAAACCTGCACAGGACGCGATTATGTCTTCACCTTTGTATGTTACCCAGCAAAATACCCCGCTGGCTGACGATACTACCCTGATGTCCACCACTGATCTGCAAAGCTATATCACCCACGCCAACGACACATTTGTTCAGGTGAGCGGCTATTCGCTCAATGAGCTGATGGCCCAACCGCATAATATGGTGCGACACCCGGATATGCCAAAAGCGGCGTTTGCAGATATGTGGTACACCCTGCAACAAGGTGAACCGTGGAGCGGCATTGTTAAAAATCGGCGCAAAAATGGCGATCACTACTGGGTACGCGCTAACGCAGTGCCGATGGTGCGTAATGGCAAAATCAGCGGTTACATGTCGATTCGCACCCGGGCAACGGATGAAGAGATTGCCGCAGTGGAGCCGTTGTATCAGGCATTGAATGCCGGGCGCAGCAATAAACGAATCCACAAAGGTCTTGTGGTGCGTAAGGGCTGGCTGGGAAAACTGCCTTCGATGCCGTTACGCTGGCGGACGCGAAGCATGATGGCGCTACTGTTTATTGCCCTTTGTGCAATGCTGCACTTTTCCGTTGTGCCAGTTAGCGCTTATCTGGCTTGTGCTCTGGTAATGTTTCTTGGAACTCTATGTTTTGAATGGCAACTCGTTCGCCCGATGGAAAATGTCGCCAGGCAGGCGCTAAAGGTAGCTACCGGTGAGCAAAATAGTGTTGAGCATTTGCAACGTAGTGATGAGTTGGGACTGACACTACGGGCAATAGGGCAGCTTGGCCTGATGTGTCGCTGGCTCATCAATGATGTTTCCAGTCAGGTATCCAGTGTGCACCACGGTAGTGAAACGCTGGTAAAAGGTAGCGATGAACTGAATGAGCATACTCAGCAAACCGTGGATAACGTTCAGCAAACGGTGGCGACGATGAAGCAGATGACGGCATCGGTAAAACAGAACTCAGCCACTGCTTCTGCTGCTGACAAGCTCTCTATTACTGTCAGTAACGCCGCGCAACAGGGCGGGGAAGCTATGGAGACGGTGATCAAAACGATGGATGATATTGCAGACAGCACTCAGCGTATTGGCACTATCACCTCACTGATTAACGATATTGCTTTTCAGACCAATATTCTTGCGCTGAATGCAGCGGTAGAAGCAGCACGCGCAGGTGAACAAGGGAAAGGGTTTGCGGTGGTTGCCGGAGAAGTTCGCCACCTGGCCAGCCGCAGTGCCAGTGCCGCCAATGATATTCGAAAGTTGATAGATGCCAGTGCCGATAAAGTGCATTCTGGCTCACAGCAGGTTCATGCTGCCGGGCGCACTATGGACGATATTGTGGCACAGGTGAAAAACGTCACCCGATTAATTGCCCAGATTAGCCATTCAACTCTGGAACAGGCCGATGGGCTGACCAGCCTGACACGTGCCGTGGATGAGCTAAACCGGATCACCCATAAGAACGCCGAACTGGTGGAGGAGAGCGCGCAAGTCTCGGCGATGGTGAAACACCGCGCCAGTCGGCTGGCCGACGCGGTAACAGTGCTACATTAATTGGTGATATTGGCAGCCAGATATGGCCGTTGGTATAGCCGGATAGAGCATTGATTGCCGTATCCGGCAATTGGCGATTAATCCAGCTGGGTAATATCAAAAGCGGCGCGGTCGATCACTGCAATGATCTTTTTTATTTCCGCATCGCTGATAGCGCTCTGATTTACTTTTAAGTCCAGCACTGCTTTGAAATTATCCAGCGCCCGCTTCATTTGCGGGTTCTGGCGCAGAGCTGCACCGACGCTACGCGATTTGATTCGCTCCGTAATCATATCCATTTGCTCACGATTTTCTTCCAGCCACTGCGCACCTTGTTCAGTCAGGGCTATCTGTTTCTTCCCATTTTCTTCTTCGCGGATGGCGATCAGTGCCTGCTCCTGGAGTAGATCCAGTGTTGGGTAGATAACCCCCGGACTTGGCGTGTAATGACCCTGGGTCAAATTCTCAATGGCTTTAATCAGCTCGTAACCGTGGCTATCGTCGCGGGAGAGAATATCCAGAATCACCAGGCGTAATTCACCATGTCCGAAAAAGCGCTGACGACGCCCGCCGCCGCGACCATGACGCCCGCCACTACAGCATTGGCCGTGCTCATGCTGATGATTGTGTCCGCAGTGCTCATGTTCTGCTTTTTCACCTTTACAGCAGCCTTCGTGACGTGGCTGGCCTTCATGTTTACAACACCCTTCGTGATGATGGCTCATATCAGCCTCCTGTTGTTTGTTTAGATATATCTAATTTATATCTATAACAGGATTTGTTGCAAGCACTGAAAAGTACTTTTTTAAACCTACAGGCTTGGGAAGGTGTTCATGATTTATCTGGCATTTGAATCAGAATGCCATAAGTAACACTTTCTTTGAGCCATAAAAATTTCTTGCAATTAGCTTGATTAACAATCATTATCATTTGCGAGCTTTTTTTAGATATATCTGATTACTACCGAAAAGGCACAACAATGAATAACTCTCCCCGTTACCCACAGCGCGTTCGTAACGAATTGCGCTTCCGTGAACTGACCGTATTACGAATTGAACGCATCAGTGTCTGTTTTCAGCGTATCGTCCTCGGCGGCGAGGCGCTGGACGGTTTTACATCGCACGGTTTTGATGATCACAGCAAAGTCTTTTTCCCTGAACCGGGGACTCATTTTGTGCCGCCAACCGTCACCGACGACGGTATTATCTGGCCAGAAGGTACGCGCCCGGTTTCGCGTGACTACACACCGCTTTACGATGAGCAACGTCATGAGCTGACACTGGATTTCTTTATCCATAATGGCGGTGTAGCAAGCCGCTGGGCGATGCAGGCACAACCGGGCGACAAACTCACTATTGGTGGACCACGCGGATCGCTGGTAGTGCCAGAGGATTACTCATATCAACTCTATGTTTGTGATGAATCAGGTATGCCCGCATTACGCCGTCGGCTGGAAATGTTAAGTAAGCTTGCGGTCAAACCCAATATCACTGCGCTGGTGAGTGTGCAGGACAGAGCTTGTAAGGATTATCTTGCTCATCTTGAGGGGTTTAATATTGAATGGCTGGCGCATGATGAGCAGGCCGTAGATGCACGACTGGCACAGTTACAGATCCCGGAAGATGACTACTTTATCTGGATCACAGGCGAAGGGAAGGTTGTCAAAAAACTCAGCCAGCGTTTTATGGGGGAACGTTATAACCAACAATTAGTGCGTGCAGCTGCATACTGGCACGCTAAATTGCCTGACGCGCCGTAAACGTCTTGTACGGCCTTAGAAAACATTTAAATTCAATATATTGCAGTAATTTTGTAGGCCTGATAAGCGTAGCGCATCAGGCTATATTACATTTTTCATTAAAACGTATTATATCAACCCACTGAGATGGCTATCATATAACCGGCATTATGCTCGTCATACTTCAAGTTGCATCTGCTGTGAGTTATTCAGCGTATATACCCTGAATAATAATCAAAAAAATTATTGCTAATGTTCCTGGCTAAAAAATTATATAATTCTTAGTATTAAATTTATTATTCCGATTGAGGTTTTATACTCACCATACTTCAAGTTGTCTCTGCTGCGAGAGAATTATTTAAAGTATGGTCTTTCCAGAGCAAAAGTCGTGAATAAAATAAAACAGTCTGATTGGAAAGTTATTCGGATTTTTATATTTTTATCAAGAACTGATGCTCTGTATACGGGGGCTGAAGCGATACATTTTCTAATGCAAGAGTATTGCAGTGATCACAGAATTAGTTATTATCATACCGTACTGTATCCACGGCGATTCTTTTATACTCGTCATACTTCAAGTTGCATGAGCTACGACTGTATTTGCTTAACAGAGTCACTTAATTATGTAATTTTCTGTGGTTTCATCGCTTGCAACTCGAATTATGTAGATGTAGATATGCGTTTCCTGCCTGGAATTATCCCTATGAGAAATTTTAGGTGTAAGTTGTACTTTCTTTAACTTTCAAACTCCTGCCTTTTGCTGCGTGCAGCAAAGTCTTTAGTTATATTCTGGTATTTTTAATAAATATCCCATATCACCTCTGTTTATTCTCGTCGGTATGCCGGTATGGGCAGGAATATGCTGCGTCCGTTATTAGCTTTCATCCCTGAAGGGGAAAATATGATAAATAATGATGAATATGACGTAATCATTGTTGGCGGTGGTCCTGGCGGATTAAGCGCTGCACTGTATGCCGCCAGAGCCAGATTAAAAACGCTGGTCGTGGAAGAAAAGCGGAAACCTGGCGGGCAATGTGCCACCACTTCGGAACTGGAAAATTATCCGGGGATCATTAAAGACAGTGGTCCGGCTTTGATGGAAAAGTTTACTGAACACGCCCATCATTTTGGCGCAGAGTTTTTGCAAGGACGGGTGTTATCACTGGCTATGAGTCCAGATGGATTACATAAAAGGTTGAAGCTTAAAGATGGCACTACACTCGCGACAAAAAGTGTGATTATTGCCACCGGTACACGTCCCCGTATTTTGGGTATTCCTGGTGAAAAAGAGTTTGCCGGACGCGGCGTTTCTTATTGCGCCACCTGCGATGCAGATTTTTATACCGAACTGGATGTGGTCGTGGTGGGATCAGGAAATACTGCTGTTGAGGAATCCATTTTTCTGACACGTTACGTTAACTCCGTCACCATGGTTGTTATTCATGATGAAGGTCATCTCGATGCCGACCGCATCGCCCGCGAACAAGCATTTGCCAACGAAAAAATCCGTTTTATCTGGAACAGCACGGTAGCCGCAATTACGGGTGATGAACTGGTTGATGGCGTTGAGATCATGAACGTCAAAACTGGTGAGCGTTCGCGCATAAATACCAATGGGGTGTTTATGTTCGTTGGCACCGTACCGCAGACCGACTGGCTGACACCAATAAAAGCACAACTTCCCTTGTCTGACAGCGGCTATATCGAAACTAACCCCCAGCAGGAAACGCAACTGCCCGGCGTATTTGCCGTGGGCGATGTGTGCCATAAATTTCTTCGTCAGGTCGTCACTGCCGCCGGAGATGGCGCGGTTGCAGCTGTTGCCGCCAGCCACTATCTCGAACAAGAAGCCTTCTGGCAGCAACATGTACTCAATAGTGAGTTTAAAAACATGGTGCTGTTCTGGTCGCCGGTCCAGCCAGAGAGTGTGGAGCTATTAACTCAACTCGAACAGCAAATTGCCCATTATGAAGACTGGCGCTTCGTGCCTGTAGATAGTTATAAAAATCAACGGCTTGCTAAACGTTATGGCATAACAGAATTGCCTACGTTGCTGTGCCTTGAGCATGGTGGCGAAATGTGCCGAATGACTAAACCTGCATTTAACTCAATTGATCTCGTCCTGGAGGAACTCACCGTATGAAGGAACTGAATAAAGATAATTTTGACGATGCAATCGCCAGTGGTGTGGTGTTGGTTGATTTCTGGAGCGAAAGCTGTGAACGCTGCAAAGAGTTAATGCCGGATGTCCATCAGCTTTCGGAGGACTACAGCGGCAAAGTGGATTTTTGCAGCCTCAATATTCAGGGCAACCGCCGTCTGGCGATGGCGCAAAAGGTGATGGGCCTGCCTTCGATTGTTATCTGGCGTAATGGCGAGCGGATGACCCATCTTAGCGGCGAGTCGCTCGCTGCCGATGATATTCGTCAGGCGCTTGATGCCGTTCTTGCAGGCGCGGCGTAACCCTTTTTTCAACAAAGGAGAGAGCTATGGATCTCAGAAGTAAAAAAATCATCATCCTTGGTGACAGGGATGGTGTCCCCGGCCCGGCAATTGAAACTTGCGTGCGTTCTGCCGGTGCTGAGGTGGTGTTTAGTACGACCGAGTGCTTTGTCTGAACAAGCGCCGGAGCGATGGACCTGGAAAATCAGCGCCGTGTTCTCGCACTGTCAGAAAAATATCCACCGCAAGATCTGATTGTGATCCTCGGTGGTTCAGAAGCAGAAGCTTCTGGTCTGGCATGTGAAACCGTAACAAACGGCGACCCGACTTTTGCAGGCCCTCTGGCGGGAGTCCAGTTGGGACTCCAGTGTTACCACATAGTGGAAGATGAAGTGAAGCAGGCCGTTGATACCGACGTGTATCAGGAGCAGGTGGGGATGATGGAGATGGTGCTTGATGTCGACGCTATTTCCCGTGAAGTCCGTCAGTACAGGGAAGAATACTGTCACTACCTGAGTTAACAGGAGGCTCTCCGGCTTCAGTGCCGGAGACCACTTCGGGAGGAATTATGGGAAATGCAGTGATACGACAGGCAGGCTATATCCTGGCGCATACGCCGGATTTGCTGAAATGGCATGGCTCCGCCATTTTGCAAGCCCGACATAAAAACCCGGATGAACCCTGGCTTTCGGAGATACCCCGCCATCTACGATCTTTTGACCAGGCGGTAAATTATCCCCCGCATCAGTGCTTTATCGGCAATATCAGCCCTGCAGAACTGGAGACGCTCCCCAGACCCTGGCTCAACGTCATCCAGGAGGGAGGAACAGTCGGCACATTTGGTGAGATATACAGTGAGTCAGTGCTGTACGGCATGCTCTGTTTTGTAGACGCCTTTGATCTCACTGTCTGGCAGGAGTCGTTTGTCCAGGATATCCGGGGAAAACTGGCAGATCATCCTACACTGGCCTCTCGTGGCCTGATGGATAAAGCTGTTACAGCCAGTGAAGATGAACTGGCACTGCTGGTGGCTCAGCATGCCGCTCCACTGTGGTATGGCGAGCGCCTGGTCGGGTGTGTTAAAGCGGCACATGACCTCGATATCAACCTTAGCGCTCACGTTATGCTGGAGAATTTGGTCACTAAAGCCAGTGCAGTACTGGCTGGTTGGCATATCTCCAGCGATATGCTGGAGAAGGTGGAATACGTTATCGAGTGCTCGGAAGAGGCAATAGGTGATGTTAACCAGCGTGGCGGCGGTAACCTTGCGAAAGCTGTCGCAGAAAGCCTGAATTGCCTGCAGGCCACTGGGATCGATATGCGTGGTTTCTGTGCCGGGCCAGTTCATGCGTTGGTCAATGCGGCGGCACTGGTCAAAAGCGGTGTTTATAAACATGTGCTGGTGCTGGCGGGCGGTTCGGTTGCCAAGCTGGGGATGAACGGACGGGATCACATTCGCCAGGGCTTACCACTGATGGAAGATGTCCTCGGCGGTTTTGCTCTGCTAATAAGTGAAGATGATGGCGTTAGCCCGGTGATTAATACTCGCGTGGTGGGACGGCACACTGTGGGAACGGGGGCGTCACCACAGGCAGTAATGGGAGCGTTAATCTCACAACCATTAAAAGCGGTAGGAATGACCACGGCCGATGTCGATAAATATAGCGCCGAACTGCAAAACCCGGAAATCACTCAACCTGCAGGCGCAGGTAACGTACCGGAATCTAACTACAAAATGATTGCGGCACTCAGTGTAATGGAAGGGTGGCTTGAGCGTAGCCAAATCAACGAGTTTGTGGCACGTCACGGGATGCCTGGCTTTGCGCCAACACAAGGGCATATTCCTTCTGGCGTTCCGTTTATTGGTCATGGCCTTTGCGAAATTGCGGATAACACCATCGACAACTTTATGGTGGTTGGTAAGGGAAGCCTGTTCCTTGGGCGGATGACCAGCCAGTTTGATGGCATTAGCGTACTGGTTGAACGTAATCAGGGCATTGTGGAAGACGTGGTTCTCGACAACCGTGCCGCCGCAGAGTTGCTGGCGGAAGCGATGCGTAAAGTTGCCGACGAGCTGGAAGCAGGAGGATGGCATGGCTGAGCATCCTGTTGCTAAAACACTTCGCGGGCTGGCAGATGCGCTAAGTGGCGCGCCACCACGGCTGAAAATTGCCTTTACTGCTCTGGGAAGTGAGTTTTCCACCGATGTACTGCTCAGCGCAGCTGAACAGGTAGCTGACCGATTACTACCGGTCATTATTGGCCCGAAGCCCATCCCCGGATTTCCCTGGTATCAGGCGGATGAATTGGCGTCGGCGCATCGAATCATGGAGCAACTGTTAGCAGATGGCGAAGTCGCAGGCGCAGTGACCCTGCACTACAACTTTCCACTTGGTGTTGCCACTGTTGCACAAATCCATTCGATAGCAACCGGTCGGTCAATGGTGCTGGCCAGTACCACAGGCACCAGCGATGTTCACCGCCCTGCGGCGATGGTGAAAAACGCCATTGCTGGCGTGGCGATGGCAGAAGCTCTCGGCATTGAGGAACCCCGGGTAGGTATCCTCAATGTGGACGATGCTTCTACTGTTCAACGTCTGCTGGCGCGACTTAGGGAGGCCGGATTGTGGAGGTGGAAACGGTGATTGTTCATCCCGGTGAAGAAGTACGCATTATGCCGGTAAAAGATGTCATCGAACCACGCACCAAGCTGGATGATGGCTGCTGTTTTCCAGGTATTAACCGGGGGGAAGAAGCTATTGTCGGGAGCGGTAAGACACTGGCCCTTAAAGGCATTTCGGTACTGACGACCGGAAAAGTTGTAGGTTTCCAGGAAGGGATTATTGATATGTCTGGTCCTGGTGCGCCTTACACGCCTTATTCGACGTTGCGTAACCTTGTGCTGCGTATTGAAGTCGATGAGCAGTGCAACCAGTACCAGCATGAAGAGATCCTGCGGCGTGTTGGGCTGATGACGGCACGTTGGCTTGCGGATCAGGTGAAAACGACTCCGGCGGATGAAGTCACAACCTACGAAACCTTGCCACTGGCGAAGCAGCACGCAGCATATCCAGACCTGCCCGCAGTAGGCTACGTCTATATGCTACAAAGCCAGGGACTATTGCACGACACTTGGTTTTACGGCGTAGATGTGAAAAAAATCGTCCCCACTCTGATGTATCCCACCGAAGCGATGGATGGCGCCATTGTCAGCGGTAACTGTGTTTCTGCCTGCGATAAAAACACCACCTGGAGCCACCAGAATAACCCGGTAATTGCTGAGCTTTATCGCCGTCATGGCAAAGATCTCAATTTCATTGGCGTTATTTTAACCAATGAAAACGTGACGTTGAGTGACAAAGTACGCTCATCAAATATGGTGGCGCGACTGGCAGATCAAATGGGGATTAGCGGGGCGATTATCAGTGAAGAAGGGTTTGGTAACCCGGATGCCGATCTGATGATGAACTGCTACAAACTCGAAGCGCAGGGGATCCATACGGTGTTGTTAACCGACGAATATGCCGGGCGTGGTGGGGAAAGCCAGTCGCTTGCCGACGCGCATCCTTCCGCCAATGCCGTGGTTACCGCTGGTAATGCCAATCAGGTCATTACTCTACCTCCGATGAAACGGGTGATAGGCCATTCGGTTTATGCCAATACCATCGCGGGTGGGTTTGAAGGCAGTTTGCATAACGACGGCAGTATTACTGTGGAAATACAAGCCATTACTGGCGCAACAAACGAGCTGGGGATTCACACCCTTTCGGCGCACAGCGGCTAAGGAGTGAGCGCAAATGAGTTTACGAATACTGCATTACCTCAACCAGTTCTTTGGTCAAAAGGGCGGGGAAGAGGCGGCGGGATGTCCGCCTGAGATCCATATCGGGCCAATTGGTGTCGGGCTACAGTTGGAAAAATTGCTGGCAGGTGAAGGCAATATTATTGCCACCATTATCTGCGGTGACAGCTATTTCAATGAAAATGCTGACCTTTGCAAAGAGTACGTGCGTAACGTTCTCAATGTACATCAACCTGATATGGTGGTGACCGGCCCTGCATTTAACGCCGGTCGCTATGGTATGGCTTGCGGTACAGTGGCGCAGGTCGCTGCTGAGATGGGGATTCCGGTGATTAGTGGGATTTACCCGGAGAACCCAGGCTACGAGTTATATCGCCCGTGGATGTATGCCGTGGAAACAGGTAATAGTGCGGCATCCATGCGTACAGCCTTGCCTGCAATGGCAGCGTTGATTAAACGTTTTATTGCCACCGGGGGAAATCCTGGTCTTCCGGAGGAAGCCGGTTATCTACCACGAGGCGTGCGTATCAACCATTTTGAGTCAGACGTTGGCGCTGTTCGTGCCGTCAGGATGTTGATGCAAAAAATGAAGGGCGAGCCTTTCAAAACAGAATATCCGATGCCAGCTTTTGATCGCGTTGATCCTCAGCCTCCGGTTATCGATCTCTCCACTGCCACCATTGCGCTGGTAACGTCCGGTGGCGTCGTTCCGAAAGGTAACCCGGATCATATCGAATCTTCGAGCGCCTCACGGTTTGGCGAATATGCGATTGATGATCTTGCTGCGCTGAGTTCAGGCACGCATCAGACGGCACATGGCGGCTACGATCCCGTTGCCTGTAATGATGATCCAAACCGTGTATTACCGGTCGATGCCCTGCGTGAGCTCGAAAAGGAAGGGAAGATTGGCAAGCTGTTTAGTCATTACTACTCAACAGTGGGTAATGGCACTTCGGTCGCAAACGCCCGTAAGTACGGCGCTGATATTGCCATGAAACTGCAGAAAGCGGGAGTAAGCGCAGCCATTCTGACGTCGACATGAGGCACTTGCACTCGTTGCGGCGCAACGATGGTCAAAGAGATTGAAAAAGTCATGCCGGTAGTCCATATCGCAACGGTTGTTCCGATATCACTCACGGTTGGCGCTAACCGTATTGTGCCTGCTGTGGCTATCCCACATCCACTGGGTAACCCACTGCTTGATGGCAGCGACGAACAAAAACTTCGTCGTCAGCTTGTGGAGAAGGCACTTGCGGCATTACAGACACCGGTAACTGAACAGACGGTGTTTTAACCAGATCGCCAGCCGTAAGGCTGGCGATACTGACAGCAGGATGCAATGGAAACGTTATTAATCATTACCAATAATCCGGCCGTAGAAGCGCATTATCTCGGTTGTGCCATGCGCCTGTGCGCGGATTATCAGCAGGTGCTTTTGACCGCGCGGGATGCCATCCATCTTGGCAGATGCCTGCTAATGCACCCGGAAAGTGGCAGTATTACGCCCGCGCAAACGCCTTATCGATCGCTACTACTCGGCAGTTGTCAGTGTCAACTGGACGTGGTTTCTCTTGAGATGATTGAAAATGCACTGACGCGCTATCGAAGTTTTTCTGCCGCATCACGTGCCGGGAAATGGCGTGAAGCTGAGCTGCAAGATTTTCAGCTCATTGATTTGAATTTGTTGCGTGAAGCTGTCAACAAAGCCCCTGGTATGTTTCGTTGGGGGCAATAGTAAACACGCTTTCAGGAAGTTGATGGGGCCCGGTGGCCCCTGCGGTCCTCAAAACCGTTGTCAGCTTATCGGCTGGGGCAGGTTCGACTCCTGCCGCTTCCGCCACACTTTTCCTGAATCTGGAGAACATATCGTGTATGCGGTAACAGGAACAGCCGGACACGTGGATCATGGTAAATCCGCCCTTATTCAGGCACTCACCGGAACACATCCTTCACATTTACCACAAGAGTTTGCTCGTGGTATGACGATTGAACTGGGATTTGCCTGTTTACGTAGCCCCGAAGGCGATGAAATTGGCATGATTGACGTACCCGGTCACGAACGCTTTTTGCGCAATATGCTGAGTAGTCTTTGGGGGTTAGATCTGGTGCTGTTTGTGGTGGCAGCCGATGAAGGCTGGTCGCCGCTCAGCGAAGAACATTTACGTGTGATTGCGGCTCTTGGTATTCGCCACATTATGGTGGCAATCAACAAGTGTGACCTGGCCGATGATTCGCGTCTGGCCGAGGTTGAAGAAGAGATCCTGGAGCGTTTTTTGACGCACTGCGACATGCTGCCGGATATCTGGAGAGTTAGCGCAAAGAGCGGTGAGGGCGTGGAAGAACTCCGCCAGGCACTAATTAAACAAATCCGTCAGCAAACGCCGTCATCATCACTCGCCCCCGGACCGCATTTATATATTGACCGTGTATTTACTGTTAATGGGATTGGCACCACTGTAACGGGCACATTGCGTGGAGATGGCGTAGAGATTGGTGACGTTTTGCGTTTGTATCCGGGAAATGAACTGGTAAAAGTGAAATCGATTCAAAGTTACCATCTTCCGAGGGAGCGCGCACAACCGTGTAGCAGAGTGGCGATGAGCTTTCGTCAACTCAAAAAAGATAAAGTCGTGCGAGGAGATTGCCTGGCAAGGCCGGACGCCGGGGTGATGATCAGCCGCGAATGGATCGTACAGCTTCCCGCTGGAATTAGCGGCATGAAAAAACAGTGTGAACTGGAAGTGGCGCTAGGGACTTCTTATGCTCAAGGGCGTTGCTATTTGCTCGGTGATGGGCGATTGGCGCGCTTACAACTTTCCCGTGCGCTGCCGGTTTTTTGGGGACAGACAATATTGCTGATGATGCCCGGAGGTAGCCGGATGGTCAGCGCCGGGCGTGTGGTATGGGCAGGAGCGCTTAGTCGCGAGCAGAGACCAAAATTGATTGCAACGCTTATTGGCTCAGAGAACACCGAACTACCGCAACTGAGAAAACAGGTTCAGTTGGCAGTAAATGGATATGTGGAATCTGATGGTAAACCTGCACCGTCAAAGTGCCATGCGTTGCAGAGCTGGTGGCTGGCGGAAGACTACTATCAACAGTGTTTGACGCGGTGTAACCATATTTTTATGCAGGCGACATCGGCCCTGAATATGGAGGAGTTGGCTGCCCGTAGTGGCATAAGTATTGTTATTTTACGTGAACTGGTAGAACAACAATGCCTGAACCAGAAGTGGCAACAAACAACCGAAGGCATCAGTGTATTCGGTGCCAGTTTTGGTCATCTTAGCCAGGATTTACAAAAATTATTGGCTGAAATTCAATCAGTCGGGCAACTTTGCTTTTCTGCCACTCAACATGATCGACCTTTACTGACACAGCAACTGCGTGCACTTGTTGAGAGAAAATGTATCGTGCCGATGGATGACAAAATGTTTATCACCAGGGAACACTACCAGACACTCCTGGATACGCTTTTTAGTGCATGCCAGGCGGGGGATTTGCTTTCAATAGCCGATGTCCGGGAGCGAACTGGCCTTGCACGTAAGCAGCTAATTCCTCTGCTTAATCGCATGGAAAGAGACGGCTGGGTACGAAGGGAAGGCGATTTGCGCCGTGTGAAGAAAGCGCTGAGTTGTGCGGTGGAAAGTGGGTAACGGGGGGAAAAGAGGGGAAGCTATATTCTCTCGCTATTTTATCGCCACTTTGTTGCCATTCGTACAAAAAAAGCCACTCGATCGAGTGGCTTAATTATTTGATTTTTTTACTAAATTTGGTGGCCCCTGCTGGACTTGAACCAGCGACCAAGCGATTATGAGTCGCCTGCTCTAACCACTGAGCTAAGGGGCCATGGTAGCCGATTATAAAGTAACTCTGACACACGATCCAGCCATCGCTGAACAGATGCTGTTTTTATAAACAATGTGTTTTCAATCCGTTATACTTTTCCTGGAGATGTTAGACAGGAGTAAACATGGTTGAGGATATTTTGGCTCCAGGGTTACGGGTTGTGTTTTGCGGCATCAATCCAGGGTTATCAAGTGCGGAAAAGGGGTTCCCTTTTGCTCACCCGGCGAACCGGTTCTGGAAAGTGATTCACCAGGCCGGATTTACTGACCGACAATTAAAACCGCAAGAGGCTCAACTGCTGCTGGATTATCGTTGCGGCGTGACCAAACTGGTTGACAGACCGACGGTACAGGCAAATGAAGTGACAAAGCTGGAACTACATGCTGGTGGGCGAAAGCTCATTGAAAAAATTGAGGATTATCAACCGCAGGCGTTGGCGATCCTCGGCAAACAGGCTTATGAGCAGGGCTTTAGCCAGCGCGGCACGCAGTGGGGGAAACAAACGCACACCATTGGCGCGACGCAAATTTGGGTGCTGCCAAATCCCAGTGGTTTGAGTCGCGTTTCACTTGAGAAGCTGGTGGAAGCGTATCGCGAGCTGGACCAGTCGCTGGTGATGCGGGGCTTGTGAAGTATAGTGTAACGAAGTTATGAGCGGGCAAAGCACCGCTCCTCCCAGATACGGGCTTATTCTTCCGCCAAACAGTCTCTGACTACCATAAGCGCAAACCCCAGCAGATTTTTCCCCTTCCAGTGAGACGGCACTCCGGCATGGGGATGATCTTTTGCAAGGCCAATTCCCCAGATTTTATCCACCGGGCTGGCTTCAACCAGAATGCGAGGCTGCGTATTTAGCAAGAATGTTTTCAATGCCGAATGTTGGCTAAATTTGTGATAGTTCCCTTCACAGACAAGCTCAAAGCAACTGGCCTGCCAGCGTTGTTCA
>ERZ808041.933-NODE-933-length-14767-cov-14.640300_pt1 | contig 14767 bp, 8 predicted proteins | sample MGYA00380192_ERZ808041 | MGnify/ENA primary metagenome ERZ808041 (study PRJEB31490, sample SAMN06133412) | mouse gut metagenome | isolation source: Z1_1 | host: mice | place: China: Chengdu | collected 2015-05 ... | reverse complement strand
TTCAGCTATCATTTGACTTGGTTTTGTAACTTATTAACTATAGCTCTTGTAGCTATATCATTATTATACTAGGAGGATAAAATATGAAAATCAAAAAGTTAATGGCAATGACACTTGCAGGGATTATGACACTCTCCCTCGCAGCGTGTGGAAACAACAATTCAAGCAGTTCAAACACAGGTAAGACAGACAGTCAGGCGACTTCATCAACGTCAAAGTCTGATACGACATCCAATGAGGGAGCATCAGACAATGACAAAGCGACAAATGGAGAGTCGCTGGTAATTTGGACATTGGCAGATGACTTAAAGCAGTTTGCACAGCGTTATACAGATGAGACAGGCGTTGACATTCAGGTGGAGGTTATCGCTCCTGCGGATTACTCAACGAAGCTGACATCGGCACTAGACGCAAAATCAAAAGAGGTTGATGTGATTGTGGGTGAGCCGCAGATGCTTTTAAATTTCTTTGAGGCAGGATTTTTCGCAGATTTATCAACGTTGGATGCAGATGCAAAAGACAAGATTGTAGATTACGTCTATGAGGCTGGCAAAGATGACAGCGGCGTGCTTCGAGCATTGAGCTACCAGGTGACCCCAGGTGCGATTATCTACCGCCGCGATCTTGCAAAGGAAATTTTCGGGACTGACGATCCAGATGCAATGTCAGCAAAGTATAAGGACTTTGACACCATTCTTCAGACAGCGCAGGAAGTGAAGGATGCAGGCTACAGAATCTTTTCAGATTCAGGAAACCTCAGATGGTATGCGAACGCAGGTTCTGCATGGGTCGAGAACGGTGTATTGCAAGTATCAGATGCAAAGCTTGGTTACATGGATGCAGCAGTGACACTGTATCAGGATGAGTTGGTAGCGTTTGCGCCAGAGTGGTCGGCGGCATGGTATGCATCTATGGCAGGGGAGCTTCCGCTGGATGCAGGTTGGTCTGACTTGGCAGAACTTGAGGGCGCTGATATGACACAGGTATTTTCCTACTCACTGCCTTCATGGGGCGCACTGATTGTCAGGGATAATGCCAATGACAACAAAGGAAATTTCGGTATCTGCTCTGGCCCTTGCTCTTACTTTGGCGGCGGTACATTTATCGGTGTGAGTGAGTACAGCGAGCACAAGGATACCGCAACAGATTTTGTTAGATTCTGTACATTGAATGATGATACTGCACAGTGGTGGCTTAAAACATCTAACGGCGACGTTGTGTCAAACAAGGCGGTTCTGGAAGCAAACAAGGATTATGAAAATGAGTCCTTTGGAAACCAGAAAACATATGAGTTCTACACAAAAGAGGCACAGAACATCGACTACTCAATTGTGACAAAGTATGACGATACCATCGGCAATTTCTGGGGCGCTTCCATCGAGGCAATCCAAAAGGGTGAAATGACCAAGGAAGAGGCAATTGAGGACTTCTACATGCAGGTAGAGACAACATTCCCAGAAATTACGGTTAACAGATAAGGAGCTTGGAGGGGAACCGTAAGGACGGTTCCCCTCTACAATGCACACAAGAACCCAAAAGAAGTATGTCAGTACAGAATAATATCAGTCATTTCTGAAAAAGAAGATGAGGTGAACAGAGTGAAAAATAAGAAATCAAAAGGAATCAGGAATAGAGACAATCTAGGGTGGATCTTTATCACACCGTTCCTTATTATATTCCTGACATTCAGCATCTATCCGGTGCTGCGTACCCTATATCTGAGTTTTACAGACTACAGCGGATTTAATCAGCCGACATGGGTAGGCTTGTCCAACTATACGCGTGTGTTCAAGGATAAGCTGTTCTGGGAGGCATTTGGAAACACACTGAAAATATGGGGTGTAAACATTGTATTGCAGCTTGGAATCGCGTTCCTGCTCACGATTGTATTCAGCGATATCAAATACAGAATACGTGGACTAGGGATCTTTCGAGCAATGTTTTATCTGCCAAATCTAATTGCGGCAACGTCGGTAGCCTTTCTGTTTAAGACCTTGCTCGACTGGAAATTTGGCTCTGTCAACCAGATTCTGACAGGACTGGGGATTGTCGATGCCCCTGTTGACTGGCTGGGAACTCCAGTGCTGCTGCGCGCAGTTGTCGGTGTGATTGGTGCATGGATGTGGTTTGGCAATTCGTTCATCATGTTGATGGCAGGTGTGCAGGGAATCAACGGGGATTACTTTGAAGCGGCAGCAATCGACGGCGCAGGGAGATGGAAAATCTTTGGCAGCATTACGCTTCCACTGTTAAAGCCGATTCTGCTCTATGTGGCGATTACCTCCCTGATTGGCGGTTTGCAGATTTTCGATATTCCGTATCTGGTATCGCTTGGCAATCAGAAGATGACACGCTCCGTGAACACCGCTGTGATGCACTTATATAACATGGCGTTCAAAAACAGACAGATTGGATATGCGGGCGCGCTTGCCTTTATCCTGTTTTTCATTATCGCAATCTGTTCTGTCATTGTTTATCGTATGATGTATGCGAAGGAGGAGGACTAATGGCTTATAAAATCAAGAAAACGATTCTGTACATTTTGCTGATAGCGCTTGCCAGCATCTGTCTGCTCCCATTTGCGCTGATGATTATCAATTCGACAAGAAGCGGAAATGAGATCATGACTAGCTTTTCCCTCCTGCCAGGCAGTTCGCTTGCATCCAACTGGAAGATTGTGACAGACAATCTGGATATTGCAAGGGGTTTTGGAAACAGCTTGTTTGTCGCGATACTCAGCACAGCGCTGACTGCCTATTTTTCCGCATTGACGGCATACGGCTTTGCTTTTTACAAATTCAAGGGAAACAAGATTATTTTCACTATAATCTTAATTTTCATGATGATTCCGTCACAGCTTGGTATGCTTGGATTTTATGATTTGATGACAAAGATGGGGCTGATTGACAGCTACATTCCCTTAATTGTGCCCTCAATCGCATCTCCTGCGACGGTTTTCTTCCTGAGACAGTATATCGTGTCGGTTATGCCCAAATCCTTGCTTGAGGCGCCCAGAATTGATGGTGCCAGCGAATTTTACATATTTCACAAAATTGTGTTGCCGGTCATGGCACCTGGAATTGCGACAATGTCCATCGGCGCGTTTATCGGTTCTTGGAATAACTACTTAATGCCATTGATTTTACTGAACAGTTCACGAAAATGGACTTTGCCGGTTATGGTTGCGTCGCTTGGTTCTGTAAAGGATATTGCGAGCAATATCGGCGCGACATACGTGACCGTTGCAATTTCAGTTGTGCCGATCATGATTATGTTCTGCTTCTGTTCCAAATACATTATCAGTGGTATCTCTGCAGGTAGTGTCAAAGAGTGATAAAAAACAGCCTTCTTGATTAATTATATTTCATTTGGTATAGTGGACATAATAAGAAGATAGGGGGCTGTTTTATTATGAATAAGAGAATGTTGGGATTGGTTGTGCTGCCACTGTTGTTGCTGTGCGGCTGTGGAAAAGGGCAGGAGGAACCAGAAGGGAGCCATGTGGAGCTGACATTGTGTGAGCAGCACGCCAAAGATGCGGTGACGCTGGACTGGTACATCAATTATTCGTGGTTTACAACGCCGTGGGGAGAAAATGCCGTGTCGAAAAAAATTACGGAGGACACAGGTGTTACTGTCCGTTTTATCACGCCTAAGGGGAATGAAAAAGAAAAATTTAACGCAATGATTTCCGCCGACTCTCTTCCGGATCTCGTGACGCTTGGCTGGTGGGAGCCGCAGGTAGACATGATGATTGATAAGGGAATGGTGTATGCGCTCAATGAGTTGGCGGATACATATGATGCTTATTTTTGGGAGACTACGGAGGAGGCGGTACGCGGTTGGTACACAAAAGATGACGGAAATTTTTATTGTTATCCGAACTCGGCATATCAGCCTGCAGATTATGAAAATAACAATACCATTGGTTCTAATCAGACGTTTCTTGTCAGAAAGGACATCTATGAGGCGCTGGGCAGACCAGACATGACGACGCCGGAGGGGTTTCAGGCGGCAGTTCGGGCTGCGGCGGAGCAGTTCCCGTTGATAGACGGCAGGGAGCTGATACCAATTGGCGCACATATGTTTGACGACACAGGCTGTGCATCCTTTGACCAGTACCTGCAAAATTTTCTTGCCATTCCCTATGAGAAGGATGGAAAGTATTATGACCGTGACACAGACCCAGAATATATCCGGTGGCTGAAAGCATTCCGAGAGCTGGGAACGGAAGGATATCTGAAAGAGGACATTTTTATAGACAAGCGGACACAGATGGAGGAGAAAATGGAGCAGGGCAGGTATTTCTGTATGTTGTACCAGTGGAAGGACATGGAAAACCAGCAAAAGCTTCTATATAATAAGAATCCAGATAGTATTTATCTAGCGGTTGATGGACCGAAAAATTCCAATGGAGACGATCCAGTGCTGCCAGGAGCGGGCGTCAATGGCTGGACGGTGACTCTGATATCCAAAAACTGCGAACGTCCAGACCGTGCAATTGAATTTCTGACCTATCTGATGAGTGAGAAAGGACAGCGAATGATTTATTATGGAGTGGAGGGCGTCACATATGACATTGTTGATGGGGAGTATGTGATAAAACCGGAGGTTCAGAGAGTGCTGGATACGGACCGCGTCACGTATGACAGGTTGTACGGCGCGGATGATACCTACTGGATGCTTCAGAACACGGCGATGCAGGTTGCGTGGAAAAAGCAGCCTGCGGAGTATCTGCGGCAGTTGGAGGAATGGACATACCCCTACACCCATTATTTGGGACAGTATGAACTGACCTTTAAGGCAGATACAGAGGCGGGAAATAATTACAACAAAATCAAGAAGCTTTGGAGTGAGACGCTGCCGAGGCTTTTGCTTGCGTCTAGCGAGGAGGAGTTTGATAAGATTCTGGATGAGTACATTGCCAGTCGGGAACAGATGGGATATCAAATGGTTGTGGAAGAGGCGCAGAGACAGATTGTGGACGCCAAGCAAAAGCTGGGCTTTGACTGACAGATGGTTGGGGATATCACTATGGTGCGAAAATATTTTCAGAAATTGCTCACAAAGTATAACGGACTTGGGTTGAATGTCAAATTTATGCTGCTGATTATTCTTTTTATTGAAGCGGTTGTCGGAATTTTTTCTGTATTTTTATTTCACAATATGCAGCGGAATACAATACAGGAAAAAGTTACAGCAATCCACTATGAGATGGACAGACAACATGCACAGATTGGCAAAAACGTGGATGCTATCAATATGTCAACCCAGTTTTTCCTGAATGACCAGGCATTGCAGGACTTTCTTGTGGAATTAAAACAAGGGCATAAGATGTCGGCAGACAGGCTGAATTTATTTTATCACGACAACATTGCCGCGATGGAGCGTATGGTGAACAGCAATCTCTATTTATACCAGATACGGGTGTATGCGGATCAGGATGACATGCAGGAGATGATGCCTGTGTTGTACTCGCGGGACAGGATGAATCGGCTGGCATGGGCGCAGGACAATCAACTGTACGGATGGAAATTTAACTACGCAGACACAATTTTTGATTCCTATACTGTGGCGCAGAACAACAGGATCATGTCGCTAGTCACTTCCATCGAGGATTATGAACATGGCGAGCTTGCGGTGCTTGAGGTTTCAATGACGATGGACACGATGTTTGAGGGGCTGTACCATGCAAATGATGGTATGGTGGTCTGCTTTGTGGACGAAGCGGGGCAGCAGTATTACGGCTCTAAGGAGGACAGGGACAATCCCTATATTCAGGCGGCTCTGGAAAATTCCTGTGTGGGAAAGGAAGAGCAGTTCAACCATAGGACAGTGGATGGAGCGGAAATCATAGCAGGCTGTGTCGAGATTAAAGAGTTGGCGGGAACACTGGTCTGTGTGCAGGATATTTCTGACGCTGTCGGCAAGATCAGGAGAATGCGCAACGGCTTTATCGTTGTTATGATTCTGCTGATTCCATTTCTTGCCGCAGGGATTAATGTCGTGGTGAAATCAGTACTGCAACAGTTTTATCGAATTATTGACGCGATCAAGCGGGTTCAGGAGGGCGATTTAAACGTTGTGATTGAAAGCTGCGGTACCGACGAGATGGGTGAGCTGGCAGATCAGGTCAACAAGATGCTGACAGAGATTAACCATCTGATGAAAGAACAGCTTGACAGGGAGCTACTGGTCAAAAATTCTGAAATTAAGGCATTGCAGAATCAGATCAACGCCCACTTTATCTATAACGTGCTGGAATCAATTAAAATGATGGCGGAAATCGAAGAGCAATATGATATTTCTGATGCGGTCACAACTCTCGGCAAACTCTTGCGCTATAGTATGCGCTGGACGACAGGGAATGTGATCGTCGCGGAGGAAATTGAATATATTAAGAATTATCTGAAATTAATGAATATCCGGTTTGATTATGAAATCTTCCTGTCCCTAAATATTCCTGAGTGTATCTATGCACAGCAGATTCCCAAGATGTCTTTGCAACCGATTGTAGAGAATGCCATTTATCATGGTATCGAGCAGATGGCGGAGGACACGAATATTTATATAAAAGGACTGGTAGAGGACAAAAGCTGTGTGATCGAGATAACGGATGCAGGCAGGGGTATGAGCGAAGAAGAGGTAGAACGGCTTTACAAGAAAATTTCAGGAGAGATTGAGACGACAGGTGGTTCGGGAAATGGCATTGGGCTGAAAAATGTGCAAGACAGAATCAAAATAAATTTTGGCGAGGAATACGGCATTGAGATCGCGTCCAAATTAGGCTGTTATACTAAAATTATGGTGCGTATTCCGCTGCAGGAAAAAAGGTAACTGTTCAGTAACAAAAAGTTGAGGGGAGATGCTACATGAATACCGTTTTGATAGTGGAAGATGAGAAAATGATACGTCAGGGAATCAGGGCAATCGTGCAGCGCTCCGGTGTCCCAATTCAGAACATTATGGAGTGCAACAACGGGCAGTTGGCGCTGGAAATACTGGAAAACCAGCCAGTGGACGTGATGTTTACGGATATTAGGATGCCGAAGATGGACGGGATTGAACTGGTGGAGGCGATGCAGAAGCTAGAGCATAAGCCGCTGACTGTGGTGATCAGCGGATATGATGATTTTTCCTATGCGGTGCAGATGATGCGTATGGGCGTGCGGGAATATATTTTAAAGCCTATAGAGCGAGAACAGATTACTGCCATCTTAAAAAAGTTCGAGGAGGAACTGCAAAGAGCAGATCAAAACGCGCAGCAGGCAATGGAAATTGGATGTCAGCAATTCAAATACCTAATTTTAAATGACAATATTACCTGCAAAGAGATTCAGGCAGTGGCACAACAATTTGAGAAGCAGCTTTTGAATCAGGAGTATATGGTGTGCTGTTGTGGGCGGACAGCGGAACAGGCGGAAAAAGGCGGGAGTTATCTCTTCCTTGGCGAGATTGAGGAGAGCGATGTCTATATTGTTGGCAGAAGAAACAAGGAATTTCTGCTGCAAAATGAGCTGCGGGATTCTTATACAGGAGTCAGTGGTGTACACTGCGGCGTCGCGGATGTGAGAGCCGCATACAGAGAGGCGAAATCCGCGCGTATTGAGGCTTTTTTGCGTGTGCGGCATGAAGTACAATACAGTGCGTTACAGTCTAAGGAAGAGGTAGCGCAGGAGCAGGGCAGACCAGTTGAAGAGAGAATCCGCCAGATTGCACAGATGATTGGCACTGACAGGATATCCGGCGCGCTGAAGATGACGGAGCAGTTTTTCTCGGAGGTAAAGTGGGGGAGGCATTCTGCAGATACCTTTGAGAAAAGTATCAATCTGCTGGTTGATGAAATCCTACAAATCTATCGGAATGTTTTGTTGGAAAACGAGGAGGAGCTGGCACGCTTTCGGAATATTTATCAGTTTGCGCAGATTGAGGAGTTGATGGAAGAGCTGACTGGATGGATGATCGGATTTCATAAGAGGATCGACACAGAATTTGACGATTATAAAAATAAATCCCGCATGGAATTGGCGGTTGCCTACGTTCAGGAAAATTACGCGACGGATCTGAATATGGCAGTTGTGTCAAACTATATGTCCATGAATTATTCTCTGTTCTCCTATGCGTTTAAACAGTATACAGGGAAGAATTTCGTCAATTATTTAAAGGAGCTTCGGGTGAACGAGGCAAAGCGACTGCTGGCCGAGACAGACATGCGTGTTATAGAGATCAGTCAGCGGGTCGGCTATGAAAACGAAAAGCATTTTATGAAGATCTTCAAGAGTGTTAGCGGCGTCTCTCCTACTGAGTATCGTAAGAATGTGCAGTTGGGGACGTGAATGGTGATTTTTGGTTACAGTTTGGCAAGGCTGGGTTGTAACGATTTTTGATATGGATTGTAAAAACGTTTTTATTGTGTTATGCCAAACAAAATAGAAACGTTTTTTTGTGTGTAAATTTGGGCTGCACCAACCTTGTATAAGGAATTATTAATAAATAATGTGTGTAGTATATTTGCTATAGTAAATGACAAAAATATTTGCAATTTATTATAAACGTGTAAATATTTGTTGCATATATATAAAAAATTGACACTGAAACTAAAAAATATAGACTGTTTTGCAAAACCATAAAAAAGTAAAATAAAAATAGCAAATTGATATTACATTAACGGAAGAAAGGAGTAATGGATTATGAGCAAACGATTTGCAAAGGTTGTCAGTTATTTGCTTGTTATTGCGTTGGTTATGCAGGACGGTCTGCCAGCAGCAGCGGCAAATAATCTGACGGGCAGGGCAGAAAGGATGACAGTGTTAGAGAATGACAGCGGCGGTGTAAGTGATAAAGAGGAAGCGGACGATAAAGCTTCCAATAATCAAGAGGTGTTAGAAGAAAACGCTGATAAAGAAACACCGTCAGAGGAACAATCCGAGGATAAGAAGACGCAAGAAGAAAAGCAGGATGATAAAGCGTCGGATAATGAGGAACAATCTGAGGATAAGACATCTGAGGATGAACAATCTGAGGATAAGACATCTGAGGAAGAGTCTGCAGCAGAGAATGAGAGCAGCGATGACAAGCAGACAACAACAGAGGAATCTTCTGAAACAGAGACAGAAACAGATATAAAAATAACAGAGACAGAAACGGAAATAAAGACAACTGAGACGGAGACAGCAACAACTGAGGAAGAAACGGAAACAGCAGTTGAGGAAAAGACAATCAAGGCAGGGGAGGAGACAGACGAGGACGATTTGTTTGGCGATCTGTATCCAGGAGATGAAGCAGTATGGGGAGAAAATCTGCTTCCGACAGGGATGTTTGAACTAGAGGGGGAGGATTTTAAATATTGGCAATTATTCAACGACAACATAACCAAAAAGGAAGTAGCAAATGAAAACAAAAGTGTTACTTTTGGCTTTGGAACTGCAGACTTAAATACCAATTATCAGCCAGGAATAAAGTTAATTAAACCAATTAATGATTCCACTCTCGAATTGGAAAATGGTCATACTTATGTGATTTCTTACAAAATTAAGTCTACAAAGGCTAGAGATGTTAGCAGTAAGTTTGAGGGTGGCGAAAATACGGAGCATCTATATAGCTTGGAGGCAAATCAAGAAAAAAGTATAAAATATAAAATTACTGCAACCGGCGATTGGAATAGCTTTATATTTTACTTAGGAAAAGTAGGCAACACAGAAACAACTATAGGGGCACATGAGATTACTATTTCTGATTTTTCTATTCAAGAAGTGACAATAAAACTTGCAGATGGAGACCCTGTTGATGAGAAGTCAGACAATCTGTTGAAGAACGGCACGTTCAAGGAGGGAAATATAGATGACTGGACGACAGGCAATGTGGTTGGTGAGTCTTTGCTTGGGAATGCGACTGTAAAAACGGCTAAGTATAAAGTGGCGTTTGATATTAACGGAGAACAGCCGGACTATCAAGCATGGCTCCGGCAGAATAATATAACATTCACTTCAGGTTCCAGATACAAAATTACATTTGATGCAACATCGACAGTAAATCGTTTTATCGGGGCAAGCGTTGGAGGTACGTGGCTTCAGCACAAGGAATTAAAGGCGAATGAGAAGACCACAGTGGAATATAAAGTAACTGGGATAAATGACAGTTATTTTGTCATTGCGCTCGGCTCTAATCTGCGGGCTAGCAGCGGATACAAAGACTGGGACGGAAACGATATTTCTATTAGTGAGGCAAAAAATCAGACTTTAGATCCGCATCGTGTTACTATTTCCAATGTCTGCATTACCGAGGAACTTCCAGAACTTGAGGATGATGAAAATGTAGGCGACGAAATAGAGGGCAATCTGTTAAGGAATGGTAAGTTCAAGGAGAGTAATACAGATTCATGGACAGTCAGCACAAACGAAGGAAGTACAACAACTATCAAAAAAGGTAAAATAGCTTTCGATATTGCCAGTGGGACCAGCGAAGATTCTGATATATCCCTCAAGCAGGATAGTATCAAGCTAGAAAAAGACAAAAAATACACAATTACGTTTAAAGCACAGTCAACAATAGACCGTGATATTTTAGTAGGCAGCGATAACGGCACATGGCTTAAGCCTTATGCGTTAAAAGCGGGCGAGAATACAGTGTCATACGAAGTAAGCGGAGTAGAGGGTGACAATTTTATCATTGCGCTTGGCTCCAACCTGCGCGCTAACACAGCATATACAGAATACAATGAAGATGAGAAAACACAAGTGTCTATTGGTGAAGCGAAGACACAAGAATTAAAGAAGCACAGGGTTATCCTCTCTGATATATGTATTGTTGAAGGTCTTCCCGAGTTTACAGACGGAACTCCAGTGGAGGAGAATCCAGACAATTTGTTAACGAATGGTACATTCAAGGATGGCACTACAGAAGGCTGGGATATCAAGAACACGAATGCGACAGTAAGAAATGCCAAATATAAAGTAGCGTTTGATATCAAAGGACCACAGGCGGACTGGGAGGTATGGCTGCAGCAGAAGATCGAACTCAGCAAAGGTGAAAAATACAAAATTACATTTGATGCGGAGTCAACAGTAGAACGCGATATTTTAGTAGGCAGCGATGGAGGCACATGGCTTAAGCCTCAGCATTTGGAGGCAGGTAAGTTGACTAAGGTATCCTATGAAGTACGTGGGATGAGTGGTAATAATTTTACAATTGCACTTGGTTCCAACCTGCGCGCAAGCAGCGAATATCAAGATTTGAATGGAAACACTGTGCCGTCCAGCGCGGCAAAGAATCAGACACTTCCACTGCATCGTGTCACCATTTCCAATATATGTATTACCGTGATACCTACAATATATCCTGATACGCCCAATGATACACTGCCTGCAAAAATCACAAATTTAAGCGGCTATGATGGGTGGACACCTTCTGAACTGGCACCGTTAAAAGACGGAAATTTTCTACGGTCAGTTGAGGTGACAAGGGGAGATAACATTCAAGTTACCGCGCCGGAGAATCCGGTCTGGTCTTTATGGCATGAACATTGGGAGGGAGCGAACTGGGTTCAATGTACGCCTCCTGATAAAGATGGAGATGGCGTGAAAATTTGGCTTGCAAATACAGGTGATGCAGATCCTAACTCCAAAGGAGAAGGCGGAAATCGTCCATGGGACGTACATCTCAAACAGGATATAAGTCTGCGTGCAGGCAAACAATATGTATTGTCTTTTAAAGTGCATTCAGAAAAAGAACGCAGTATTAATGTTAGTATTGCTGACATAAATAACGGTGAGGCATGGGTAAAGCCGATTGCTATCAAAAAAGATGAAACAAGGGAAGTGGTCTTAAAACTGCCGATATTGCAAGAGAATGCGAACAATAAAACATTTATGATTCAAATGGGGCATTTGGAAGGCATGCCTGATGTAAAAGACAATACCCTAACGTTTACCGACATGAAGCTGGAAATAAACGGGTATTCAGAACTGGCGGAGCGGATTACAGATGGATATTTTAACGAGGGAGCACAGGGAAGTTTCACAGTTGCGGCGAATGACAAGGCAGAGGTTTCCTTTAAGGACAGTTATATTTATGCAGATATCCTGTCTGACTGTAAAGACAGTGACGTAACCGTTTCTAGTGGGAAGTTCAATATTCTTGGAAATGCAAGAGAGTATCAATATCAATATGAAATTAGTTTTGTTGCAGGCGCTACGAAAAATAGGACGATGAAAGCGGCGCTTGTCGATTCCATTGGCAATGTACTGCAAGAGCAGTCATTAGATTTGACAACGGAAGCCAAAAAGTATTCATTTACATATAATCCAGTCGAGAATAAAAACAACGTTTCACTAAAGTTGATGCTTGGCGGCGGAAAAGGGACAGTCTGTGTGGATACTGTGCGCTGTGATTTAAAAGGATATCCCGCAGCAGCCGGTTTTGATACAGAAGCGCATGATATATCAATACTGAGGCCAGAGTCAGTTCCGGTTATCAGTGAAATGCCCGCGGATCAGGCAGTGGAAGGAAACAATATTATTATATCCTTTGATAAAAAAGGAAACGAAACCTACAAAGATAAAATCAATAAAATATTGATTGACAACAAAGAAGTAGCTGACGACAAGTATACAATAGGTGAGAGAACAGGTGTAAATGGCAGAAATGATGAATATATTATTACATTAGACAAATCTCTCTTTGATGTGAATGGAGAACGTCAGACATATACAATTGAAGTAAGAGCACCGTTCTATCAAAATAATAAACTGCACCAAACAGTTTATACAAAAAGCCTTTGGGAAAATACGTGGCTGGAAGAATTTGATGGTACACAGTTGGATCTGTCGAAATGGTCTTATCAAATAGGACGCGGCGACAACAATGATGGCTGGGGAAATAGGGAACAGCAGTATTATACAGATGACCCTAGAAATCTGAGTGTTGAGAATGGAGAACTGGTTATTACAGCTAGGAAAGATAGGAATGACACAGCAGCGCCGTATTCCTCCGCTAGAATTTGGACAATGAATGATGATGGGAAAACCGCAAAGTTCTCTCAGAAATATGGCAGAATGGAAGCAAAGATGAAGGTGGATGCAGGAAAGGGCTATCAAGGAATTTGGCCAGCGTTCTGGATGCTTCCGGTAGATTTGAAATATGGCACATGGCCGCTTTCAGGAGAGATCGATATCTTGGAAGCCAGAGGACGAGAGCCAAATCTGGCAGATGGTACAGTACATTTTGGTAAACCATACCCCAACAATGAAAATTCGGGCGGTGTCTTTGATTTTAATACATCAAAGTATAATCAGGACAGCGATATCAGCGACTATCATATTTATGCGGTGGAATGGGAGCCAGGAGAAATTCGCTGGTATGTGGATGACGAGCTGTACTTTAAGGAGAGCAACTGGTATTGCCAGTCATTTGACAATCCTGAGAAATTCCGTTACCCTGCGCCGTTTGATCAGAATTTCTATATTATTCTAAATCTGGCAATCGGCGGAATGTTTGACAATGATCTGAAACCGGCGGACGATAAGATGCCTGCGGAGATGAAAGTAGACTATGTACGTGTTTACAAATCTGTGAACGATTATGACGAAAATGTAGATGCGCCGGTAATAACAAAGGATGACAAGAAAACGCCATATGATGAGGATGTGAAATCCGAATTGATGGATACGGAGTTTACAGGAACCAACATTGTGACAAAAGATGGAGAGAGCTTAAAGAGAAATGTATGGAATCTGGTGATGCTGCCTTCCTTCGGCGGCAGTGCGAACTTTGCAACAATAACAAAAGACGGCAAGACTTATGCCAAGATAACGCCGACGCAGTTAGGAAGCGCAGCGCATTCGATACAGTTGATTCAGCATCTGGATCTTGTAAAGGGGTATTATTACAGAATCAGTTTTGATGCGTGGACGGAAGGAAACCGCAATCTGAATATGAAAATTGGATAGGACGGAACAGAAGGATGGAACGCATATCAGACATTTGAAACTGCGCTGACCGAAAGTCCAAAGCGTTATCAGTGCGAGTTTCAGGCGAAAGTGACAGATCTGCATTCCAGAGTAGAGTTTAATCTGGCTACAAGCAATTGTCCTGTATATATTGGAAACATTCAATACGAAGTGATTGATGAAATCATCGTTGATCCCGATGCAGAGAAGGCACCGTCTGAAGATGGAAACTGTGTGTATAATGGTAGTTTTAATATAGGCAGTGTAGGCGGACTGGACTATTGGCATGTAGATGGTTCTGATGGAAAGACAAAACGTGATGAGGAAGGAGATTATTGGTTTACTGCAGCAAAGGGAAATTTGTATCAGAACGGTTTAGAGCTTCTGAAAAATGACGGTTATCAACTGACTTTTAGGGCAAAAGCGGCACAAGAGCGGCAGATCGATGTGATTTTATCTGACAAAGAAGGCAAAACGGAATATTATAGAGAGAAAGTCACACTGACACCGGACGGAAAAGAGCATAAGTTGAATTTTACCATGACAAAGGATACTGATACGAACGCTAGACTTTGCTTTGTATTTGGTGATGACAGTTCCAAGATTGATATCACGGGAATCCGGCTTGTGAGGACGACCTACAACAATGTTAACTGGGATGAAATCGTTACGTATCCGCTGCGGAATGGCGACTTTGCACTTGGTAATGCATATTGGACTACATGGGCGACATCGTTCTCTATTAAGTCCAGCTAAGAAATGTCAATAGGTAATTTGAGAAATTTATTAAAATTTTTATTTGTGCCAGTTTCATAAAAAAA
>ERZ808041.931-NODE-931-length-14793-cov-9.416350_pt1 | contig 14793 bp, 13 predicted proteins | sample MGYA00380192_ERZ808041 | MGnify/ENA primary metagenome ERZ808041 (study PRJEB31490, sample SAMN06133412) | mouse gut metagenome | isolation source: Z1_1 | host: mice | place: China: Chengdu | collected 2015-05 ... | reverse complement strand
TTGTGATATTTGACGTGTTCATAAAATTATCTCCTCTCTTTTATAAACACATTCTATAATATTTAAACATATTTGTCCACTATTTTAATCGCCTATACTTCCTCCTTATCACCTTATGCCTCGCAAGCATTTTTCTTGATTGCACAGCTTCCATCTGCACTAAACGGCACAATCTTTTGATCGGATATCCCAACAGTCTCCCGCCCCATAGGAATATCGTCATAATCTCCACAATGAAGCACTGGAATCCGTGAATTCTCCTGCGCTAGCGTGGCCTGTACATCAATTACCCGCTGGTTACTGCTTCCCTTCCACAGAAGTGTAGCATCCTTTTTCTCCTGTATAAATTCCCCGTCAACAAGCACATCAATATATTTCACCAGCGAAGACCGCACAACGTTTTCCCACACATCACCAGTGTACAGCCAAATATTTTTATTGGGATATTTTTCCTTAATCTCCCGCGCAAGCGCCTTTACTCCATCGCGGTTCGCACAGTGCAGCGGATCACCACCTGAAAAGGTAATTCCTTCAATATAGGATTTGTCCAACTGGTCAAAAATCTCCGCTTTGGCAGCATCATCAAACAGCAATCCTCCGTCTGGGTCCCATGTCATAGGATTCTGACAGCCCTTGCAACAGTGTTCGCATCCTGCAACCCACAAAACAACTCTTAACCCATCTCCATTTAACATATCATCCTTTGTGATATTATGATATCTCATATTTTCAACCTCCGCCCTACATGCTTTTGCGCTCTGCTATTTCCGCCATCTTTGCATCATTTAGTCTTGTATCCCCATGAACACGAGAATAGGACAGATAACCATTCATGCGGTCAATTTTGGTTAAATTTTTGCTGCCACACTTCGGACACACATCCATTTCAAGCTCCTGATGCCCACAGTCATCACAGTATGCGAGAGACAGATTGACTCCCTCATAAAAGCCCATCTCCATCGCGCGCCTCACAAGTGTTTTGATTGCGGAAATATTATAGTCAATCGGATATTTCACATATTGAATCTTGCCCCCGTTGGACAGTTCCCAGAACCGATACTCCAAATCCTGTTTTTCAATCGGCGTGATATCCTCCGTCACATGACAATGAAAGCTATTGCTGACATACTCTCTATCTGAAACCCCTTCCACAATACCATACTGTGCGCGGAACTGTTTCACCTGCAAACCGCAAAGATTTTCTGCGGGCGTTCCGTAAATCGCATATAGATTTCCGTCTTCCTCCTTAAAACGGTTGACTTCTTTATTGATGTACTCAAGAACCTCCAATGCAAATGCCCCATCCTCCACAAGAGATTTGCCATTGTACAACATCTGAAGCTCGTTGAATGCTGTGATGCCAAAAGAAGCCGTCGCATATTTCAGCAGCGGTTTAATCTTATCCGTAAGTTTGAGATGACCACCCAAAAAACCGCCCTCACAGTATGCCAATGGATTCGTCGAGGCACGCATATTTCCTAAATATGCATAAGTCCTAATATGCAACTGTCGAATTAAATTCAAATAATAGTCAAGCACCTCATAAAAATCTCTGCTTTCCTGCCTTGCTTTTGCAAGAATCATCGGAAGATGCAGCGACACAGCCCCAATATTAAAACGCCCCACAAATACTGGCACATCCTTATCATCCGCAGGGTGCATACCGCCTCGCTCATACCACGGAGAAAGAAATGCACGACAGCCCATCGGCGAAATAACTTTGCCATATTGCTTGTACATACTTGCAATATAGCCCTTTCCTGTCAAACTAAGCCAGTCAGGATACATTGTTTTCGCAGAACACCGAACACCTGCCTCAAACACATCCTCAAGCGGCTTTCCTGGGCCATGAAGATTTTCATCATATAAAAATACAATCTTTGGAAATAAAACAGGCTTCTTGCATTCTTTTTTCCCCTGTCCTCTTCGTCTGACATTAAGCATCTGAATTGTTGCCATTTTCGCAAAGCGCTCTGTTCCAATTCCAGCGGTAACTGTGATAAATGGATAGTCACCGCGGCTGCTTGCCACAGTATTAAATTTGTACTCCCACCCTTGGAATCCTTGCTCAAACTCGCGCTCCACATCTGCAACAGCCACTTCTTCTGCCTTTTTGGGGTCGATTCCAAGCCCTATATATTTCTCAATCGCTGATTGATATGTCTTCTCGGCATAGGGTGCAAGAATTTTATCTACCTCTGGAACAGTAAATCCGCCATATTGCTGACTCGCCGCACTAAGCACAATGTCACCAATCACGTCAAACGCCACATCAAGCGACTTTGGCTCGTTATACCAGATGTTTCCCATTTCAAAACCACCGGAAAGCACATTTTCTACATCAAAAAGACAGCAGTTCATTGTGTCGCGCCGCGCTGACATATCATGAATATAGATATATCCATCCCGACAAGCCTGAATCTCCTCCGTCGTAAGGAAAAATTTCTGATAGAGCTCCTTGTTAAACTGGTTAAAAATAAGGCTTCTCTTGGTAGAGACAAGCGCAGAGTCCGTATTGGCATTTTCCTTATCGCCAACATACATAATGGATTGGCTTTTTTTGTACACATCATCCATCATACGCACAAAATCTTGTTTGTAATTTCTGTAATCGCGATAACTTTTTGCCACAATCGGCTTCACGTCCTCTAACGCACTCTCAACAATATTGTGCATTACTGGAATTGGAATCCGCTCACTCTCCATCTCGTCCACTTTATCGATAACATGCTGACAAATCTGCTGCTTTTCCGCATCGGTAAATTTCGTCAGTGCACGATAAGCAGATTTTCCAACGGCAACGATAACTTTCTGCACATTAAATGCCTCTTTACTGCCATCTTTTTTGATTACATAGACCACTTTTTTCGGCTGATAAAGCATGCTGTAATCGATTTCTTCGCTCATTTGCATCCTACTCCCTTATATGCATTTTTCTTTTATTTTGTGTTTATTATGAAATTATGGCACTATATATAGTGCCTGTATATCAGTATAGTGCAATTTGTATTCGTTGTCAATTGTGAATATTCGCTACCATCATTCTTGTGGCCGCACACTCTGTCCTTGTTTCAATTCTTTTGTGGAGTAGGTAATAACTTTTGTGTCAGCACTGATTGTTCCCAATTCAATTGCAGCGTAGCGATCATTTTTATCTTTCACCTGAACTTTTATTTTTTCAACATAATACTCACTTCCAAGGATTCCCTCTTTTTCATTTAATGTGTAGATGTAATAGGCACCATTTTCCTCATAAACAGCCTCCACGGGAAGTGTCAAATCATGATATTCTCCTTGTACTGACTTTTTAACAGTTCCACTTAAGCCAGGCTGTCCCACATTTTCGGGAAGCAGACAGACAATATCATAGCCGCCCTGTGTATTCTCTGTAAAATAATCGACTGTAATATCCATCTCCGAAGACTGGCCATTTAATTTTACAGCAATGGTATCCATTAGATGAATATATTTGCCTTCCTCCTTTGTAATATGAAACTTAAACTGGCATGGACGCTGTGCATCTGTCAATAAAAGTGCCGCAGTATCTGTTGTTCTGCTGCCAACCTCTATTTGAATCCTCGATACAATGCCATCATTCTCTGCTTTAATTTCTCCTTTTTGCTTTTTTATTGTGTGAAGTCGTTCTATCTGCTTCCTTGCCTGATTTATCTCAAGTGCATAAACTTCGGCGGTAGAATCTGCTCGTGATGTAACTTCCGCAGCCGCAATCTCCCTCATTTTCTGTCGCAATGTCACCTCGCGCGCATAACTTGCATCATTATAATTTTCCTTTGCACGCTGTACTGCTTCCTCAAGCGTAAGCTTTGTATTCTGCCATGCATCATACGCAGCTTCCTCCGCAGAATAATCTGGCTGTGTAACTGCATCTCTGTCATGCTTTGTCAACTGATCACGCAACGCAAGCAATTGTTTATTTGCCTTTTTTATTTTATTGAGCAATTCCGTTCGTTTTTCCTCGTCCGCCAAGTTCTCATTCTCTCTGGATTTCTGTGAGGAAGTATTCGTATCTGCATTATTGTTTTCCATATCTATATTTTCGTTCTCTATTTCTGTGTCTTCTGATTCTGTATTCTCTATTTCTAGGTCATTGATTTCTGTATTTTCTGCCTCTTTATCTTCTAATTTGAGATTCTCTATTTCTGGGTCATTAATTTCTGTATTTTCTATTTCTGTATTTTCTATTTCTGTATTCTTTATATTTGTACTCTCTGCTTTCGTACTTTCTGATTCTGTACTCTCTATATCCGTATTTTCCGTTTTAGGACTCTCTATTTCTGGATCATTAATTTCTGCATTTTCTATTTCTGGATTTTCTAACTCTGTATTTTGTGTCTCTGTATCCTCTGTCTTTGGATTCCTTGCATTCTCTATATTTCCCGCTGCCCCTGACAGCACTTTTGCTGATTTGTTTTTCTCTGATTCCTCTGTTGTGTCAACACGATTTTCTAACGCGGCAAGTTGTTCCTCTAACCGTTGAATCTCGCGCTCTTTCGCTGTAATGTTATCCGAAATCCCATATCCTTTATTTACCCAATCATGATATGCATCCCATGCGTTGCGCCGTGTACTATCCACAGTGTATGGCGCTGGATCTGCAAGATGCTTTTCCAGTGCTTGTTCCGCCTTCTCCAACGCCGCTTTCGCGCGATCTTTTGTCAGTGCAGTCTCCTTATCTGCCGTCTCATAATCTTCTTTTGCCCATAAAATCGCCACTTCTTTTTTCTGTGCATCAATCACTGCATTCACCTGAAAATCCGAGAGATTACACTGGAGTTTAGAAAGCTCTGTCTCCTTTGCGCTTATCAGTTCAGCAATATCAGCCGTGTCAATGGTAAAAAGAATATCTCCTGCTTTCACTGCATCACCTTGTTGGACATAAATCTTATCCACTCGCAATCCCGCTTGTGTATTCACAGCAACTTCGCCGCCTGCGGTCACAATTCCATCTGTCTCCACAATATGTTCCACATACTTTTTTGTGGCCGTATCCGTTTTTACAAGAGGCAGACCTGACACATAGATGCTCTTTGAAATGATTGTACACAGCCAAACAAATGCCAAAAATATCAAAAATATTTTTATCCACTTCTCCATCCGCTTACGAGCAAAAAGCTTCTCCTCATCCTTCTCCATGATACAAATTCCTTCCTAACCCTTCAATCCAGAATAAATAATCCCCTGTTCCAGATAATCCTGTCCCATCACAAACACAAAAACTGCTGGAATTAGCATTACTACGGACGCCGCAAACGCAAATCCCGCCTGCATCCAGCTAATTTCAGGCAAATACAGCGATAATGGCCATAAAACCTTATTTTCTAAAAATGCAAATGGCTGCTCAATCATATTCCAATACTCCAAAAATCCAAGTACCAGCGCAGAGAGGATTCCTCCTTTTCCAAGTCCTATTCCCACCATAAAAAAGATATAAACTTCCCCAGCCCCATCTATTCTTGCAGCCTCTATCAAAGACTTAGGGATTGCTCGAAATCCACCGTAAATTACAAAAATAGGAAATGTGCTGAACACCGCAGGAAGAATAACCGCCCAATGAGTATCCAGCAGCGACAGCCTGTCAAGAGTCAGATAACTTGAAAGCATTGTCACCTGAAAAGGCAAAAGCATCAGTACAACATACATGGTAAAAAGCACATTTTTCCCTCTTACTGCATATGTTGCAAACGCCCACGCTGCCGGAATGCCTACCGCCATCTGTCCTAGCAAAATCAAACTAACCATCTTTACCGAGTTCCAGAACAATACAAAAAATTCTGGCGAGTAAAAGAGCAGTCGAATGTAATTTTCTACTGTAGGATACTGTGGAATCAATTTCCATGATACAAATCCTGTCCCATGTTCAAACACGGGTGCCAGACACTCATACAGATCCCCTTTTCCCATAACAGAACCTGTCACAACGAGAAACACTGGCGCACAGATTACAATTCCCGCGGCAATAAATATCAATTTTGTAACTGCCTCCGACGCCGTGCGGAGAAGCTTTCTTAACTTCACTTTAAATCTCATACCTAAGGAATTATCCTTCCTCAATTCTGACTGTAATACTGAAATAATAAAATAAATACAAACAGTACCACAGCCACCAAAACACTCGCCGCTGCCATCTTGTCAAATTCTAAATTCACATACCAATTGTTAAATGTATGCTGCAAAAGATAAATATCTTTTCCAGGGTAGGAACCACCGACAAGATACGCTTCCCTATAGATTTTCATAGAATTTAAAAACGATAAAATTACAATCGTGTAGACACTGCCCTTCAAACATGGCAACTTTACAAATATCAAACATTGAAATTTGTTTGCACCATCCACTTTTGACGCCTCAATCAATTCATTTGGGATTCCCGCAATTCCTGCAAGCCACAGCACAATGGTATATCCTGTGTTTTTCCACAGATAGCTGACTACTAGACTCTCAAAATCCTGCCTGTAAAAAAACATTCTCCACACAATGACCACTGTTGCTGTTGGCATTGCCATCGGAAACAAATATAGACTTTTTATCACATGAATATCCCGTATTTTACTGAGCACGAGCGCTGCTGCCAAACCGATTATAACCAACAGCGGTATTGCCACGCCCACAAAATGGAGCGTGTTCTTTACCGCAAGGCGAAACGCCTGATTGTGAATCACCATACTATAATTTTTTAGTCCTGCAAATTCCCCTGACATTACTGTCAGAAATGAGCGCCGCACCACATCTGCAAAAGGAATCAGCACAAAAATCAATACTCCTGCCAAACTCACACCGATAAAAGCCATAAAATAAGCAAATTCCCGAAATCGTTTCATTCTTTTACACCTGTTTTTGTATTATACATTATTCAGAAAGATAAATCTCTACACTGTCCGCAATCGCCTTCATCGCCGTATCAATATCCTGTATACCTTCAAGATATTTTGCGCCTTCTGCATAAACTGCAGCTTCCAGTATGGTATCGCTCAAATATGGCGTGTCAAGCTGCGCAATCCACGCCTCTAACTTGTCAATCCCATCCTGATTTACCGGATAAATTGTATAGTCAAAATGTGTGCCATCTTTTGTCGAAAAGCCCATATAGAACTGCCCACCATCATCGCCAAGCTCACTCTCATCATAGGCAAACTGCGCTGGCAGCGCTTTTTTATTTACAGGAATCCCAAACTGCATTGTCTCCTGAACCGTCGCGCCAAGCATCATTCGTACAAACTGTTTCGCTGCATCTGGATTGTTGGTTGCTGTATTGATTCCGGCAATAGAACCTGGGTGATAAACATTGCTGCACTGTCCGCTCATTAATTTTATCTGTGTATTTTCCAGCTCTTTAATTCTTGGCACAGACAGCATATCTCGGTAAGTACTTGTACTGACTACCTCCCCATATGCAAATGGGGTCTGCTGCATGAGATAAGTAGTGTCCTGTATCATCATAAAGTACTTGTTTTCCTCATAATTTCTTCCATCTTCATCTATTACATTCTGCTGGTACATACTGATATACTCTTCTGGTGTGCCGTTCATCTCCACATCATAGAGCCTCTTTGACTGCTCTAAAAATTCTCGCACTTTGCCCTGATTGAGCTGTCCGTTTGCATCCTTCCATGTTGGTGCACACACTGGCATAAACCGTTTCATAATACCAGATGCCGAGCACACACCTAAAATGCTTGTGTCAGAACATACCTCGGCTGCCTTCTCCGCCATATCCGCTATTGACTGATAGTCGTCTACGCTGCCTACATAATCCTCTTTCCCCAAAAGAACAGGAATACAAAACTTTGCAGGGACAGCATACATCTTGTCATCTGTCTGAATCGCACTCATTAAATTCCTGTAAAGCCCTTCACTCTGATCGACTTCATTGACAATGTCAGACAAATCCATCAGCACACCCTTTTCTGCATAAGTATCAATATTAATACCATCCAGCATAATGACGTCTGGGCCGCTGCCACTAAGCAATTGTGTATTTAACTTTTTCAGTGCATCCTCTCTTGTGACACCGCCCTCATCCATTCCAATCTGATACTCGACAAACAGATTGGGATACTGTGTCTGATATGCCGAAATTGTCTGTTTTACCAAATCATCTTCACTTAAACTATATACCGTAATTTTGTCATTTGGAACAGATGGAACCGTGACATCATATACAAATTTTACAATTTTACCGCCACTGTACACTGCAAAAAACTCATTTTTGTCATTCATTGTCATTGCCAAAATGCTATATGTAGGATCTCCCAACGAAGAAAGACTTCCATCAATTATCTGTTCTACTGCACCTCCGCCAATAACATGACGGTACAAACCTTTTTCTCCTGCTACATAGATAGTTTTGTCCGCACCCAGAAACGTATATGCTGTGTACCCACCTCCTGTCCATGACATCCCGTCATAGTTTTGCTCGACAAAATTATCTAACACCTCATCTTCAATAAAACTTTTCTTTTCCAAATCATATAAAAAAATCTTCTCAAACGTCAAGCACATCAAAATGCCATCCTTACATTCCAGCAAATCTGTCGTGTCCTCAAGCGTCAATAATTTTTCCGCTGTACCTGCACTGACATCCACCTGATAGATTGTCTTGCACCCTGACGCATATGCATACAAAGTTCCCTGCTCGTCAAATGCAAGCGTCCTCAAGCTAGAATTTGTATCTGGCAGCGGAACAGCAATCTGATTTATAGTACCATCTGTATTATAAATATAGAGGTTGTACTCATAATCACTCTCTGTACCCTCTATTTTATCCATACCCACAATAGCAATTGTTCCATCTTTTGCGATAGCTGACGCCGCCGGATAATGTTCCTCAATAAAGCTAGAAAACCCCTCATCTGTCTCCATATTCCATGTCGCACCATTGTCTTTTGACACAATCTTCTGTTTGGTAAGACTATTTAGAAAAACTATCTGACCATCGCTTAAAGTCTGTTGTTCTACCTTGTCATAAAATGTTTCGCCTTCTCGAACATTTGTTTCTATGTAGCGTCCCATTCCTCCGCTTGCTATCTCATCTTTCTGTCCAGATTCGCTAGAACCCTCTTCTGTCTTGTCTGCCTCTGCCGAAATTTTTGAACCTTTTTCATTGCTGACAGTCTGATCCTTGGCACTGCAGCCGACTGTCGTAACACCAACTGCCGTCGCCATAAAAAGAGCAGCCGTCTTTGTAACAATTGATTTTCTTCTCATAACTTCCCTCCATATATTCTTTCATTTTTACACATGGGTATTGTAGCATAGTTTTCTCTAAGAAATCTCTAAGGAACTGCATTTCATATTTTTTCAAAAAGATCTATAACTTTACTGTCTATCTGCCGATATTATCTATATATAGACCTAATATTTTTGCGTTGAAACACCCGCAAAAGCAGGTGTAAAAAATCTAATAGCTCATTCATTAAATTAGGAGGGATACACATGGCAGTTCAATTAAAACCATTTTTGCCAATGGACCTTATAGAAAAAATCGTAAATAATAATTTTTCCTATACAAGTTCTTACACGAAAAAAATAGTAGAAACCGACACAGATATACAAAAGCTTCAAGACAAAGAGGAAACTTTTCGCCAAAAATTAAAAGCACTAAAACGCTACTCTCCAGGCGGAACTTCAAAAGATTTAGTGGAAAAACGTTTAGAAGATTTTCTAAAATCCTATAATGAATTGGAAAGCAGCTCCGCTTCCATAACAGATAAAGATGTAAAGAAACAAATTTCCAAACTAAAAAATTTGTTCTCGGAACATGAAAAAGACCTTAAAAAAATTGGCGTTACAAAAGAAAAGGGCAAATATACACTCAACAGCAAAATTTTTGCAGATGCGAAAGACAAAACAATTAATGAACTGTTTGTCGGACACGATTCCTTTATTGGCAAGGCAGATAAAATTATGCGCAAGTTAGAAGATACGACAGACGGTGCAGAATATAATGTTGTTGAACATAAAATGAACAGAACTACCAAATACCAAAAAACGGATATAGCACTCGCTGCCAATATAACACTTGCTGGTTCAGCAATATCCGCTTTACAGGGCAGCAACAAGCTTATACAAGATAACGTCTCTGCCCCTGCGTTTCAAGATTCCATTAAAGATTGCCTTGGTTATGTTGCAAAATCTATCTATAACGCAGACAGCACAGACCACATCGAATTAATTGACAAATTAAATCAACTATGTCTTGACAATAAAGAGGATCTTTCCAAGATAGGATTAACTTTTGACAGTGAAAATAAAAAAATGAGCTTCGATAATACTATCGATCTCACCACCAGCGAATTTAAAGATGCCTATAATCGATTATTCGGTGAAAATGCAGCATTTGGAACCACTGCAGCAGAAGACTGCAAAAATATTATTAATGAATTGCTTCAACCTGAAAAGATTGGTGTATCCATTATTGATCAGCAAATTTAAATTTACAAAATACGTAAAAATTCCCGCCTCTTAAACAAAAGCGGGAATTTTTACGTATTTCTTCGTTTCGCCCTACTCCTAAATCTGTCCCAATTTCACCTTTTTGCTTACAACACCCCATCTTTCTCCAATGTATCCATGCATCCCACAATTCTAATTTCTGTCTGGATAAAGTACTAGAATCTTGCCGAAAAAGGCAAGAGCCAATCCCTGTCCCCAACCTTGTATCCAGTCTCTCGAAATATTACGATAACCGTCCGCATCATTCATCACTGCCGTTCCGCCAGACACATTTAAAACTTTCCCATCAGAACTAACATTCGCGAGCACTCCCTTAATAGCTTTATTAATGTATTTCATATGTAATGGATTTCCCCTTGTGACCATCGCTGTCGCAATTCCTGCAGAAGCTGAAACTTCCTCGTAAGAACACTCATCATCTAAGATTGTTCTCCACAGACCATTTTCTGTCTGTAATAACTTTATTGCTGATAACTGTTCATTTAAGGAACCCTCTATATCCATATATTTTGGATACAGATAACATTTTGGAAGGATATCGCTCACTTGTGACATTGTAAACGCCGCCCACGCATTTGCACGTCCCCAGTAAAATCCCGACATATGATTTTTTGTAATATTGTTATATCCATGATAGTATAAACCGCTGTCAGGATCTTGCAAATATTTAATATGCCAATAATACTGATTCAGTGCATCTTCAATTATTTCTTTGTTTGAAAGTTCCACGCCAACGCGCAACAGAAAAAATGCCGCCATAAAAAGAGTATCTGCCCAACACTGCTCTGGAAAATCATTATTTACAGAAACTGTGTGTTGCAGAACATTGTCGCCAAAGCGAAGTGCATCCTTTCTGATATAATGAACCTTGCTCATCACAATATCCCAGTATTTTTGCTCTCCAGTTACTTTATAAAGCGTAATCAAACAATGTCCCATCGCACAAGTATTAACCGTCCACGCACTTGGAAGCCCCAAATCAATCAATTCATCCACTCTGTCTTTCAAAAGTTTTAGATAATTCTCATTTCCCGTCTTTTCATAGGCATCAGCAATCCCGAAATACGCCACTCCACAAGGCCAATCCCATGTGAGGTCCATTTTCATTGTCCTCTTTACAATCCTGTCTATCACATTTATTATCTCTTGCCTATCGTAATCTAATTTTAGCATACCCAAATCTCCTACTTAAGGAACCATGAATAAATAACCTATGCATCTTGACTGTCGTTACACTTGTCTAATTCTCCGATTGCACTTGTCAAAAATCCTCGTCGTAGACTATTCCTGTTTTTTTTGCAAAATAATCTTTCTTCGCCATCAATTCTTTTTGTTTATGTTCTGGCAAACAAGCGAATATATCCTCATAATCTAATTCAATCAGTTTTGTCCCTTTTGCCAATTCAAAAAGCTGTGTATTCAGCCAATCTTCCCACAAATCTTCAAACAATTCCCTGCTATCTGTAAATACCAACATATCACTAAATCCATAAGGTGGATTGTAATACTGTAACTTAATATAGCCATATCTTCCAGCATCCAGCACAATAATATTCTGTTCCTCATCATCATAGATTTCCGCGTATGCATCTGCCACTTTTTTACATTTCTCACGTTCCTCTTCTGTAATGTACATTTTTTTCTCCATAAATACCTCCTGTTGTTCTAATGTTATTATTCACGGTCTAAAAAGCCGCTCATAGTAACAGTCTTGGGCGATATAGAAAGTTTTGCTACACAAAAATCGCCCTTCATACCTGAATCATGTTCTCACGGAATGCTTAATACATACACATTCCTGACCCATGAAAAGTAACATTCTAATTTCCTATACTCTCTATTCTACCCTTCCTGTAACCTTCTATGTAGGGAGCTATAGAAAATCTACAATTCCTAAGAGACGTAAAACACTTGTCATCTCTCACAAAACATGGTGCGTACACGCACCATGTTATTATAATTCACCAACATATAAAATACAAGAAGGAGGACTGTATAAAATGATAAAATATGACAAATTATGGATAACGCTTAAAAAGAAAAATATTAGTCAATATAAGCTAATCAAATATTATGGGGTGGACAAAGCGCAATTACAGCGTCTGCGCAACAATGAAATCGTTAAGACTCTAATCATTAACAGATTATGCAATATCCTAGATTGTAATGTTGAGGACATTATGGAATACGTTCCTGATGAAAAAACATCAAAGTCCTAAACTACAAATAAAAACGAACCGATCACATCTGTGATAAAACATCTGTTATTTCTATAGGATTTTCAACAAAAACTGTTGCCCCATGCTCTACAAGAAATTCCTTGTCCCGAAAACCCCAGAGCACACTAATGCATGGAAGTCCTGCATTTTGCGCCGTCGCCAGATCGACATCAGAATCCCCTACATAGACGGCTTCTTCCTTCGTTTTATCAAGCTCCTCCAACGCAAGATAAACACTGTCTGGCTCAGGTTTTCTTCTCAAATTTTCACGGTCTCCAATTGCAACATCTACCTGTGGAAAATACCTGCGGTTTAAATCCTGTACTGCTGAGTCAATTTTATTAGAGACAATTGCAAGCGCATAACCTCTGTTTTTTAATTCCTCCAAAAGTTGTGGAATCCCATCATATGCTTTTGTCATATCATTGCAGTGTAATCCATAGTATTCTTTAAATATTGCAAAAGCTCGCTCAAACTCTGGATTACTCTCCCCATCAGGCACAGCACGAATCATTAAATTTCTCACACCATTGCCAACAAACCGACGCACTTCCTCCAAGGTCCGCTCTGGCATATTACAAACCCTTAGCGCATAGTTTGTCGCATTCTTCAAATCCTCCAATGTATCCAAAAGCGTTCCATCTAAATCAAATATTACAGTTGTTATTTTTCTGTTAGACATTTTTATAGCTCCTATTACTAATCAATGAATTATTTAATTCTCCATAAATTTTATTGTAGACTTCTAAATAGGAAATTCCTTTCTCCCGACAGATTGACACCAATGATTTATATTCAGGATATATCCGTTTCCCACATACCTTTACCGCAATTTTCCCCAGGCTGGTATCCATTATTTGATGTTCTCGTTTTAAAACGGTGCGCTCCATCGCTACTCTTCTGATTCCAATTGTTGTAGTTTCTTGAAAAATAATCTGTTCTAGTTTTGCAAGATCTTCCTCTTTGCAAATCACACTTAACTGATAAGCAGGTCTGTTCTTTTTCATAAAGACTGGCACATAGTACACGTCTCTTGCTCCGGCCTCAAAAAGCCTGTCCATCACATAACCAAACGCCTCGCCCGAACAGTCATCGACATTTGTCTCCAACTTATAGATTTTATCCTGTTCTTCAGAGTCCTCCTCAAGTATCATTGCCCGCAACAGGCTGGCCTTCTCATATGTTCTCTTACCAGCGCCAACACCACTTGCTACTATTTGAAATTTTGATGGCAGATGTGCTTTTGTTCTGACTGCTGCGGCGATTGCCGCCCCTGTCGGCGTCACAAATTCACCCTGAAACTCCATAAAATGCACTGGAAGATGATAGGCTTCCATAATATTTGCTGTTGCAGGAACTGGTATTGGTAAAATTCCATGCTGGCAGCGCACACTTCCATGTCCTTCGTACAACTCCGATATGACAACATCTGTTATATTATACTTCTCTTTGAGCGAATCCATACAGACAGCAACAGACAAAATATCCACGATGGAATCCACTGCCCCCACTTCATGAAAATGCACTTCATTTACAGGTTGATTATGTGCCTTTGACTCTGCTTCAGCCAAAATCCGAAAAATATTTCGTGCCAAATCTCTTGCGCCCTCTGTCATTTTGGCCTGATTCAAAACATCTGTTATTTCTTTTAATCCCGTATGATGATGCTCTCCATGTTCATGATGATGTTCTTTATATTTGTGATGATGCTCTTTTTCCATACCAATTTGTCCATGTAAATATTCCATATCATGATCGTGATTTTCATGCTCTTTGTCAAGAATCACTGCAAAATCGCAAGCACAAATCCCCGCTTTTTGCACCTTCTTTATCGCAATCTCAAATCCAGACACCAGCGGCCGAATACTGTTAATAGCCTCCTCAAGCGCTTCCTGATCCGCGCCAAGATCAAGCATTGCCGCGACTGTCATATCTCCACTAATTCCAGAATAACACTCTATATAAAGAGTTCTTTTCATAATTATATCCTTCCTTTCCGCTGTCTTTTCGTTACAATTCTTATTTTAGGAACTGTTCAGAAATAACATATGCAGCTTGCTCAGGATATTTCTTCGAGAGTGCATATCAAAAAACGCAGGCG